>MDTG01132428.1_pt1 | contig 149593 bp, 144 predicted proteins | sample 811421 | NCBI WGS metagenome assembly MDTG01 (sample SAMN05326645, study PRJNA326480) | marine metagenome | isolation source: seawater | place: Pacific Ocean: South East | collected 2011 | reverse complement strand
GAGAGGACTATTACGTGTAATGGATATTATCTAAAGACCGTTCGAGTTCTCCTCTCTTCTCTTGTTAAATTTAATGATATCAAAGTAAAGAAGACCGTTGTGTTTAATTTTCTAAAAAAATGAATTGAATTTAACCGAGAATTATATAAAAATAAAGGAGTTCATTTCGGAATATTATTGGATTGCCGGAATTCCATTTCTGATTTGGGGATTTATTCTTGTATTGGAAGAAAAACAAGATATAAAACATAACAGAACCGAAACCTATGGAATGGTTTATGGCTCAAAATCGATTTATAAACAATACAGTAAACGGAATTACAAATACGAATTCTATCATAAAGGAAAAAAATATACCGGAACTTCGACTGCCTATAATTCTGAAAATGTTGAAAATGGGAATTTTTACAAGGTAGAATTCTCTGATAAAAACCCTGAACATAGCCGAATGAATTTTGACTTGGAATACGTTAGAGAAATAAAGATTAATGAAAACGGAAAAGTAGACACAACGTATGTTCCGAAAAACCAAAAAATGCGGAATGAGATGAATAACCGAATAGAAAAATATAAAATTGAACAGGACAGTATAAAAAACTAAACATAACATTGGCTATAATTCATTGTGGGCGGATTTCCTTAAACGGAAATTCTTAACTTCAAGGCATAGTTAGATTTCGGGCGGAGTGTTTACTGCGTGAAATTTCACAACGGAATTATAGCTGAGAACGTTGTAGCCAATTTGAAAATAACACTTTTTAAAGATATGGAAGAAAATAATAATGCATTAGAAGGTTTCCTTAATATACTAAAGGAGCAAGAAGATAGAGTAGTTGGAAACATAAATAAAACTTTGTATGATGATATTTGCAGAACTGCTGAAACTTTTGACAAAACGGAAAATGAATCTGAGAGAAAAGCAATAAAAGAAAATCTTCGTGAAAGATTTAAAAATACCGACCTAAATCAGGTTACAGAATTGTTTATTTACAATCAAATGTTTTTTACAACAAATGAAAACCCCTTACCAACAGCTTCAGCACTTTGTATAAATATTGGAAATTTATTTACAGAGGAGAACTTGCATTATGCCGCAACTAAAGTTTATAGTAGTGATGAAGTTGAAGGTGGAGTTGCTTTATCTTTTTTGGGCTATTTAGCAATTCTAGAAAATAAAGGAACTTATATTCATAGAGACTATGTATTGAATTTTATTAAAGAAAATTTTAGTGGATTCTCTCAAAACAAAAAAACAGAGTGTGTTTTTCAACTTAAAAATTATTTGTCTGACGATAAAATTGCCCAACAAATAATTAGTGATAGCGGCATAACTGAATATAAACTTGTCTTTAGTACAGGAGAAGACTCTTCTTCAAAACCTATTACTTTTAAATTTAAACATGAAAAAAATGATAACGAGAAACAGTCAATCTCTGAATCCAAAATCTCAATTCAAAGTAAAGAAAAAGAGAATATAGATACCAATACCCAAAAAATAAATGAACATAAGTACCCTTGGTGGCAATTTTGGAAGAAATAAAAAAACTGGTTGCAACAATGGCTATAAGTAATTGCTTGTTCTGCTCATTTCTGAAAATTTGCTTACGCACAGTTCGCACTGTGTGCTCGTGTCTTGATGATTTTATATTCGGTTTATATTTGCTAAATTAGTTATATAACAACACAACTAATCTTATAAAAATCATTAGCAACAAGACCAAAAACAAGGATGGCAGTTTGGATACAAATAATAGGAATAAGAAAATCGGATTCGAATGAAATCGAAAAAGAAAAAGTTCGCAAAATTTTAAATACTACAGAACTTGACTTTGATTTTGTAAAATCCAATTATGGTGTTGAAATAGAAAAAACTGAATGGAAATTGGTACAATCAAAAGGAATTGAATTCTTTGAATTGCCATTGCTTGACCAATCTCTGAAAGTTTATTTTGATAACCCAAATTTCATAGAATTTTCTGGTTCTTTTGGGCTTTTTAGCGCTTGGTTTCGTTTTGCCGATGAGAAACAGTCTAAATTGACAAACGGAATTAGAAAAGTGTTTGGCAAAATTGCATACAAATATGGAATTTCAGAACTAATCTATTTTTCAGAATGGTTCTTTTCAATAGACTATATACGAAACAAAGAGGCGAATTTCGAAAATTTAATTGAGTTAATTAAAAATAATCCTGACTTAAAACGAAATAAACTTTACGGATTAGAACCGGATGAATATTATGTGGAAAAAACAAAGCCTAGTTGCTAATAATAGATATAGTTAATTTCGGTTGAAATTGCTAAAGTCTGTGCTTAAGAAAATTATTAACTTTAAATCCGTAACTGACGGTTATACTAGACCGTTGTGTGCAATATGGAAATAAAACTTATGAAAAGAATAATCTTACTATCTATTTTAATTTTGATTTGCGGACTTTCTTATTCGCAAGAAAATTGTGATAAATTTAAAACAGGTGAATTTCAGAATATTGAAAATGGAATTTTAAAAGCTAAAATTCAAAGAAATGACTCTATTCAAACTGAACAATATTGAGAAAAGAAAATAACACTGAAAATAATCTGGATTGATGATTGTAGTTATCGACTGAAATTTTTAGACTGGAATGAAGCGTTTTGGAAATCGAGACCAAAAGATATGCAGACACCTGATTTGATTGTGAAAATCACAAATGTTAATGGAAATAAATATACTCAGGAATCAAAATTTGACATTAATAATGACTTTGTATATAAAAGTGAAATAACAAAAATTGAATAAAATACTGCACACAACACAGGCTATAATCCACTGCTTGCGGAGTGTTAAACTAAAAACTATTATTTTTAACCAGCTTTATTCCTCCTCTGAAAATCAGAATGATTTTCCTCGCAACGGAATCATAGCCTAACCGTTGTAGCACATATGAAAAAAACATTATCGACCATATTATTAATTCTATTTATCCATTTTAGTTTTGGGCAAAATATTGAGCATTTTACTAAAGAAAACTCTGAATTGGAAGGCGATGACTTTTGGGGAATAGCAGTTGATAAAGAAGGAAATAAATGGCTTGGAAGTGCAAAATCTGGACTAATAAAATTTGATGGCGAAAAATTCACAACTTTTGATGCCAGTAATTCAGTTATTAAAGGAAAATACATTTCCCCAATTTTTATTGATTCAAAGGATAATATTTGGGTTTCATATTCTCAACCAGATGGTTTAGCAAAATTTGACGGAAAAGATTGGACGACATATTCTTCGAGCGAAATTAAATTATCCAAAATTTCAATCATTGATATAGTAGAAGATGAAAACGGAATACTATACTTTGGAGGTTCTAACGGATTGACTTCTTTTAATGGAACTGAATGGAATAAAATCATACTTCCGAAAAGTGTTACAATTAGAGCATTGGCTGTTAAAAACGAAAATGAAATTTACGTCGGACATAACAACGGACTGCTAATTTATAGAAACTCAAAGTGGGAATCGCTGACAACTGAAAATTCTGAACTACAACAATATGTTCGAGCATTAAGATTATATAATGACAATGAACTTTATATTGGTTATGGAGGAAATTTAACAGGAGGTTACTCAATCCTAAAAAATGATAAATGGAATCACGTCAACAAAGACAATTCTGATTTATCGAACAATATGGTGAGAGATATTGAAATAGATGATAATGGAAATTATTGGATGGCGACTAACGATGGACTAAATATTGTTACAAAAGATAAAATACAATCTATATTTTTCCGACAAAGAGGAAACGCAATTATGGATATAGCAATTGAAAATAATATCGCGTGGATTGCTACAAATTATGGGTTATTTAAAATAGAAATATAAATACGTGCACAACAATATATAACCGCAATTTATTTGCATAGTTATAAATGCTGAAGTACTCATGAATCTCAAAAGTTCAATTTAACTGCATTGAAGCTAAAGGTTTGTCTGACGCCAGTTCGATAAGCTCATGTCAGTTTGGTGTGTGTCTGCAAAGTTACGTGCTAACCCACACAACTACTGACAGCCGATACCGTTATGATAACTGGATACTAACAGTAGAGAAAAATCTAATTTTTGATGGAAATGCACCTACCGATTTGCAAGTTCATTGCGAAGACTATAATTTTAACACTTATAATTTCTTAGAGTTACCAAAAAAAATCAATGTATATGAAGCTTCGCATTCTATTCTTTCTGCTATTGACTGGACATTTGGCTTTTGCCCAAGATTACTATAATAAAACTGTTACATGCGGAGCATGTGATGGTACCGGAGTTATGTTTTGGAAAGAACGGGTAACCGAATATAAGGACTTGGTAAAATCTAAAGAACTAGGATGGGGAACTTATCAAACATATAGCTATTCTTCTTCCTACCAAAGGACAAAAGGCCATATAGGTCAGTGCAATGTTTGCAACGGAAAAGGAAAATATCAAAAAAAGGTCTGGAAATCGAGACCTAAAATAACTAAGATTAGGTATGTCTCTTCTCGTGAAATGAGACAAATATCTTACAACTATGCCAAAAGTTACTTTAAAACAATAGAAGACGTTGGCAATGGCTATGCGATTGTATTTAATGGAATTACGACAAGCTTAATAAAACTCAAAAACCATGAAAAGGGATTTGACTTAGATGTAATCGCCTATGATACCCACGAGAAAGTACTCTATCCTAATGGAGATGTTTACCTTAATTTTTTCTATATGAGTACCGGTTTGCAAATCATTAAGGATGCTAATTTTAATACTATTTATGAATCAAAAAATCACGCTTATCCAACTATAAATGATGATATTTTTTGGATTGCTGATCAAAATATGGAGAAATCCATTACTCTTGGTGGTGAAGTAAAGATGACTGAATTAGTAAAATTGAAAAATATTAAAACGGGAGAAATTTATTCAACAGCAGAATATGCTTTCCCTGATAAAATAGAAAATATTGATGTCGACCTCTATAGCAAAGGTCTATTTCGTGCTCACAAATGGATGAAGAATGCGGATAACCAATGGGTTAAGCAAAAAGGGATTCTTAACCTAAAAGGCGAAGTTATTGTTCCATTCAATGTAAAAAAGTTACTCTCATTTGATGAAGAGAAAGGAATGATTACTGTAATAAATGAGTTTAACTTAATTGATGTTTACAATACACAGGGGCTACTATTTGAAGAAGAGGGTAAAGTTGTTAAAACATGTGATGATGGTTCTGTGATTTTAGCATCCAGGAAAAAATATATTTCGCCATCTAACGGCCAAGAGTCATTTGTTGACATGCAAACGATTAAAGATGGCAAAACAGAAGAATCGTTCCCTTATATTTTTGCCTCTTGCTCTTGTTTTGACCAATCGGGATGGTTTAAAGCAACTTTATTGGATTTCCCAGATACAATATTGGTTAGTCCAAAAAATGAGTTTTTGTCTGAGCGTTCTGCTACACTTACGGTTGATGAAAAATTAAAAGTAAAGTTTGAACACAATATCATAGAGGAAGCTTTTCAAAATAACACAGATGACAATAGAATCATAAAATCATCCAAAAATGGAACTACAAAATATGGCTTTAAAGAATATGAAAATGGAGAGCCAATTTTTGATAATATCAGTTCATCTTTTTTTAATGATAGATATTTCTTTGTTAAGAAAGGTAATCGTTTTGGTGCGCTTGTGAGAAACTTAAAGAGAAATGGAGAAATTGAGTATGTATTAATTGATCCAATATATAAGAAAATTGATTATAACAACACTACCTATGATTTACTGGTGCTTTCTAATGATGCTGGAAAATGGGGATTACTATCACCTAAGAAAGAGCCCAAAGCAAAGAGTATATCTGAAAAAGAAATGAATAAACCGGTCTTACCATTTATCTATGATTCAATAAGCGTTTTTGGTAATTACGCGTATGCTTACAAATCTAATGCTATTGAAAAATACCAAATTAACACCTATCATAATGGCGGGAAATCTGCTCGAATAATAGAAGTAGAAAGTGCTACTTTTAATAAGAAAGGTAAAGTAATTAAAAATAATGTGTCTAATGTATCTAGCAATTTTGTTACGGCAACAAAGGATGCCATATTTGATTTTATGGACGGCAATTATTATAATGATTATGAAGCTATTAATTATTCAAAAGACTTCTGCGTGATTGCGTCATCTAGTGGCAGTAGGTTGTTATTAAAACTAAATAATTCATTTTTTAATAAGGAATCTATGTCTTATGAGATAGAATATGGTGTCGACAAAATAATTCCATTAAAATTTGATGATAAAAATAGGCTATACTATTTTGCCGTGACAGACGCTTCTAATCGTTGGGGCATTATGAAAATTGGGTTTAAAAATTATTTTAGAAAGACCGCAAATTATATCTCCACATACGTATATAAACCAGCGGAAGGTTTTGATGAGTTTTTGTATTCAAATCAAAGTGACATCAATATCTTTAAAGATGGCGATACATACTACAATATTGATCTTACGAAAATAGAGGTCGAAAAGGAAAGGGTGACCATACAATAAAGTATCTTTAAAAAGATAGTTTTGGAAGACCTAAAGAAAAGCAGGTAAAAAAGGCGAAAGCACAATAGTGTGTATAATTCACTGCTTAGGGAGTGTTAAACTAAAAACTATTATTTTTAACCAGCTTTATTCCTCCTCTGAAAATCAGAATGATTTTCCTTGAAACGGAATCATAGCCTAATCGTTGTAAGTAATTACCATGAACCAAGAATTAGCCATATATGAACTAATTGCTGATTTTCAAAATTCAGCAAAAGAAGTCGTAGAGATTTTTAAAAGAGCATATAATGTTGATAATATTCTTGAAGGCTGGCATACTGGGAAATATGAACAAACCGGAAAAATTCCTGATGAAGGTTTAAAGTTTTATGCTTGTCATGGAATAGGTATTGCAGCTCACTTTTCGGATAAATTAATTGATTTTAATTTTGCCTATTTACCTGAATTACGATATGATGGATTTGATTTATGGAGATTAACTGGTTTTGCAAAAAGTCAACCTGATAAATACGCTAAATTTCTGAACGAAAAACAAATTGAAGCCGAATTTGAGCAATTAAAAAAGGAAAATCTCATTTACAACCCTTTAACAGTAGGTGTAACTCATAATTACTTCTGGGTTAAGGATCTTGCTGCAGATTTAATTATAAAAGATCAAATCGCTAATGCTAATCTAAAGAAATCGCGTTGGAAATTTTGGAAATAACTACTTACAACAGTGTCTATAATCTATTGGTTGTTTGCTCAAAACAAATAATCTTAACATTAAGGCGTTTAATTTGGATGTAAATAAATACATGAGGTAACAAATGTGTATGGCTCATTGCAGTTGAATTGCTTGTGCTAGTTCTAAACCGAAAAACATTAACTTTAAAACCTTAACTGACGGTTATAAGAGACCGTTGTACTAAAGCTAAATAAATGATAGTCGGAAATAAAAAATCGTTTGCTGTTGAATTCACTCAATCTGAATCTAATCCGAAAATGGGATACGGAAAAGTTTGGATTCAAAACGAATTTTACGGGACAAAAGAAGACCTCATTTATTTTCAAGGCTATCTTATTTCATTACTTGACGAACTAATCAATACAAAAGAAATTGACTTTGAATTTGAAAAACTGTCTGATTCGGAATTATTTGAATGTTTTGAAAACAAGCCGAACCGAGATGATTATCTAATTCGTGGAGCAACATTTACGGACGATTTTATTGCTTACGGATTCGAAAAGAATGGGGATGTTAATTTGATTTGGAAAATACGGAATGATAAAGAAATATTGTTTTCTGACTTAATTGACTATGAAACAGAAATCAAGTTCTGCCATACCGAAAAACTAGAAATTGAAAATATAAAAAGTGAACTACAGGAAAAAAACAGTTTATAGCAACATGTATAGTTCATTACTACTGAATTACTTGAGTTAGTTCACACTTTGTACTCGTGTCCTAATCGGAATTGCTTCACCATTTCCAGAATTTCAATAGATTAAAAATCATATCTTTAGAGAAACTAACCTCTAATGATAAAATTCTTTAGAAAATTTAGACTAAAACTTCTGTCTGAAAATAAATTCAGTAAGTATCTAATTTACGCAATAGGAGAAATTATACTTGTAGTTATAGGCATTTTGATTGCCCTTCAAATCAACAATTGGAATGAACGAAAAAAGAACACCAAGAAAGAATATTATCTATTACAACAATTGCAAAAGGAATTTGAAAAAGATAGTAGCCATATTGAAACACAGGCTTGGTTGACTAACTTAAAAATGCAGGATGGGAAGAGAATAAGACTATTTTTAGAAGGAAAGGACAACCTCAGAGCTGATTCTTTAGTAAGCCTCTTGTTCTATAACAGTAAAGCCTTGCTCTTTAATAGTAGTACACCAACGTATGATGAAATTATTTCTTCAGGAAATTTGAGTCTTATTAAAAGTGAAAATTTAAAAACAAAAATTTCAAATTACAAGAGTAGTATTAGGGCTGCCAATTCATTTTTATTTACAGAAGCTCATAAGCATAAAGAGAAGTATAATGCTCATCTATACAAGTACTTTGATGCAGAAATAATGGCGCACTTGTGGAAAAATTATAATAGAGAAAATAGAATAATTTCAAATAAAGATTTAGAGCATTTTAAAACAGACATTGAAGGCTTTAAAAATGATTCCAACTCCAAATACCACGTTAGCACGCTGATAGGTGTAGACGCAGAATTAAACTTTCAGTATAGTGAAAGAATAAACATGCGCATTTCTGAAATTTTAGATGACATAAGACTAGAGTTGAAGAAATTTGAGAATTGAAATTCTGAGAATGACTGCAGCGAACGAGGTATAACTGTATCTATTTGTATAATTATAAATGCTGAAGTACTCATGAATCTCACAAGTTTGATTTAACTGCGTTGAACCTAAAGGTTTACTAACAGCAGTTCTTAACCTAAAACTTTGTATATTTATCTGTAAATGAAGGCTGTAAGAGTCCGTTGCACATAATTAAAACCAACCCATTATGAAAACTCTGTCTAGTATCCTTTTCGTCTTTTATTTTTTCATTGGTTTTTCTCAAACGTCCGAAGAAATCGTGAATATAAGTAACGAATTCCTATCGACATTAAGCGAAGAAACCAAGAGTGAAGTATTACGGGATTTCAATGACTCTTTAAGAACTAAATGGACCAATTTACCAATAGGATTAGCAAAACGACCTGGTAAAAAATATGGTGATTTATCTGATGAATCAAAAATTAAATTTCATGAGGTTTTAACAACTGTATTTAGTTCTCAAGGCTATTTGAAAACCACTAGCATTATGCAACTGGACGATATGTTAAACGCCAGAGTTGATGAAGCGATCGAAAAGAAGTTAATTAAAGAAGAGAATATTTCTAGGATTAAAGCACTAGATTGGGACTATAACAATTATTTTATATCTATTTGGGGTAATCCCAGTTTACAAACTCCTTGGAGTTTAAAGTTTGAAGGACACCACCTTTCTATTAATCTTACCATCATAAAAGAAGAAATTTCTTTTACACCCATGTTTTTAGGTGCTGATCCGGCGTTAATGCCTTCAACAAAGCATGTCGGCCTCCGAGTTTTAAGTAAAGAAGAGGATTATGGAATTAAGCTAATAAACTCGCTTGATGAATCTCAACAAAAGATTGCGACATTGAGTCAAGACGTTCCAAGGGATATAATCACTAATCCATCAAATAGCCAAAGAATTTCTGAATATCAAGGTATCAAGGCCAATGCGCTTACTACAGATCAGAAAGCTTTATTAATGTTACTTATTAAGGAATTTATTAAAAATCTTGAGGATGAAAAATCTAATAAATATTTGCGAGAAATCGAGGAAAAAGGATTAGATGAGATATACTTTGCTTGGATAGGAAGTTATAAAAAACAAGAACCAAATTACTACATAATTAACGGTCCTAACTTCATAATTGAATATGATAATACAGGGAATCATATACATTCTATTTGGAGGGAAAAGGATAATGATTTTGGTGAAGACCTTTTAAGAACCCATCATATAAATCATAAACATTAACTGTGTACAACACGTTATATCGCTTATTGTAATTAAGTAACTTCACCAGTTCGCATTTCGTGGTTTTGTCATTGCAATTTTTTATCTTTCGGTTTACGGTGTAATAACACTGCTTGTGATTTCGTAACAAGCATATACAAATACGTTAGCAATAATGCTATGAAAGAAAAGTACTTAGTCATAAAAGATAACCTTGAAAAGATAAAACGTCTTGACCCAAATTTTGAGGCGTTTGGCTCTTCTCGTTGGAACTATAGACTTGATAAGATATCTGAATCTGAATTGACTCTTTTTGAAAAGAAAAATGAAATAGATTTACCAAATGAGTTTAGAGAATTTATTTCTGAACTAGGGTTTGGTGCAGGTCCTGTTTATGGTGTTAATCCACATACATTACTTAGCCTTGAGAAATGGGAAATTGAAGATGGTGATGATGAAGAGGACTTTGAAGAGTTTAAACCTTTATATGATGGGTATGTTGTAATTGCCGAATATGGATGCGGTATTGAGTCTGTAATTATTGTTGATGGTGATAACAAAGGAGAAGTTTGGCATTATGTTGACTATAGTTTGCACAAACTAAACGATAGTTATTGCGATTGGTATTTGAGATGGACTGAGAATCTGATAAAAATTTTAGAACATGGAGAACACATTGGTTTATTATCGGGTCGCATTTGATGTTCATTACTATGAGGACTTTGCTATTGTTGGCTATGTATTGTTTGAGGATGAACAAAGTTCTGAACCCTTTAAAGTAGGGCAAGTAAGGTGTGATTCTGTAGCTCCATATATCTCTGGACAATTTTATAAAAGGGAACTCCCTTGCTTATTAAAGGCTATTGAAGACATAGAAGTGCCTATAGGCTTAATTTATATTGACGCAAATGTATGGCTTGGAAAAGACAGAAAAGGATTGGGAAAATATTTGTTTGACTCCATTGGTCAAAATATTCCTGTTATAGGAGTATCAAAATCTTGTTTTAATACGGACACTGAATTGATTCGGCCTGTCTATAGAAAAAGCTCAAAAAAACCTCTTTATGTATCGGCTATTGGAATTGAGTTAGAAAATGCCTGTGAAAAAGTCCAAACAATGAATGGCGAATTTAGATTGCCAAAGATGATTAAACTTGCTGATAGTGTTTGTAGAGGAACTATTGCTAATAATGGCTAAGGGTAATTGCTTGCCTGTTGGTAAATAGGTTTTAGTCTATTTCTGAAAGTTTGCTAGTTTGCAGTTTGCATTGAGCCATGGTGAGATTAATGCTATGAATTTGGGGCAAAATGTCTAAAAACTACGTAAAGTTACGTATTGGTTTTTTTGTTTAAAAGTGCGAACTTGGTTTTTTTAATAGATATGGTTTGTTGAAATGGGACTGTGTCTTAACGTAAGCAATAATTTAAATTAACCAAAAATTCATAATATATGAGACTTTTATATTTGTTGGCAATTTTAACAATATTTACAGCCTGTAATAGCAATGGAAGTAAAGTAGAAGACAAAATCCCAATAGCAGTTGAAAATGAAATTGATATTGAAGCAGAGTTAAAATCAATAGAAGAGACAAGAAGTGGTTTTGAACTTGCTATAAAGGAAAAAAGGTATCAAGACCTGAAAATGTTTGGAACAAAAGACATTATTTCTCTGACGCCAGTTTGTGGAGAATGGGAACAATATAAAACCCAAAGATCTAGCCCTAATGAACTATTTAGTTATGACAGTCTAATAATGAGACCCATAGAGACAATAATTGTAAGTGACAGTGTGGCTTACGATTTTGGGACTAGCTCTGTTTACTACACCAGTACTGAGGGAAAAGCGGTAGAAATTACAGATACATTCTTAGCTATTTTGAAAAAGGACAAAAAGGATGGTAGATGGAAATTACACAGAGAGGTTGCTACTACCAATATGGTTGAATAAGAAATTGTCAATAATTGCTGCAAGTAATTGATTGCTAGCCTTTTGGTAAATAGGTTTTAATCTATTTCTGAAAATGATAGCTAATTTTCCGCAACTAGCCTAACAGAAAATAGATAAGCATCATCTACAAAGTCTTAAATGTGTAATTTTTAATTAGTTGAGTTGATTTTGAGTATTAAAAAACAATCTATATCTAGATTTTAAACGGAAAAAGGATACTACTTATAATTCCGTTTAGAAACCACCTGGTTAGTGATAAATATCATAGTTTAAATAAGAGGATTTAACGTAATTTATAGTATTGCTGGTAATGACATATATACTGCATTACTAAGCGATATTTATAATGTAACACATTTATACGGCAGATTATTTAATTGCCGATTTATCGTTAAATCGACAAGACGTATTAAGTTATTTTAAGTTTAAACTTTTAATATTTTCAGATGTCTTTAAGTATTCAACCTCAATCTCTATCAAAGTTAAGTTTTGTGTTAACCATAATGGTTCTATGGATATTTCTATGCGTGCCTACAAGGTCTTATAGTCAAAATTCACAAGAAAAGTATGATACTAGATGTAACCAATGCGGACACGATAATCCTCAATGGATAGCCGAACAAAAAAACGGCATAGTGAATTATTGTGAAAAGTGTGGTGCATTGGGTATGCCTGAACTTATTTCCAACAATAACCAGAATCAAGCCGATTCATCAGATGATCAATCTACAGATCCTTTTGACGATTCTACAGATTCTGACATCCCTTGGGACGTTGTTATTGGTGCTGTAGTGGGTGCAGCTGTTATTGCTGCTATTAGAAAAAGACTAAAGAACAGAAAAAAAGCCGAAAAGAAAACGACATCTAAAACGAACAGAAAAGAGGAGGAAAAGAGCAAGCACATTATATTCTTCAACTTAGTCAGGAGAGCTTCGATTTTTCAAAACACAAAAAACAGGAACTTTCTGTAAACGTTTGGAAAATTACTGCAAACGATAAAAAACAAATTGCGGCAAACATACAAATTGAGAATACAGAGCCTAAGCTACATATTAGACCTCTTAGCGGAAGTGCACCAATACATGCTGTCTTAGAATTAAAAGGACAACCAGAAAAGGATTGTTTTGATATTGCTGTTAATGCCATTGCAGAGGGCCATGAGTTTCAAAAAACAATACGTATTAATGCAGCAGGTAAACATCGTATTGTTTTTGAAACTGCGCCAGACAATAAACGTAGTTTGCGCCCAGATGTAGATCAATTTATTACTCTCTATGCACAGGTTCAAAATGCTGAAAATGAACCAATGGATGCTTTATCTAAGGTGCTTGTTTTTACTGAAATGGATGATTGGGTAGATATCTCAGCTCCTGTTTGGGATGATGGTTGGGTGGCCATTAATATAGAGGCTTCTAATCCTAACCCTACAGCAACATCACATCTGCCAAGTCATGTAAATGTTCTAATGCAAGCAGACCTTACTGATGACTACGGAGAGGTGATAGAAACTCTAGAAGAGAAGCTTACTATAAAGCTCTTGGATTGCAAATTAGAGTCTGAGGTGTATCATTGTACATTTCCAGCGGTTAAGGATAAGAGTGAGATTGAATTTAAGGTTTGGCTAGAGGATATTGGTGAAGAGAAGAACTGGTCACTTAAGGGATTGTACCGCACTGGTGTGGATATTATTGAAGATCCGCTAACGGAAGTTATTATTGAACAAATTAACGAAACAACGTTTAAAGTAAAATTAATAGGACCTATCCTTCAGCCTAAAAAGGGAGATAACAGTATGACTAAAACCCTTGTTCTTATGGCTGCCCAAGACAAAGAAAAGCCTCTTGAAGCACATGTACAGGTTACAGTCTCTAGAGAAGGTTTGTTTATACAACATGGTGTTAATGATAACAATGAATTTAACTTTTTGGCTGATAAGGCCATTGTACAAGATTTTGACTTTGAGTTGCAAATATTTGACGAAAAATCCAATCAGATTATTTCGGATAAAAACATACTATCAAATCTTAGTTTTGAATTGCTTTCTGATGATAAAACATCTCTAAACTTAGTTAGTGTATTACTTCCAACAATTGAGTTTGTTGATGTTTGGGGTAATAATCCTTATGGTAAGTACCGTTTAAATACCCAAGAAGAAATCCCAGGGGTAGGAGATATAATTCCTTTAAAGTATATGGTTAAAGCTCCGGTTTTAAAAACAGAGCATCCTGAACTGTTTGAAATCGTTTTTACGATAAATGTAAAAACCTATGGTATAGGAAGTGAATTTCCGGATTGGGTAAAAGCATACGAAGAATGCAAATACATCATAACAAACTATGTACCTGCTGGCGAACCTACTAAAAGACTTACAGAACTTTTAGAAAAACGCAAAATGACATTAGGTGCCGAGGGCATGGTAGAACTTAGAAACCGCATTTGGAAAATTGCTTCTAACTTAATTTTAGCAGAAGGAGCAGAAGGTTACAAAAGTGTTGATAGATGGGCTACTGCTATAGAAACTACCCTTGAATGGACTGAGTGGGCAGGTGATATTGCTTTTAGCGCATTGATGGCTTATGCTACAGGTGGTTTGGCTGCTGGAGGTCTTTTGGCAACAGGAGCTGGTATGGTAAAGGGTGGTATGATAGAAGCACTTAACCTATACATTTATAAACCCAATGCCACGTTAGACGATTTTTGGGACATACAAACCCAAAAATTTGTTCCTATGATGATGAGCATGGCAAAGGGCCGTATGTTGTCTATTGAAAACATTAAGTTGATTGTTGGTAAAAACAAAGTTTTGGCCTGGACTATATTTATTAGTTGTGAATTCTTATATCATCTCTATCAGACAAAATCTGTTTATGAGGCTGGAAAACTGACAGCTAAAAATATGGTAGAGGAAGTTATGGTACAAAAGCTAACACATCGTCTGCACGTAGAGGCTATGAACTGAAAGATTGCTTACAAATCACCAGAACAGTTTTTTGATGACATATTAAAAAACACAAAGGTAGAAGGTAATGACGAGGTGCTAGATCAAAAGAAATTATTGGAAATAATGCGCGATCCAGAGCAGGTAAGAACTATTAAAGATTTGGGTAGTGCAAGGATTAAAAGAGTATTTGAGGCCTCTCGTAATAAAATTTACAAAGAACACGATTTTCACCTTAAACAGTTCATTAAAGATAAATATGGTATTCCTAAGGATGATATTGTTATAGATGACTTTAGAACTCCTGGTGCTGGGTCTGATAATGTAAATACAGATAGAGATTACAGGGTTTTAAGAAAGGTAAAGCGTGCCGATGGAACTATAGATTATATAGAATTGCAACGCTCTAATTGGCTGAATGAGTCTTATGAGATTTTTGGGAACATTACAGGTAAGCCTAAAAGTATAGATGCAGATACTTGGGCAGGAAAACACCAACAAAGAGGAACTGATCGCTTTGATGCAGAGGCATCATCTGATTATTCTGACCATAGATATAACCCAAATACAGGTGAAATAGAAGTTTTGGATGCCAATATAAAACAAGTGAAGAAAGGCAAATCTAGACTTATTAATGCAGATGCCATGGGAGATATGTATAAAACCAAGGTTAAAAATGCTATTGATGCAGGTTCTAAAACAGAAGCCTATGCTCAATTAAAAAAAGCTATTAATACTCTAGAGTCTGTAAGAACTGGTTATAAAAAACAAGGTTTGGATATGCCTGAGTTGGATTCGAAATTAAAGGTTGCTATGGGATATGCTAAAAAAGTGAAAACACATATTAGCACAGATAATGATCCATTTAAGATGGAAACTATAGAGAAACAGATTAAATCTATGACAGGATATGACTTAGATAAATTAACTAACGATGTTGAAAAAGGGTTTAAAGACCTAAAAAAACACGATAAAGGAACTCCAAAATAACCATTAAATCTTTTGTGATGAAATATTGTAGCAACTGTGGGCACGAACTTATAAATGATCCTAAATATTGTCCTTCTTGTGGTTTTAAAATTGAACAACCCAAAGACAATGAAAAACCAAAATTACACAAAAGGGAAAGTAAATCATTAAAAGACAGTATCGTTGAAGAGGCTAAAGGCAAAGCTCAGGACATAGCCCAAGATCAATTAAATAAAATACAACGCAGTAATAAAAGCAGAAGTCCTAATAAGTCTATATCTAATAACCAAAATCAAACAAAAGAAGAGCAAAATAGCAAATTAGGTCTATGGACAATGGTTTATATCATTGCTAATATTCTATTGAGTTTTGCGGATTCTTCTGATGAAAAGATAGGTTTATTGTTTTTTTCTGTAGTGATTCTGCTGGCAGTCATTTTGAGACGTAAAAAACCAAAACCTTACAATGTTGTTGTTAAAATCATTTTGGTTGTACAGGTTCTTTTTACCATTGGATTAATTGGTGGAGGTTTTGAAGACGGCTATTGGTCTGTAAATATTTTATATTTAATAGCCTTGCTTATTGCTCAAATTATGGTGCTCTTTAAAGGAAATAAGAAATTAAAATAAGTTGTTACTATGAAACGGTGCGCGCAATGTAATGGACCAGTAAGTATAGAGGATAGATTTTGTGAAAATTGTGGTTTTGATCTTAGATCATCGCAAAATCAAACAGCCGATTTTTATCAAAAAAACGGGAGTGTTAAAGGTAAAGTTAGTACAGAAATAATTAAAAGCGCCAATAAAAGAATTCAACTAAAAAATAGTCAAATGCCAATTGCTAAAGTAAGTTGGGTAATTACTGCACTTATGAGCGTCATATTACTGATGTCTTATTTAGAAATTATCACAATTCACCCAGCATTATTGATTATTTCTTTTTTTGTTTTGATATCGGCTTTCGTTGTTGGTTTCATGTTCAAAGGAAGAGCCAAAAAACTACAATCCTTAATTGATGGAGATAATTTAATTGCCTCTTGGACCATGGACCTTATGGATAAAAGGAAATACACCAACAATTTATTTAGAGCCAAAAAGACTAAGAATAATGCTCTATTTGTAATTACCTCTGTCTTAATGGTGGTAATTTTTGGACTCTTTATTCTGTTTATAGAAGAAAGTGATGAGCGCCTTTATATGGCATTAACAGGTTTAGGGATTTTGTTGGTTCTAGCAATTGTTGCCTTTGGTTTTCCTTATTATTACAAATGGGTAAACCTAAGAAAAGATGGACATGTTCTAATCGGTGCAAAATATGCCTATGTTAATGGCTACTTTCATAATTGGGATTATCCGCTTTCGGGTTTACAAAGCATAAAAATAATAAATGATCCTTTTGAAGGTATTCTGATTATGTACTATTACACAGATAGAACACTTAGACATACTGAGGGCATAGAAATACCAACCACGGCTTATGTTGATGTGGATGCTTTAATTAAGTCTATTAAGGCTGCTAATTAAAAGCCTACTATTTCTAAAACTACGTGACTTTGGGTATTGATTTTTTGGTTTAAAAGCGCGAACTTGGTTTTTTAATAGACATGGTTTGTTGAAATGGGACTGTGTCTTAACTTTGTAAAACATTTGACCAAACTAATGTCAGCAGATAAAACTAAGGACTTTTCTCATATTAAATTCGGATTTCGCGGAGAAGGAATTATATACAAAATAAATGGAAAGGAATATGGATTGAACTCTACGTGGATTAACGGAATTAGAATTCAATTTGATGATTTAACAAAAACGGATTTAAATGAAAATCAGAAAATCAAAATGTTTGTGGAAATTGTTCAGTTCGTGAACCAAAAGAATAATGAAAAACCAATAATCTGTTATAATTCTGACTATAAAGACGCGGATTTATGGAAAAGACTTTCGGCTGAATTTAGTTCTAGAATTAAAAATGTAGAGATTAGCGATATTGAAAAAGATAATATTGCACTATATAAAAATATGTCGGAGGATTTAAAAACTGGAATGGCTGAGATTAATATCAAAGGTCTGAAATTAAAAACGGTTAAGGATTTAGACAAACATTGGAATAAAATAAAGTTTACAAAAGAGAATGAGTCAAATGAAAAAATTTCCTTTTGGGACAAATTAAAAACAAAACTGAAGTAAAAACGTTTATAACAAAGTACAGAGTTAAAAAACCAAGCTTTTGGTTTAAAAGTGCGAACTTGGTTTTTTTAATAGATATGGTTTGTTGAAATGGGACTGTGTCTTATTGTTATGTGTCATTTAAAAAACCAACTCTGAATTGAAAAAACTACTGATAACAATACTTTTTACCACTTTAGTTTCTTGTGGAGTTAAAAAAAGAAAATCGGAATTTGACAAAATAACTTTTGACAAAGAATTGAAAAGCAATCTGTTTAATTCAACTGACTTTATGCTTAATCCTTTGACCTTAAAAACGGAATCTGGATATGACAATGTTTTTGATTCAACTCAATATCTTATAAAATCTAATGCAATTGTAAATAACGACAGTTTGCGATTAATGAGGTTTGCGGAATTAAAACGAATTGACTCTGACACTCTCGAATTACAAATATTTGAGACTAATCCAGCTTACAGTCAAAATTTTACAATAAAAATAGTCGACAATCAATTCAAATCAGATTTTAAGTATTGGACGTCAGGACTGCCAATCGACCCAAAAATCAAAAAGCTCAAACAGACACTAATTGTAAAATCAATTCCAAAACAAAAAGGAGAAATGATTTTTGGTAAGTTCTGTTTCATAGGAATTTGCGAATCAGATTGTGACGGAGAAATTGAGATAAAAGGAGATTTTAAAGTGGAATTGGAATAAAATAACTTCATACAACACATAGTTCATTGCTTCTGACTTTCCTATCGGAAAAGCTTCGCAAATTTATTATCTTTAGGTCATTGTGGAAAATCCGCTAGGATTTTCACGCTACAAAACCATAGCCAAAACCGTTGTGAACATTGATTGTAATGTCTAATAAAAAGACAACTAAGTCTAAATTAAACCGAATTGAACTATAAAGAATCACATACCTTAATTCTAAATAATGTAGCTAGGTTTATTGATTTAACTGATCTAGAAAAGCAGAAATATCTTTCTTTGCTCACAGAAATAACCGTAAAGAGGAAGGCCTTTTTAATGCAAGCAGGAGATATTACTAAATATGAATACTTTATAACAAAAGGATGCTTAAAGGTATATACTATTGATGAAAATGGTGCACCTCATATATCTATGTTTGCTGTAGAGGATTACTGGACAGGTGACATGGCAAGCTTTATGAGGAAAGAGCCCACACGTTACTTCATAAAGGCAACAGAAGATTCAGAATTATTAGGTATTTCAAGAGCCAATTATGAGTTGCTTTTTAAAGAGATACCAAAATTTGAAAGATTCTATCGCATCCTATACCAAAGATCCTTAATTAGCTATATAAGACGCTCAAATCACGGTATTTCATTAACAGCAGAGGAACGGTATATTGAATTCAAAAAGAAATATCCTAATATTGTTAATCGAATTACTCAAAAAGACCTAGCAGCTTACATTGGTATTACACCAGAATTTATGAGTAAGATTATTACAAAAGTCAACCAAAAGTAAAAGTCTTAAACTAGTTCATTTTTTTTCATGCATTTCTATCGGAATTTTGAAGCATGAAAAAATTAATAATTATCTCATCTCTTATCTTCATTGGGTGTTTGCATCCTTTGCAAGCACAATTTACACAAGTAGAGCTATTTACTGGTTTTGAGAAAACAGATTTTACCCTATACTCTAGTTATTCTATAAACAACAGCAAAACACTAAGCTTAAACACACTGGCTTTCTTTCAAAAATTTAAAGAAAACCAAGAGTTCGATGAGATAGGTATACAACCAACCCTATTCTGGAATATTAATAAAAATATTGCTTTAGGACCTTCCATATACTATAACAGTTTTGCTGGATATTCTGAACGGTTGTCTGCAAAATTCACATTTAAAAATTCAAGAATCTTATTTGTTATGGTACCTACAATTGCATATTCAGAGCAAAAGAATGCTGGTTATGCAGAAGTCCTTGCTCAATTTCAATTAAATACACCAATGAATGATAAGGTTTCCCTTTGGTTTAATGGGCAATTTTTAACCATATGGGATGCGTTTAATCAACACTCACGAAGTTTTCAGCAATTACGTACAGGGATTTCATTTAACGGACATCAAATAGGTATTGGTTTGGACTTTGACCAATATGGACCTAATCCTATAGAAAAAACATCTTTCGGTGTGTATTACCGAAAAACTTTATAAACAATTTAAATCTTAAATATTATGAAAAATTTAGTACAAGTTTCACATTGGTTAGCATACGGATATTTAATCTATGCATTTGGTTATGCAAGCCTTTTTAAAGTATTTCAAAAACAAAGTATGATGGATAACATGAGCAATTTTGGTTTTGGAAAAATATGGACATTATGTATTGGTTATGGCGAGTTGTTGGGAGTAATTGGTTTGATTGTGGGATTTTGGATACATCAAGTCAAAAACCTATCAACTTTATGGTTATTTCCATTTGCTATTGGAGCATTGATAACTCATTTTGCACACAATGACTATGAATATTTTTATACAGCTTTATTCTGTTGTATTGCTTGTATGGTTTTGCTAGTTACTGATAAAAATTTCAAAATAATATTATAGTGTTTTAATAGTCAAATTTAATTGAGAGCACAGTTTTTAAACAAGCTCGTTCGCGAATCAAGCAAATGAAAGCTATTAATATTCACTTCTAATTATAGGTCTTGTTTTTAAGCCAATTAGTTATTGGAATTATAAAATAGTCTATTGGCAGATTAATTATAAAAAATAAATATCATGAAAAAAATAATCACAATTGCAGGAACCAATAGTCAAAAATCTATCAACAAAAGATTACTATTCTACACATCTGGTTTATTAGAAAATGTGGACATTATTTCAATTGACTTAAATGATTATGTTCTACCTATTTATGGTGTAGATTATGAAGATGAAAATGGAATCCCTACAGCTATTAAAAGATTAAATGAATTATTTGATAAAGCAGATGGATTTTTAGTTTCTCTAGCCGAACATAATGGCTCGTACTCAGCTGTATTTAAAAATACTATTGACTGGTTATCTCGTGTAAATATGAAAATATGGAGAGATAAACCGATTTTTTTAATGGCAACTTCACCCGGAGGTCGAGGCGGAACTACTGTATTGCAAGCTGCAGTAAATTACTTCCCTTACTTAGGAGGTAAAGTCATAGCTGACTTTTCCTTACCCAGTTTCTTCGATAATTTCTCAGAGGAAGGTATTTCAAATGAAGATTTAAAGAAAGAGCTGATTCAAAAAACTCAACTTTTCGAACAAATCATAATTCCTGTAAGATAAATGATTGGTCTATAGTCACTTTAGATTTGTACCATCATTTAAAAACAACCAAAAATGTTACGCTTAATGAAATTCTAGACAAAACAGATAACATAATCATTATAAACTTTTAAACTTTAAAATCATGGAAACAAAAAACATTTTAGTTATCGGAGGAACTGGTAAAACTGGTCGCCGAGTTGCAAAAAATTTAACACGATTAGGACACAATGTACGCGTTGTAGGTAGAAAAACTAACCCAGCTTTTGATTGGGAAAACCCTGAAACTTATGACGCAGCTTTGAAAGATATGGACAGAGCCTACATCGTCTATTATCCAGATCTAGCTGTTCCTGGATCGAGAGAAGCGATAACAGCACTAACAGAAAAAGCCTTAAAGACTGGTTTAGAAAAAGTAGTATTGCTTTCTGGAAAAGGTGAAACTGAAGCAGAAGCTTGTGAGGACATTGTTGCTAATTCGGGCTTAAATTATACCTTGGTTAGAGCCTCTTGGTTTAATCAAAACTTTAGTGAAGGTGCATTTTTAGACTTTGTTTTAAATGGTGTTGTTGCACTTCCTATGCCAGAAGCTGAAATTCCATTTGTGGATGCAGATGATATCGCAGATGTAGTATCTAAAGTACTAATCGATGATTTCTATAATGGACAAACCATAACAGTTACTGGACCTCAAAAAAGAACCTTTAAAGAACTGGTTGAGATTATGGCTGAGGCTTCTCAAAAACCAATTCAATTTGTACCTATTTCAATTGATGAATTTAAAGATGGGATGCGTGAGGCAGGATTACCTGATTCTTATGTATGGCTATTTGGCTACCTGTTTCAAGAAGTATTAGGAAATCCAGATAACCAAGAAGTGTCAGATGACGTTGCTAAAGTGCTAGGTAGACCTGCTAAAGATTTTGAAACCTACGCTAAACAAACTGCTGCCACTGGGATTTGGAATCCAGAATTAATTCAGGCTAACTAAACTGTTAACAAAGGCTCTGAAAACCGTAGTAGGTTTTCAGAGTCTTAATTAAATGTTGTTTTACATCTAAAATAAGAAAGTGATGACAATTTCATACCCTTTTATAAAACCAAAATACTACAAGTCTTTATTACTAGATTTAATGAGTTTTATTAAATCTCCTAAATATAAGCCTTCAATTGAGAAAAGTACAACTCATAAAATCTATGATACTATAGGCCTGTTTTTTATAAAGGTAGTTTTCTCAATAACAGTTGCAACGTTGTTACAGTTTATATATAACCCTGAAAATCTGACATCAACAAGCATGGCGGAAAGATTTTCTCCTTTAGTCTTACTTACAGTTGGCGGCATAATCTTGCCTGTATTTGAGGAAGTCACTTTTAGATTATCATTAAAATTTAACCCTATCTATTTTGCGTTAACTTCTGGAACATTTACGTATTACATACTTACTAAAGCAGTTTTTAAAAGCCGATTATCTCTTATAGATGAAACTTTTTGGACTCGTGTAATAACCGCTTTTGTTGTTGTGTTTATTGTGTATGCAGTAAGCAGAACTAAGAAGGTTAAAATTATTCTACAAAACTACTGGCAGAGGCACTTTAGAAGTATCTATTATTTCTCTTGTATAAGTTTTGCTTGGCTACACATTTTCAATTTTGAATTGAATCTAAAAAACCTTTTATTCTTACCCATATTAACGCTTCCGCAATTATTTAGTGCAACAATAGCTGGATACACACGAGTTACTTTTGGTTTTCAATATCCTCTTCTACTTCATATAACAACTAATATTCTATTTATCTCTTTAACTTTTTTACCCCTTGATTGATTTCATAAATAACACTAATAGTAAAATTAGGCGTTTCCTGTCCTGAATATTCTAAAAATATGATGTTATTATAACGATAGAAACATTTATAAAATAGGGCACAGAATAATTATTGCTGCTAAAACCACATAAAAAAGCGTCATTAGTCGCAAAAAATAATAATAACTAATACTTCATCGTACTTTTCAATTTTTAACAATCATTTTCAAAAATTGTTTTTAATGAAAAAAATAACACTCCTAGTTATAGCATTTTGTGGTACGATAGTATTGGGTAATAAAATCTGCGCACAAAACCATCAACGGTCTCAATTTTTACAAAAAGTAGGTGCTGTAGATAGTCTCTATTCTAAAACATTAAATGAGTTTAGAAATATTTATGTACAGTTGCCTGCTAGTTATTCCTCTGAGAAAAATCAAAAATACCCAGTGGTTTATATTTTAGATGGGGAACTGTTTCTTCCTACGGTTAATGATGTTCAAAATTATTATAGCGGTGGTTTTACACCTGAAATGGTACTGGTTGGTATCTCTAACGATAAAAACAGAGTAAGAGACTTAACCACATCAACTATAACTACTAAATATGGAATGCCTTTTAATGAAAAAAATGGAGAAGCCGATAATTTCAGACAATTTATTGAAACAGAATTGATTCCGTATATAGAAAACAAATATCCGGTTACCAATTACAGAACACTCATAGGTCATTCTTATGGTGGTTTATTTACTATTTCTACACTCATTCATCAGCCTGAATTATTTGCCAATTATTTAGCCATAGATCCAAGTCTGGATTGGGATGATCAAAAACCATTGCAAGAGGCGCGAGAAGTAATGGCTGCTTATGGCTATAAAAACAAAGCTTTATTTATGTCATTAAGCGGACAGTTGCATATGCAGAACTCAAAAATAACGATAGACAATGTTATGCAGGATACGACCGATTTCACCTTGTTCGCCCGTTCTAATATTGCCTTTTCAAACTTGGTAAAGCAAAATGCTAAAAACGGATTATCTTTTGAATGGAAATTTTATCCCAAAGATATACATGGTACAATTCCTTTCCCATCGATTATGGACGGTTTAGTTGCACTTTTTGAATGGTATCAAATGGAAAATACCGATAAAATAAACTCGTTTGAGACAACAAAAGAAGAACTTTTTGGCATTATAAAGTACAGAGCGGAAAAGCTAAAGGCACATTTTGGTTATTCTGTACCACCTTATCCAGAAGAGCTTTTGAATATGTCTGGCTACATGAATATGGACATGCAACAGCCTGAAAAGGCTAAAATGTACTTTGAACTTGCTATGGAGTATTATCCTAAAAGCGCCAATGCTAATGATTCTATGGCTGAGTATTATGAAGCACAAGGCGACTTTGCTAATGCAATAAAATATGTAACTAAGGCTTTTGAGTTGAGTGATAACGATTACTACAAGAAAAGAATTGAAGGTCTTAAAGTAAAAAAGAATAACTGAGGCTAACGTTTTGAATAAGTAATTACCGCACAATCTGCCACTACTCATAGAATTTGCTGTTGTACCAATTAGGCTTTACAATTAAAGTCTCCAAACTTAAAAACAGTGGCTTGTCTTAACTATTAATCTTGTATATGGAAAAAAACAGATACTACTACATTGACTTTTTGAGAGTCATCGCTATTTTGATGATGTTTGTGTTTCACGTAAACATGGTTTTTGTTGCTGAAAACGATTGGCATATTAAAGATGTGTCATCAAGCAATGTCTTAATGGAGCTAAACTACTGGATGTCCTCTTTTAGAATGCCACTGCTATTTCTTGTTTCGGGTTTTGTTTCTGCCATACTTCTTAAAAAAATGAATCAAAGGCAGTTTTTTCAACAACGATTTAAAAGATTAATTATTCCTACGGTTATATGGACTTTCTTGTTGGTTGCTCCTCAAATCTATTTCGAAAGAAAATTGCAAGGAGTGGATTTCAATTACTTGGAATTTTACAGAACATTTTTAAAGTTCGAGTGGTATCCAAAGGGTAATTTTCATTGGTTACATCTTTGGTTTATTCCCTATTTATTCTGTTACAATATTATATCGATACCATTGGCCTCTTATCTTGATAAAAAGAGTGTAAAACATAGACTTGAAGTTTTTTTTAATAAAGATTATTCAATAGTTCCCATTATAATTTTGGCTATAATGCCTTATACTTTTTTGGCAACTCGATTTCAAACTACAAACGACTTAATTAATGATTGGGCAAGACATTCATTTTTTATATTCTTTGTTTTTATCGGAGTGTTAATGTATAAATTTCCGATTATTCTTGAGCAAATTGAGCGTAAAAGACGGGTTTACTTTAGAATTGCTTTTACATTAATCATCTTTATTAATGTGCTAAGGTGGAATGGTTGGTCTCCATTTGATTTATGGGATAACTGGATAACAAAACCTCAAACATATATTTTCATTGCTATTAAGAATATAAATGCTTGGGCTTGGGTGTTTACGAGTTTAGGATACGGCAAAAAATACTTAAATAAGAAAAGTACTTTATTAGCCTATTGTAATCAGGCTGTTTATCCGTTCTATATACTTCATCAAACAATAATTGTTATAATTGCGTATTACGTTGTTCAAACACCAGATAACACTGCATTTAAATATGCTTTTTTACTCTTAGTTTGTTTCTCTGTCTGTGTACTATTATATCATTTATTTATTAGACCCAATAATGTTATGAGGTTCTTATTCGGAATGAAGAAAATAAAAAAGGGATAGTAATGAACTAAGCTAAAATCAGAATAGCATAGGTTTTATTTATTACACAGGATGTGCTATTAGACAGTTTAAATAAGATGGTGTATTTCCTTTTTTGACTTAAAAAGTCGAACTTAGCATGTAGTTGGATTAATACACAAAAGACTGTACCTAATTAAACCAATATTTAGCGTAACAACTCAAGTCTTGCTTCGTCTACTTAAGAAATAACAAATAACTCTAACTGTTAAAAATGAAAGCTGTAAAAAATACAATTACTATTCTGTTGGTTTTTCTGGGTATCTCTTATGTGCTTTCTCAAACCAAAATGTTGAAGTAGAAAATGCAATTGAATACTTTAAACATAGAAATGAGGCTTTAAGTTTAGTAAAGGCTAAAAAATGGCAAGAGGCTATTCCTATTCTAGAAAGTCTAACACTAGACTATAAAAACGATGCAGATCTATTTTATTTATTAGGGTTGGCTTATTATGAGACAGGGCAATTTAAAACTGCAATTATTGAATTAAAAAAGGCACTAGAATCTGGTGGTACTATATTAACGGATATTCCGACTGGCTCTGCACCTTCAAATGATATAATGATAAAAATTGCCAAAGCCTATGCTAAAGAAGGAGATAATGAGAATGCGTTATTGTGGTTGCAGAAAGGATTTGCCAATCGTTATGATGAAAAGCCATTCTTAAAGGGCGATCCTGCTTTTAAAGCTATTAATGAGCGTCAAGAATTTCAACAATTATTTGGTTATCAAAGTCAAATAGATTTGAGCAGAGAAGCATCTTGGGTTAGTGATATAGATTATTTAAAAGAGCGTATACAGGAACTGCACTATAACCTGTATCACTCCATGTCTAAAACTGATTTAGATCACAAAATATTGAGTTTAAAATCTGAAATAAACTCATTGACAGATAATGAAATTGTAGTAGAGCTCATGAAGATTATAGGAAGTCTGGGCAATGGCCACAATTTAATTATACCTACATCACCCAGCAAGGGAGCTTTAAAGAAACTTCCTGTTCAATTTTATCAGTTTAGTGACGGTTTGTTTATTGTAAGCGCGGATACTGGCTTTGAAAAATGGATAGGTTATGAAGTGGAATTTATTGAAAATACAACTGCAGAAGAAGCGTTGCAAAAAACAAATGTTGTAAATGCCAGAGATAATGATATGCAAACCCTTTGGTTGGCTCCTTATTATTTGGCACTGCCAGATGTGCTAAAAGGTGTAGGCATTGCAGAGAGCTCCAATGAAGTTACACTTACTTTGAAAGACAGCAAAGAAAAATCTCAAAAAGTAATAATGCATCCTGTTCCCTGGAATTTTTCTGACTTCCCCAGAATACCAAAACTGAAAGACAAAGAACAGCCTTTATTCTTGTCTAAAACAGAAGACCCTTATTGGTATACATTAATTCTGGAAAGTAAGAGTGTGTACGTTCAGTTTAATGTTGTTACACAAAAGGAAACACAGTCTTTAGAAGCTTTTAATATTGAATTACGTCGTCAGATATCTAAAAGCATGGTTCAATATTTAATTTTAGATTTGAGACATAATCACGGCGGAAATGGTTCTATATTACCACCAATGCTAAAAACCGTTATCAATTTTGAATTGATGCATCCAGAAGGAAACGTCTTTGTGTTAATGGGACGAGAAACTTTTTCAGCGGCTCAAAACTTACTAACAGACATTACAAAATATACTAATGCCATACTTGTTGGAGAACCTAGTGGTTCTAAACCAAACCACATAGGTGAAGCCGGATGGTTTAAGTTACCTTATTCAGGGTTAATGGGACTTATTTCAACACAGTTTCACCAAACATCAAAAGCAGAGGACCATCGTAAATGGATTGCTCCTCATATTCCAGTGAGCATGTCATCAACCGATTATTTTAATGGAAGTGATAAGGCTTTGGATGTAATACTAGAAGTGATAAAAACTTCAGAAAGTAAAGAATAATACTGCGTATACTGGCATTTACAAAAACCGACAGAAGAATTAGTGCAAAAATCCGTTATTACTCATATACTAAGCGGATATTTAAAAATACTTAATCTTGCGTATTTTTTATTTTGTTTTTAGTGGTAAATTCAGAAAGTAATATAATTCTAAAATATACTTAGCCAGAATGAAAATTAAGACCATGAGATTAGTACTGCTTACATTGTTTATATACCCATTGGTAAGTGTTGCCCAAGCAAAAGGGGAGGCAAATGATATTTTTAATCTTATTAATGAGGCAAGAACAAATCCCAAAACTTTTTTAGCAAAGTATAAAACAAAGATTGAAACGTATGAGCCAAAGTTTATTTCATTGTTAGAAAACGCATCACCAATTGAGGAAGTGATATGGGATGACGAATTAGCAAAAAATTGCAAACAAAGTGTTTACGGAAATTTAAATCCTGCTTACGAAGGGGATAACAGCATGTGTGGTTCTTCATCGGGTAGTGGTAGTGGTAGCGGTAGTGGTTTTTCTAATCGAGAAGCTTTGTATTTTGTTTGCGATTCATATACGCATGTATTGAACGAAGATGATAAATATTTTGGTTTTTACATCGATGAAAAAGGACATGCGTATAAGTGGGGAAAATCATGTAAAACCAAAAAATATGTTTTTGAATTTAACGAGGCTATTGATAGTTCTAATGTTGATTTTACAAAGCTTAAAACAGCTAACAAGGAGGTTGAGCTTACCGCTATGGATAAAGAAATGATTAAAGAAATTAATTTTGTTAGGCAATATCCAAAAGTTTATGCCTCTATCGTAGCAGATTATTTGGCCGACAAATCTAAATCATGGGTAGGATTGAGCAAAGCCGAATATAACGCTGGTATGGAGCTAATAGAAGAGCTTAAAGAAATGAGTCCTTCGCAATTATTATACCCTAATACATGTGTATATGAAGCTGCAAAAAAACATGGTGAAGATTGTAAAAACAGAGGGTTTACAGGTCACACAGGTTCTGATGGATCAAGTCCTTTTTCTAGGATATCAAAATTTTGCCCAGATTTAAGCGGAAACGAAAACATTGTGGGAGGAAGAAAAAATGCAAGAGTTTTGGTAATTCAATTATTGATAGATGCAGGAATTAGTAGCAGAGGTCATCGTTATAATATGCTAAATCCAAATTGGGAATATGTTGGTTGTTATGGGTACGAAGGAAACAGTATGTACACTTATATTCAAAACTTTGCGATGGATTAAGGGAAAATTGTAATAGTTCCAATATTTTAACAATAAACATCATGTTCAAAAGCTTCTCAATTTTTAGGTTTTTTTTTATTACCTGCTTTTTAGTCTTCGCCTTCATATTTTATAATTTTATTAGGAACAGTTTGTTTTATAAATCGAAAAAAGAGCATTAATATTGTGAAGTGGCAAATAGACTTCGACATAGCTTTTTTACTAAATTTCTTTGGGCGCTAATGGGTCTTTACCTATTGAATATTAGTGTAGATACTGCAGACTTAAGCCCTAATTATCTGCCTGAGGATTTATCATTTAATGATCAAGAAAGTATTATAGAAATTATTTTAGAAAAGGTTTTAGGTTTTGAAGATGCTATAAAAGAATATGATGACCCAGATAGAGAGGATCATAACACTAAAAAAAATGTGAAAATAGATTTTTTGGTTTATGCGAGTAACGAAGAGGATTTGTCAAATAATTTTTATGCCATACATAAAAAGACTTTTCCAGAATTTGAAGTTGCATTAACAAAGGGCTTCAAGGAAATAGTCGGTCCTCCACCTAAGTTTTAATTTGTTTTTAGGACTTTATTTTACCCTGTATCCTTCTTAGGAAAATGACAGGGCAATACTATATACTTTAAAATAAATTAAAAATGTACATCAAAAAATTATTGGTGCTAATTGTACTATTGGCATCATTTCAAAATACTTATGCCCAAACATTGGGTGCCGAAAAGGATAGTTTAAATACCGAAAAACATGAAGATGAAGCGTTACCAGCTAAAGTTTTTCATGCAGAACCTTTATATATAGATTTAATCCGTGATTTGGGTGCTAGAAAAGGAGAAAGGGAATGGAACATAGGATTGGGCTTAACGGACAACCTAGAATACGACTCTTATGAAGCCCTTATAGAATATGAATGGGCACCTATTGATAGATTGGGTTTAGAAGTAGAACTTCCATTTACTTTTTATTCTCCTACAAATGGAACTCCTAATAATTTGACTCCGTCCAATAGATTAAATAGTATAAAGATTGCAACTCAGTGGTCGTTTTATGTAAATGAAGCCATGGCTACTTCTATGGCAGTTGGATATATTAATGAGTTTGAACTTTCGAATTTTAGAGATTTTGGCGAGCCATTTATTAAAGGGAATATTTACAATCCTTTTTTGGTTGTAGCTAAACGCTGGGGAAATAATTTTCATTCATTAGTTTATACTGGGCCAATGATTGAACAGAATTTTAGTTCAAATAAGTTTCATACAAGTTATGATATCAATACAAGTTTTCATTATATGATTTCAGGAACGAGGAACTTTATAGGAATTGAGTTTAACAAGACTCTTGATACGAACGACTTTGACATGACAATGCGACCTCAAATGAGAGTAAGTATTGCAGATAATTTAATGATTGGTATTGTAGCTGGTATTCCTGTTAGTAGAGAAAATGAAAGGTTGAGTTCTTTCTTACGATTAATATGGGAACCAAGTCATTAGAGAATACTTGTTTGTTAATAATAAGATGATTGGTCAATATATTTGCATAAGAAAACCTCTCAAATTTTGAGAGGTTTTCTTTTTTTAACTATTCAATCTATAAGAACTAATAATATTTTTTAGTTTAAGTTTTAAGTCTTCGCCAGAGTCATAGACCATTTGTTCATCACTTGGAAAACTTAATTGTCTTTGTCTTAATAAGTTGACATCGTCTCTGTTAAGCGCTCTTCTATCTCCTTTAAAACGTCCAAAGACATTTTCAAATGTATATCCGCTATCTACGGTAAAGGCATCAATAACCTGATTCTGTTTTAAATCTTTGTAAACCACATCTGCAATAACCTGAGATGATTTGGTTTGTAATACCTCAAAGAACCTAGCTCTAACATTTACAATTTTATCAACTTTAATGTCATTGCCTAAGCTGTCTTTGGCTACATTACCATTATCATCCAAAAGGTATTCCCAACCATCGACAATTTGCTTTTCTCTTAACAACTGTCTCTCATTAACACGTTCTGGAGATATGTTGATTCTTTTTAATTGCAGTTCCATAGCAAAATCATAATCTATAGTGTTGTCTGCAATGGCATGGTATGTTGTCCAGAATTGGTTTAGACCATAGGTGTTAAAATCTAAAAGTTCAGCCTCTAAACGTTGTGGGATAATTTGATGCGTTTCATTTAAAATAGACACATGTACATAATCCATACCTTTAATATGTGCTTCCTGCATTAAGTCTCTAACATCTTCAAAATTTGGGTTAATGCTATCTACATAATCAAAAATGGTATACGCTTCACGTGCATTGAACTTGTCTTCAGTATCTAACAAATCAAGACCTTTATCCATCAAATAGTCTGAGGTTTTATATCTGTATTCAACCAGCTCGTTACTGTAATCGTTAAATGTAAAGCTTATAGTTTTACCATTTATTTTTAGAGGCATTACATGCTTTATGGCATTTTGCCTAGCTTCTAAATCAGCATAGCTTTCATAAATATTTTTGTATAACTCAGGATTACCATCTTTTTTTAGATGTTCAATTTGTGCCAAATCTTCTGTTAAGACTTTATCGTAAGCTTCTTTTAGCATGATTACATAATGTTGCTTACGCTTTTTGTCTTTGTTGTTTTCTAATTTTCTTAATGCTTCAGAAATGGCTTGGTCATAGTTGCCATGACTGATGGCTTCTTCAATTTGTTTTTTGGCACTACAAGATACGAGTACCGAAACAAGGACTGTACATAGTAAAAATCGTTTCATAATCTTGTATTTTATTGGTTATACAAAGTATAAACCAATCTTCGTGCCAAAAAGATAAAGCGCTAATTAATAGCGCTTTATGGTAATGTGTATGTAATTAAATCTTATTTTTTCTTCTTAGGATTAAAAACAGGCAGTAATTGTGTTTTTACTTGACCAAAACCAATGCGTACATCTTCGTTTTCGCAATAGCCTCGCATTACCACTGTGTCGTAATCGTTTATAAATTTGCGTTCAGTACCATCTTTTAATTTCACAGGCTTAGTACCTTTCCATGTTAACTCTAACATAGAACCATAAGAATCTTCTGTAGGACCAGAAATGGTTCCACTTCCCATCATGTCACCAGCATTTACAGGACAACCATTAACAGTATGATGTGCTAATTGTTGGGCCATGTTCCAGTACATGTACTTAAAGTTGGTTTTACAAACGGTAGTTTCTTTTCCACCTTTAGGAATAATACCTGCTTCTAAATGAATATCGAAACTGTGCTTTCCTTTTGTTTTTAGATAAGGGAGAGGTTCTGGGTTTTGTTTCGGACTTGCCACTCTAAATGGCTCTAAGGCATCTAGTGTTACAATCCATGGTGACATAGACGATGCAAAGTTTTTACCTAAGAAAGGGCCTAATGGTACATATTCCCATTTTTGAATATCTCTAGCAGACCAATCGTTAAAAACGACTAATCCAAAGATGTATTCTTCAGCTTCATCTACAGGAATTGGTTCACCAAGATCATTAGCATCTGTAGTGATAAACGCCATTTCTAATTCAAAATCTACCAATTTGCTTGGGCCAAAAACAGGTTTGTCTGCACCTTCTGGTAAGGTTTGCCCTTGTGGTCTATGAATTGGAATATGTGTTGTTACAATTGAAGAACTACGACCATGATACCCAACCGGAATATGAAGCCAGTTAGGTAAAAGTGCATTATCTGGATCTCTAAACATAGCTCCTACATTAGTAGCGTGTTCTTTGCTAGAATAAAAATCTGTATAATCACCAACATGTACAGGCATTTGCATTTCAATTTCATCTAAACGGAAGCAAATAATCTCCTTGTGCTTGGTATTATTTTTTAGTGTTTCGTTATTAGAATCAAAAATTTCAGCAACTCGATTACGTACAGCACGCCATGTTTTACGCCCATCTGCAATAAAATCGTTTAAAGAATCCTGTAGAAAAATATCATCGGTTAAAGGAATGCCATCAAAATAACCCAATTGATGTAAAGCACCTAGGTCTATGGCTGTATCACCTATACGAGTTCCAATGGTAACGATGTCTTCTCTAGTTAGAAAAACACCAAAAGGAATGTTCTGTATAGGGAAGTCAGAGTATTTATTAACGTATAACCACGATGTTCTATTTGGGTCGTTGGCTGAAATTGACATAATATATTTTGTTGATTAAATGTTCATTATTTTCTATTCAAACCTACATAATTTTTAATATTAAAACTAATGTATTGCTTATTTTTGTTTCGTTTTAACAAAGACTTTATTTATGCAACGCGACGAACAAATTTTTGAACTTATACAGGCTGAGAAAGAACGCCAAACGGAAGGAATAGAACTTATTGCATCAGAAAATTTTGTTAGCGACCAAGTTATGGAAGCTGCTGGATCTGTGCTTACTAACAAGTATGCTGAGGGTTATCCTGGTAAGCGATACTATGGTGGTTGCGAAGTTGTAGATGAAGTGGAGCAAATTGCAATAGATAGAGCCAAAACGTTATTTGGTGCTGCTTATGCTAACGTTCAGCCTCATTCTGGTAGTCAAGCGAACACCGCTGTTTTTCATGCGTGCTTAAAACCTGGTGATACTATTTTAGGGTTCGATTTATCTCATGGAGGCCATTTAACACATGGTTCGCCTGTTAACTTTTCAGGTAAATTATACAGACCTACATTTTATGGTGTAAAGAAAGATACAGGTTATATAGATTATGATATGTTGGCTGACCAAGCACAAAAAGAACAACCAAAGCTTATTATAGCAGGTGCTTCGGCATATTCTAGAGATATAGATTTTGCAAAGTTTAGAGAGGTTGCTGATAGTGTTGGTGCAGTGCTTTTAGCAGATATTTCGCATCCTGCTGGCTTAATTGCTAAGGGTATTTTGAATGATCCAATGCCGCATTGTCATGTTGTAACTACGACTACACATAAAACATTAAGAGGACCAAGAGGTGGAATGATAATGATGGGAGAAAATATTGATAATCCATTTGGAATTACTTTGAAAAATGGAAAGCTTCGTAAGATGTCTGGCTTGTTAGATTCTGGTGTGTTCCCAGGAAACCAAGGTGGGCCATTAGAGCATATTATTGCTGCTAAGGCGATTGCTTTTGGAGAAGCGCTTACAGACGAGTTTTTACACTATATGCTACAAGTTAAAAAGAATGCTGATGCTATGGCACAAGCTTTTGTAGCTAAAGATTATAACTTAATTTCTGGTGGAACCGATAACCACATGATGCTCATAGATCTTAGAAACAAAAATATTACAGGTAAAGATGCTGAAAACGCTTTAGTAAAAGCAGATATTACGGTTAACAAAAACATGGTGCCATTTGATACAGAATCTCCTTTTGTAACTTCTGGTATTAGAGTTGGTACGCCAGCGATTACGACCAGAGGTTTAAAAGAAAATGATATGGCTTATGTAGTGGATTTAATTGATGAAGTCATCAACAATTACGAAAACGAAACTGTATTAGAAGGTGTTGCTGAAAAAGTAAATGAACTTATGGGAGGTAGACCTTTGTTTAATGCTTAATAAAATAAAAGGTGCTGAAATGCAGAAGTTAATATTCTGTACAAGCGAGTTCAGTATGACAATTATAAAAAAGCCTTTCATTAATTGAGAGGCTTTATGTGTTTAAAAATACCATTATATTTTAGCATTTACACTTTCTAAATTACTTATGTGAGAAATTATTTTAGTGAACTGATTTTTATCTAAAACTTTAAAAGTTCTTTTGTCGTATAGATTCTCATTATCTATATATTTACAGTGAGATAATAAAATGGATCTAAAAAAGACTTTGGTCTAAATTTTAATGATTTGATTTCAGAATTTTTAATTTTAAGTTCATCAATTTTTTGTTCAGAAAAATTAATTTGGTATTTGAAGGTAATATCTTTTTTATCTATAGAATAATCTTTAACATAATATTCTTTTCTAAAGTATGCGAACAATGACAGTAAAGAAAAAAAAGAAAAAAAGGCTATAAAATACCACAACCAATTGTTGTTTATACTAATAAATCCAGAGCACCCAAATAAAGAAACAATTAAAAGGGTTAAAAATTTATCTTTAATTATTTGTTTTCTCATCATAGTATAGTAATACTTAAAGGGATATTAATCCTCAAAAACCACACTTTCATAAGCGCCAGAATCTGCATCTGCACTACGAGAAGTTCCCAAAATATCAGCAAATGTGCTAAATGTTGAATCTGCAAGTCCATTAGCACCAGAGTCTTCTCCAATACGCATTAGGTTTTCAAAAGGATCCTCAAAATCTGGATCTATATTAAAGATTATACTATCGTAGCGCATTGTATCACTAAAGATATAGTTTCCTGTGCCTTCTAGGTTTTCATTATTAAAACGGATGAGGCAATGGGTGAATTTAAAGTCAAAGTCGTTGCCTTCGTTTTCTAATAATAATTCAGGATTGTCATTACCATAAATGATACAATTGGTAAAGTCTGCTTCTGTAGCATTAGTGAAAATCGTGTTGTTTTCATCTACAGTATAATCATTAAGTAGAAGTGATGGATACTGTCTAAAACTGCTATTCCAGTAATTGGCAATAGTGCAGTGTGTAAAATTGTATTTTCCACCTAAAGTACCTGCAAAAGACGATTGACCGGAGTTGTTTATCACTACATTTTCAGCCGTAATAGACGTGGCACGTCCTAACAAACCAAAAGCACTAGAATTATAGATTTGACTATTGGTAATGGTTAGTTTATCGTTAGTGTCATTCTGCCCAAACTCTGATAGAATGCCAATGGTTGCATTTTTTATTGTAGCGTAATTAACTGTATTGTTTTCACTGCCATTAAATAACCAAATTGTTCCCCATTGACCAGGCACATCTTCATAGAGTGGTTCTAGTCTATCACCTTCAAGGATAACTTCATTTTCTAAAATTTCTTGGTCTGTACTGAGTTCTCCATTAATATTTAAGGTTCCTCCTTCGGTAACAATGATACCAGAATCTGCATGAAAATGTACGCGAGCACCAGGTTCAATGGTTAAAGTTTGTCCTGCGCCAACACCTGCGTAACCATAAATAACATAAGGTTTTTCGTTTGTAAAAGTGAGTTCGTCATTTTCTAAATAACGTCCTTGTAATGTGGTTTCGTCTGGTATACCATCTCCATCAACATCAAAGGTTAATGTTTCTACAATACCTGTGTCTTCATCTCTGTTGGCATAGATAAACACAGCATCTTTTACCAACGTTACTAAGTCAACATCTTGTTGATTACTTCCAGAATCAAATAGTATTTTATCTGTGTAAAGGAATTGATTTTCTAAGCTTGAAAGTGTAGAAATATCAATAGTTGTTTCAATAAAAATAAATAAACTATCGTTTGCCAAAAGCTCTACATTTTCAAAGAACTTTCCTTCCTGAGCGCCTTCTAAACCGGTGGTGCCATCTACATTCATTCTATAAAATGAATTCACTCCATTTTCTAATTGAATGGTTGGTATTACGATATCATCGTCACTTCGGTTATATACTTTTAAGTTATAAGTACTAGACCCAATGTTTGTAAAAACAGTATCTAGGTAAACAGTATCTTTTGCAAACTCTAGATTTCCTGTGCTTGGAGAGAATTCGAAATCTTTGCGGCAAGAACTCCAGAATAAAAGAACAATAAAACAAATAAGGAAGGACAACAATCGCTTCATAAGAGATAAATATAATTTGGCTTAAAAATATAACTTTTGAAGTTATGATTTATTATGAATTATAGGAATTCTCTGTTATAATTTAGTCTTTTGATGCTTTTTCTTCTCCATATTCTTCAAGAAGGATAAGGAATAATTGGCTGTTACCTACTAACTCTTCTATAAGCATCATTTTATTTTCCTCTTTTAAAAGTTCTGAACTTATACCTTTTGCAGAACAAAAATCATAAAAGAGTTTGGCTTTATCCTCTGGTATTTTGAGGTTTTCGGTAACTAAGCGTTTATTGAAAAATGAACTTGTTGAAAACAAAGAATCCATTTGTTGGTAAGTAATAGGTTTATAAATAGGCTTCTTTTCTTTGGATTTTTTCCGCTTAAAAAGTTTGACCACTTGACCAATTAAATAAATGAAGTCTACACCATATTGCGCGTTTGGTGATTGGTATAAGCCTGGATTACGTTTTATATCTTCCTTGATAAGGTCGTGAAGGTTTTGATTGTAAGTTTCCTCTTCAAAAACGGGTTGTTCTGGTTCTGACTGTATTTCTACTTCATCAAGTTCGCTTACAATTTCTTCAACTTCAAAAACATTAATATCATCAAAATGCGATTGCTTTAGTACAACTTCTAAAGGGTGGTAAAAAATGGATTGAAACGAGATGGTGTCATTGACTTTGGCTTCTATACTAAAATCTCCGTCTTTATTTGTTATAGTTAGGATGTTCTGTGTTTTGTTAATGACTTTCATATCCTTTACAACCGTTTTAGTGTCATAAACTTTACCAGACAAGGTTTGTGCAGGTAGGTTGAAATTGAAAGACAAGAAGAACAAAAAGATTAGTGAAAAGCGCATTGTTGATTGATTAGTGCTTTAAAGAAACACTTTATCAGTTAAACCGAAGTTAAGATTAAAAAAACTTTAACCTAAAGAAATGTTAATCAAATAGTTTAGCAACTTCTATTGGGATTCTCGCAGGCTTTTTGGTTACCGTATTCATAAAACACCACTTTGTTTCAGATGTAACTATGAGCTTATCATTAGCGTTATTAGTAATTTCTACATGACGAATAGATGTGAGGCCCTCTGATTTTGAAACAAAGGTTTTTACAGTTAACTCATCTCCTAATAATGCTTCACCTTTATATTGGATATTATGACTTAGCATTACCCAGAAGTAGCTGTCTAAAATGGTTTTAGGTGCATTTTTTAACCAATGGGCTTCCGCAATATCTTGTACCCATTGTACATAACGCACATTATTAACGTGGTTGAGTTGGTCTAAGTCGTCTTTAGAAACAATGATGGTTTTTTCAAAAGTTTGCAAAGTATGTTTATTGCTTTTTAATTTTTACTTCAAAAAGTTTGTCCCAGTTTTTACCAGTAACAAAAATGGTTTTGCGCTCAGGATGATAGGCAATACCGTTTAAAACATCAAGCTCGTTGTGCTGTGTTACTAATTTTCTAAGAGGCTTAAAGTTAATAACACCTTCTACACCTCCTGTTTTAGGGTTAATAATTACCACACCGTTTTTTTGATAGATATTGGCAAATATTTTACCATCAATCCATTCCAGCTCATTTAAAGCTGGGATTTTTCCTTTTTCAGTATAGACTTCAATGTGACTACCTTCAGAAAGATTATCAGGATTAAGAATCCAGATTTTTTCTGTACCATCAGATTTATACAGTTGTTTACTATCGTTACAAATTCCCCAACCTTCTTCGCTTGTGCCGTAATTGAAGGTTTTTAGCTTTTCAAACGTATTGACGTCGTAAACAAAACCACGTTTGGCTCTCCACGTAAGTTGGTATATTTTTTCATCTAAAATTGTTAAACCTTCACCAAAAAAGTTGTCATCTAAATCAATGTTTTTTAAGACTTCGCCAGTTTCAAAGTTTACTTTTCTAAGTTTAGATTCTTTGTACTGACCAGTACTTTCATACAATTCACCATTATAGAATTCTAGTCCTTGGGTGTAAGAGGTGATATCGTGCGGATATGTATTTACAATTTCGTAATTATATATAGATGGAATACTATTGTTGTAAATAGTAATGGTTTTGCTAACCGTTTCGGTTTTATCATCATATGTAATTGTAGCAACTAAAGATTTTTCGCCTAAGGTTAGATTCTCTAACACTGCATCTTTTGTAATTGCTTTACCATCTAATTGATAACTAACATTTGTTATGTTCAGCTTTTTAGGATTGTTGATGGTAAGGTTTAATTTATCACCTAATAATAGAGATTTTGTATTAAGATCAATAGTTAAGCCAGTTTGATTTGCAGTGTTTTTTTCTCCACAGTTAATAAAAACTAGGCTTAAGCAAAAGATAATGAGGTACTTGTATAGTTGCATGAATGTCTTAGAATTTTCAGGAAAGGTATTAAATAAAATTCAGTTTAAAAATCATTGCGAAAGTATTAAAAGGTTGTATCTTTGCAGCCGGGCAAGTCCTACACAACCAGCTCCTGCTTAATCCTCCAGGACGGGAACGTAGCAAAGGTACGCGGTCGTAGCGGTGTGATGTAGGTAGCTTGCCTTTTTTTATGCGCTAAAGTGAAAGCTCTTTTAAGTACAAAACATAACATATTCTTAAACTTTGTACTTTTAGCTTCAAAACATACATTTCATTATTATGTCTAAAGTTGTTTTAATAACCGGAGGATCTTCAGGAATAGGTAAATCGGTAGGAGAATTTTTGCAAGACAAAGGTTATAAAGTCTACGGAACCAGTAGAAATCCTAAAAATTATCCAAACAGTAAATTTCCTATTGTAGCTTTAGATGTTACTGTGCCAGAAACGATTTCGGCTTGTATTGCTGAAGTTTTAAAGCAAGAAGATAGAATAGATGTCCTTATAAATAATGCTGGAGCAGGTATTACTGGTCCAATCGAAGAAATTCCAGATGCTGAGATAAAACGAAATTTTGAAACTAATTTTTTTGGTCCTATCAATGTAATAAAGGCGACTTTGCCTGTGATGAGAGCTCAAAATTCAGGCTTAATTATAAATATAACCTCAATTGCAGGTTATATGGGTTTACCTTTTAGAGGTGTTTATAGTGCGAGTAAAGGTGCTTTAGAAATTATTACCGAAGCATTTAGAATGGAGCTTAAGGATTTTAATATTGAAATGACCAATGTTGCTCCTGGTGATTTTGCTACTAATATTGCTGCTGGTCGATATCACGCACCTGTTTTGGAAAATTCACCGTATAAAGAAAAATATGGACATTCTTTAAAAACTATGGATGAACATGTTGATGAAGGTGGTGATCCTAAAGAAATGGCAGAGGCTATTTATAAAGTGATAGAAACTAAATCACCAAAGATTCATTATAAAGTAGGCGCGTTTATGCAGAAGTTTTCGATTGTACTTAAGCGCATTCTACCTGATAAGGTTTATGAAAAGTTGCTAATGAACCATTATAAGTTATAAGGCTTTTTGGTATACTATTTGTGGTGTGTATCGCAAATTTCCTGATATGAAATCATTAAAATTCTTCGCTCTAATATGTTGTTTCTTATTGTTTAGTTGCGAAGATATTTTAGAGTGTATTATTAATAAGAGACCAGAGATTCCAGATAAAAATTTTGCAATAGGAAGTATAGGTTATTTTTATTCAGATTATCTTATATCCGAGATAAACAATGAGCCTGTAGATGAAGCTTACGATTATTTTTATGAGTTTTATGGCGACTTAGCTGAAGGTGTTGATTTTTATGCAGACCACAGAACCTTTACTATTGAAGGTACACCACAAGAGTCAGGTGTTTTCGAATTCACAATATACTTATATGTAGATCCTCCTGTGTCTTATGATGAAGAATCTGAGGAGTATGAGGATTCTTTATGTTCTTCATCTACATCCAAGGATTTTAGTATTACTATATACTAGTTATTGTTAATATATTTTGATATTTCTTTTAAACCATCCTATGGAATAGTTGTAAATTCGCGGCAACTAAAAACACAACAAATCAAATTTATTTTAGATGAAATTTTTTATTGACACAGCCAATTTAGACCAGATTAAAGAAGCTCAAGATATGGGTATTTTAGATGGTGTTACAACAAACCCGTCACTAATGGCAAAAGAAGGTATTACAGGTGTAGATAACATTATGAAGCATTATGTAGATATCTGTAATATAGTAGATGGCGATGTATCTGCAGAAGTTATTTCTACAGATTTTGAAGGTATGGTAAGAGAAGGAGAGGCTTTGGCTGAGTTACACGACCAAATAGTTATTAAGCTTCCTATGATTAAGGATGGAGTAAAAGCTTGTAAATATTTTTCAGATAGAGGGATTAAAACCAACGTAACTTTAGTATTCTCACCAGGTCAGGCATTATTAGCAGCAAAAGCTGGTGCTACATACGTTTCACCGTTTATAGGTCGTTTAGATGATATTTCTACAGATGGTTTAAATCTTATTGCAGAAATCCGTCATATTTTTGATAACTATGCTTTTGAAACAGAAATATTAGCAGCTTCTGTGCGCCATACAATGCATGTTATAGATTGTGCAAAATTAGGAGCCGATGTTATGACAGGACCTTTAAGTTCTATTACAGGATTATTAAAACATCCTTTAACCGATATAGGTTTAGAAAAATTCTTAGCAGATTACAAGAAAGGAAACTAAGAAGTCCAACTTTAAAGAGTAAATATTCAAGGCACCTTATTGTTTAGCAATGAGGTGTCTTTTTTGTAGCATACCACCAAGCATTTCTGTAAAGTCAGATTTAAAGATATTGACGTTAGGATGCAATATCATTCCATTTTCATTTACTATAATAGCTTTATTAAGGTAATTTACAGCAAGCACTTTTCTTGCTTTTGCAGGATATTTAAATTTGTACTCGTTCTCGGTTGGAAAGTCATAATTGTTAATGATGCTTTTCCATGATTTGTCATCATCAGAATTAAGATTAATGGAGACAAACTCTACCTGTGGGAATGCATATTTTAGACTTTTAACCTTATAATGGCTATTTCTGTACTGCATTTTAGAATTAGACGACCAAAAGTAGATAATCGTTGGCTTGTCTATAATTGAATTTAAATTATGCTCGGTATTATCATAGTTTACAATTTCCAGATTTGGTATAGGATTACCTTGTCTAAGTAGTTTTAGAGAGGATACCAGCTCTTTTATGTATGTTTTGTCTTCTTCGTTTGTGCTTTTGGCTAAGTAATAGTTAAGCATTTCATCAGCTTCAGATTCTGTGTGGTTATAACTTACGTAATCTCTGGTTTTGTATTTTAGTAGATTGTTTTTTATAGTTTCATCAGAAATGATGCTATCAATTAAATCTAACTTAGATTTATTGTAATCTATAGAGTGTCTATCAAAGGCACTGTGAAAATCATGGTGCTGATAATACTTCTGAGCCGCTAGATTATCAATATAAGAAAATAAAAAACGATTGTAAGCATATAAATGACTTAACGGAGTAGCATTATAGTCTACAGATTTACGGTATGCATAAAAATTCTCAGGAAGATCCTTTATGTGTATAAGTTTGTTGTTTCCAAAATAAGCAAAAGGATATATTTCCTTGTCTGCATAAGAATTGTAGTTGATATTGGTTTCAATAATAGACTTGAATAATTCGGATTCTTCTTTGTCTAGTAAGAAATTTTGAAACTTAGTCAACTCTTTATTGCGTCTTTCTTCAACAAAGGTGTTAAATTTTTCAGGTTCCATTTTAGCATGCCTAACCAAATTTTTAGCTTGTTGTTCATTGGCTAAATATGTTTCAATAAGATAGTTGTTTTTTCTAGCCCCTTCACCAGTAAACACTAAAGACTCATCAAAATCGTAAGTATTTAGTCTAAACATTACACTATCGTTTGGCTCTAAAAGCACCAATTGGTATTCTCCTCCATGAGTAAAGGAGTATAGACCAGGATGTAGGTCTTCAACTTTATAAATAAATCTGTTGTTGTTATCTAGAGTTAAAGAATCTACAACCTTTCCTTTGGTGTTGTATAGCACAACACTATTATTCTTTGGGTTTATAATTTCACCACCAACATAAGCAAAATCACCATCGTTATTGGTGTTTATTTTACATCCAAATGTTAAGGACAATAGTACTAGTGAAAGTATAATATATCTAAATAGCATGGGGATTTTACTACGATTTGCAAACAAAAATATGTGATGAAAACCTGAAGTCTTGTTAATACCTAGTTAAATCTTGTTATACTAACCATTTATTTCGCTCAATCGCTGAATTTTTCTACTTTTGCACTCTCAAAAAATCGCCTTTAATTATTTAGAGGTAAAAAAGAATAAAATTATAAGCGATGTTATCAGTTTCTAATCTTTCGGTTCAATTTGGAAAACGTATCCTTTTTGATGAGGTCAACACCACTTTTAACAATGGTAATTGTTATGGAATTATTGGTGCTAATGGTGCAGGAAAATCTACATTTTTAAAGATTTTAGCAGGGAAAATGGATCCAACGTCCGGACATGTACACCTTGAGCCAGGTAAACGTATGTCTGTGTTAGAGCAGAACCATAATAAGCATGATGAGGATACGGTCTTAGAAACTGTACTTAAAGGTAACAAGCCATTATATAAGTTGAAATCTCAAATAGATGCTTTGTATGCCGATTATACAGATGAAAATGCTGAGAAAATAGGTGAGCTACAAGTAGAGTTTGAAGAAATGAATGGTTGGAATGCCGATAGTGATGCTGCTGCAATGTTGTCTAACTTAGGTATTAAAGAAGATTTGCATTATTCTTTAATGGGAGATTTAGATGGTAAGCAAAAAGTACGTGTCTTACTAGCACAAGCTTTATTTGGTAATCCAGACGTGTTGATTATGGATGAGCCTACCAACGACTTGGATTACGAAACCATTTCTTGGTTAGAAAATTTCTTGGCCAATTACGATAACTGCGTCATAGTAGTCTCTCACGACCGTCACTTCTTAGATGCTGTTTGTACACATATTTCAGATATAGATTTCGGAAAAATAAACCATTACTCTGGTAACTATACATTTTGGTATGAGTCGTCACAATTAGCGGCTAAACAACGTGCACAACAAAACAAAAAAGCTGAAGAAAAGAAAAAAGAATTAGAAGAGTTTATTCGACGTTTTTCTGCAAACGTTGCAAAATCTAAGCAAGCAACAAGTAGAAAAAAGATGATTGACAAATTAAACATCGCAGATATTAAGCCAAGTAGTCGTCGTTATCCTGCTATAATTTTTGAGCGTGAGCGCGAAGCAGGAGATCAGATTTTAAATGTTGAAGGATTGGCTGCAAGTATAGATGGAGATGTACTATTTAAAGGAATAGATATTAACCTTGCAAAAGGGGATAAAGTAGTTATTTATTCAAAAGATTCAAGAGCATCAACTGCGTTTTATCAAATTATCAATGGTAAAGAGCAAGCCGATTCAGGTAAATTTGAATGGGGAGTTACAACAAACCAATCGTATTTACCATTAGACAATAGTGAATATTTTGACAATAAACTAACTCTAGTAGATTGGTTGCGCCAATGGGCAACTACCGAAGAAGAACGCGAAGAAGTATACATTAGAGGTTTCCTAGGAAAAATGATTTTTAGTGGAGAAGAAGCTTTAAAAACTTCAGATGTATTATCTGGAGGAGAAAAAGTGCGTTGTATGCTTAGCCGAATGATGATGATGAGAGCTAACGTTGTCATGGTAGACGAACCAACAAACCACTTAGATCTTGAAAGTATTACAGCGTTTAACAATGCACTCAAAAACTTTAAGGGTACAGTAATGTTAACTACACATGATCATGAGTTTGCACAAACGGTTGGAAACAGAATCATTGAGTTAACACCAAATGGTGTTATAGATCGCTATATGACATTTGATGAATATATGAGCGATAAGAAGATTAAGGAGCAGAGAGAGAAAATGTATGGATTGACGGTTTAGTCAACTAAGTATTATAAACCAAAAAGGGTTGTAGTATAAATTGTGCTACAACCCTTTTTTTATGCTGAATTTTGAATTTATTCAGAAGAAGAAGCCTCCATCTCAGCCTTCACTTGTTCTACAATAGTAAGTGCTTGGTCTAATTCATCATTATGAACAAAAACTTCCTGAAAACCTTGATTCATAGAGCCATAGCCAGCTAATCGTTGAGATTCGCCTTCATCTTTTACTATAGGAACTATTCCTTTTGCTTCTAATTCGTCTTTTACTCTAGTGACTAAAATAAAATTGCCTGAGTAGACTTTTGTATATTCTGTTGTGCTCATTTCTATGGGTTTTAAATCTTTAATTAAGATACGATTTTTTTGAATAATAAGCTATTAAAAATCTTAAAAATAATTTTTAATTATTGAGTTTTTTTAAATCATAACCAAAATCTATATTAAAATAATATTAAAAAATAATCCTACTTATTATTGAATCCATAATTTATTAACTTTAAACAGTTAAAATTAATATAAAACCAAAAAAAATGGATAGTAACAACACAGGTAATGCCGGCAAATGCCCTTTTATGCAAGGAGCCAATACAGAGGTAGAAGATAATGTAATGAATTGGTGGCCAAATGCTCTTAATCTTGATATACTGCATCAACACGATTCAAAAACCAATCCACTTGGAGCGGATTTTGATTATCAAGAAGAACTAAAAAAATTGGATGTCGAGGCTTTAAAACAAGACATGACCAACTTAATGACCGACAGCCAAGACTGGTGGCCAGCAGATTGGGGACACTATGGTGGTTTGATGATTCGTATGGCATGGCATGCTGCTGGTTCGTATAGAATTTCTGATGGAAGAGGTGGTGGAGGTACCGGAAACCAACGTTTTGCACCATTAAACTCTTGGCCAGATAATGTAAGCTTAGATAAAGCCAGACGTTTGCTTTGGCCTATCAAGAAAAAATATGGTAACAAAGTTAGTTGGGCAGATTTAATCATATTGGCTGGTACTATAGCTTATGAAAGTATGGGATTAAAAACCTATGGTTTTGCTTTTGGTAGAGAAGATATTTGGGGACCTGAAAAAGATACGTATTGGGGAGCAGAGAAAGAATGGCTAGCTCCAAGTGATGAGCGTTACGGAGATGTTGATAATCCTGAAACAATGGAAAATCCTTTGGCAGCAGTGCAAATGGGATTAATTTATGTAAATCCAGAAGGTGTTAATGGCAAACAAGATCCTTTAAAAACAGCAGCCCAAGTTCGTGAAACATTTAAGCGTATGGCAATGAACGATGAAGAAACAGTTGCTCTTACTGCTGGCGGACACACAGTTGGTAAATGTCATGGTAACGGAGATGCTAGTATTTTAGGACCAGATCCTGAAGGAGCTCCAATAGAAGAACAAGGTTTTGGATGGTCTAATCCAACAAAAACAGGCAAAGGTCGACACACTGTTACCAGTGGTTTGGAAGGTGCTTGGACCACGCATCCTACCAAATGGGATAATGGTTTCTTTGAAATGTTATTTAACCATGAATGGGAATCTAGAAAAAGTCCTGCAGGCGCCAATCAATGGGAGCCAGTAAGTATTAAGGAAGAAGATATGCCAGTTGATGTTGAAGATATGACAACTAAGCATAACCCTATGATGACCGATGCTGATATGGCCATGAAGATGGATCCTATTTATCGTGAGATTTCATTAAAATTCATGAATGATTTTGATTATTTCTCCGATGCGTTTGCACGTGCTTGGTTTAAATTAACACACAGAGATATGGGACCAAAAGACCGTTGGTATGGTCCTGATGTGCCTCAAGAAGATTTAATTTGGCAAGATCCTGTTCCTAAGGGTAAAAAAGATTACAATGTTGATGCAGTTAAATCAAAAATTGCTGATTCAGGACTTTCAATAGCAGATATGGTTTCTACTGCTTGGGATAGTGCAAGAACTTTTAGAGGATCTGACTTTAGAGGAGGTGCCAATGGTGCGCGTATCCGTTTAGCTCCTCAAAAAGATTGGCAAGGAAACGAACCTGAACGTTTAAGTAATGTATTATCCGTTTTAGAGCCTATAGCATCTGAGTTTGGTATTAGCATTGCCGACACAATTGTTTTAGCTGGAAATGTAGGTGTTGAAAAAGCGATTAAAAATGCAGGAATGAATGTATCTGTACCATTTTCACCAGGACGAGGAGACGCTTCTAGCGAAATGACAGATCCAGAATCTTTTGCGCCATTAGAGCCATTGGCAGATGGATTTAGAAATTGGTTAAAAAAGGATTATGTGGTTAGCCCAGAAGAATTATTGCTAGATAGATCTCAGCTAATGGGCTTAACAGCTCCTGAGATGACAGTATTAATAGGAGGAATGCGTGTAATGGGAACCAATTATGGAGGAACAAAACATGGTGTATTTACTGATAATGAAGGTACATTAACCAATGATTTCTTTGTGAATTTAACAGACATGTCTAATAGTTGGAATGCTAAAGACGGTATGTACGAAATCTGCGACCGTAAAACAGGAGTTAAAAAATGGACAGCTACTAGAGTAGATTTGGTCTTTGGTTCTAATTCTATTCTACGTGCTTATGCAGAAGTTTATGCCCAAGATGATAGCAAAGAGAAATTTGTAAACGATTTTGTTGCAGCTTGGACAAAAGTGATGAATGCAGATAGATTTGATTTAAAATAACAATTGATTAATAGCAAATCAACCCAATGAAGGAATGTGTTAAAGTTTAGCACGTTCCTTTTTTTAATGAAAAACTAAAAATGAACGAAAACGAATTATTCTTTAGAACCATACAATCGGGTAACGTTGAAAATATAGGATTTCAGTTAGATAAAAATCCAAATTTAGCTAACATAAAAGATGGAAGAGGTTTTACTCCATTGATTTTTGCTACTTATTTTGGTCAACCTGATATTGCAAAATTATTAATCGAAAGAGGAGCAGATGTTAATGCGCAAGATGCTTCAGGAAATACAGCTTTAATAGGTGTAAGCTTTAAGGGAAATAAAGATTTGGTAGATTTATTATTAGATTCTAATGCAGAAGTAGATATTCAGAATAAAAATGGTACAACAGCCTTAATTTTTGCAACACAATACAATCAAAAAGCTATTGTGGAGACTTTATTAAATCACAAAGCCAATACATCTATTAAGGATAACGAAGGTAAAATAGCTTTAGATTATGCTAAAGAAAAAGGCTTTGAAGCCATTGCGGCATTACTAAAGTAAGAGTATAAAAAAACCACTTCTATAATTTGAAGTGGTTTTTATTCTTCTTTTTCAATTAATTCTATTTATCAATAGACCCAAGAACACGAGACATAAAAGTATTTAAGGCTTCCTTTTTTGGTGTACCGTCTTTTACCATTTTATGGACTTCAATAGCACCATACATATTAGAAATCAATTCGCCTATAACGTCTAACTCTTCATCTTTTAAAGATGGTACTTCTGTTAGGTTTTCTAAGGTTTCAATGGTTTCTACTACGTAATCTTCATCGTTATCTTCGATAAATTGTGTTAATTGCTTTATTACGGGTAATTTCATAATTAAATAACTTCATCAACAAGTTCTTTTAAAACATCGAACTTATTAGTTTGTACTTGATTTTTGAATTCACCATTTTTAAAAGTAGCGAACGTAGGTAAGTTGTCTACGGTTGCTAACTTTCTGCTTTCAGGAAATTTTTCAGCATCAGCAATTACGAATGTTACATTTTCGTTTTCTGTTGCTAATTTCTTGAATTTAGGTTTCATAATACGACAGTTACCACACCATGTTGCTGAGTATTGTACAACAACAGTATCGTTTTCTGAAACTATATTTTGTAAGTTATCTTGATCTAAATCTTGAATCATACTACAAATACTTAGTTTAAGTGTGCTTTTAAATATTCTCTTGTACCTTGGGCATTAGCTTGCATAGCATCTTTACCTTCTTCCCAGTTTGCAGGACAAACCTCACCTTTTTCTTGTACGTGTGTTAAAGCATCAATGATTCTTAAGTACTCATTTACATTTCTACCAAGTGGCATGTTATTGATACTTTCGTGTTGTACAGTACCTTCTTCATCGATGATGTAAGTAGCTCTGTAAGTAACGTTATCGCCATCAACAGTTACAACACCTGTTTCTTCATTGTAAGTTTCGTTAGAGATGTCTAAAATACCAAGAGTTGACGCTAAGTTTCTGTTAGAATCAGCTAAAAGAGGATAGGTTACACCTTCAATTCCGCCATTGTCTTTTGCTGTGCTTAACCAAGCAAAATGAACTTCGGCAGTATCACAAGACGCACCAATAACAATGGTGTTACGTTTTTCGAACTCACCTAAAGCAGCTTGAAAAGCATGTAACTCAGTTGGGCAAACAAAAGTGAAATCTTTTGGGTACCAGAATAACACTACTTTTTTGTTGTTGTTTTTTGCTTCTTCAAGAACGTTGAGTTTAAAAGTATCACCCATTTCGTTCATTGCGTTTACGTTTAAATCTGGGAATTGTTTTCCTACAAATGCCATTATCTATTTTTTAAGTTATTAATGATTTGAAACAAAAATACCCAATAGACAAGTATGTTTTTATAGCAATTATTTATTATAAATCAATAGGATTATAGTGTAAGTATATGGCTTCAAAAAAGCACCTTTAAATTTATGATAATGATAAAATAGAATAGGATAAAATACGAACCTCTTAAAATTGGTTGATTTTACTTGAAAAATAAATTTTTACTTTTTCAATAAATATTTAATCTTAATTCTGAATGCAGCAAAAAGCAATGTGGTAAATGGACTTAGCCAGTTAAAAATAGCATAGAAGAAATATTCGCCAACACCAACACCCAAAACACCACTTTGGTAAGCACCACAAGTATTCCAAGGGATTAAAACAGAGGTTACCGTACCAGAATCTTCTAATGTTCTACTGAGGTTTTCTGGCGCAAGACCTTTGTCCTCGTAGGCTTTTTTAAACATTTTTCCAGGAACTACTAAAGCTAAGTATTGGTCTGAAGCTGTTACATTAAGCGCTAAACAACTCGCAACAGTACTTGCAAAAAGACCAAAAACAGAGGTGGCCATACTTAAAAGTGACTTGCTTATTTTGGATAAGGCACCAATAGCATCCATTACACCTCCAAACGTCATGGCGCATAGGATTAGCCATATAGTACCAAGCATTCCTTTCATTCCTTTACCAGAAGCAGAGAAGAGGCTTTTAAGGGTGTCATTATCTGTTTCAATTGTGGTACTTACTGTGATGGCATCCATTATACCTTGGTAAGCCGATTTAACCGATAAAGATTCTACACCTGCTATTTGAGCAACAATCTGAGGTTGAAAAATTAAAGCGAATATACCTCCTAATATTGTACCTACTAGCAGCGCAATTAAAGGAGAAGTTTTCTTTATGATTAAGAATATAACGAATATTGGTACTAAAAATAACCAACCAGAAATATTGAAGGTTTTATCAATATCATTGATTAGGGTAGAAGTATCTGTAGCTCCTTCAGTGTTTTGAGTAAAGCCTAAAATGATAAATACAATAAGTGTTATAACAATAGTTGGCACAGTTGTGTATGCCATATATTTTATATGAGAAAATAACTCACCTCCAGACATGGCAGGCGCTAAATTTGTGGTATCACTTAAAGGAGACATTTTATCTCCAAAATAAGCACCTGAGAGCACTGCACCAGCAGTCATTCCCATTGGAACACCCAAGGCTTCTCCAATTCCTATTAAAGCAATACCAACGGTTGCAGATGTGGTCCATGAGCTACCAGTTGCTACAGATATAATGGCACAAATTATAACGCAAGCCGCTAAAAATATGGTAGGATTTAGAATTTGTAATCCATAATATATCATTGCGGGTATAATACCACTTATTAGCCATGTGCCTGCTAATGCACCAACCATTAAGAGAATTAAAATTGCACCTGCTGTAGATTTTATGTTTTCAGCAACTTCTTCAACCATTTGATCAAAAGATACTTTATTGAAAAAACCTACAATAGCAGCCACAGCTGCGCCTAATAATAGTATAAATTGATTACTACCGTTCAAAGCGTTATCGCCATACACATATACATTAAAGGCTAGCATACCAACCAAAGCAAACACAGGGATTAAAGCCTCCCAAATATTAAGTTCTTTATTTTCTACTATATTTTCGTCTTGTGGTTGTCTTGGTTTAATATTTTGACTCTCCATAGGGTGTTTCTAATTTATCTCCGTAATGTTACAATTTTGTTAAGCGATTTGCAAATGATAACATTGTTGATAGTGCATATTAGTAATGAATATTTTGACACAAATAGTATTTGCAAATTTGTTACTATATCAAAAAAGCCTGATAGATAATCCATCAGGCTTGTTTAGAAGGGTATGTTTTATTGTTTTTAAACTAATTCTTTTTCTAAAATATTTAGTTCTATCATACAAGCTTTCATCATTTCGTATGTGCGATGTATATCGGCATCTAAACCAATTGAAAAACGAATAAGTCCATCACTTAATCCCATTTCGGCTTGTTCGTCCTCAGGTATTTCAGAAGATGTAGAACTGCCAGGTGCACTAAATAAAGTTTTGTAGAACCCTAAGCTAACTGCCAGATATCCAAGATTACGCTCTTGCATTAATTCCATTAACGCATTGGCTTTATCCAGAGAACCTACATCAATGGTAAGCATTCCTCCAAAGCCATACATGTCATTCATCATAGATTTAAATAATTCATGAGATGGATGAGAGGCTAAACCAGGATAAACGGTTTTTAAGCCATCGTTTTCAAATTTCTCTGCAAGATAACTAGCATTATGGCTATGTTGTTGCATTCTTATATGAAGCGTTCTTAAGTTTTTTAAAACTGACGCTGAACGCAAACTGTCCATCGTAGAACCTAGTAACATTGCTGCTCCGTCATTTACATTTCTTAATTGGTCAATGAATTCTTGTGTGCCACAAACTACTCCACCAACAGTATCTGAAGAACCGTTAATAAACTTTGTTAAACTATGAATAACGACATCAGCACCCAATTTTGCAGGTGAGATAGACAGAGGAGAAAAAGTATTGTCCACAACCAGTTTTAAGTTGTGTTTTTTTGCAAGATCAGCTAAGCCTTTGATGTCTGCAACTTCTAGCAATGGATTACTTACAGACTCACAATAAAGCACTTTAGTTTTTGGTGTAATAGCTGCTTCAACAACATCTATTTTTGTGATATCTACAAATGAAGTTTGTATGCCTAATCTTGGTGCAAAGTTCTTTAAGAACGCATAGGTTCCGCCATAAATGGTTCTGCTACTTACAATATGTTCGCCTGCTTCACACAGTTGCATTAATACAGGTGTAATGGCTCCCATGCCAGATGCGGTAACTGTTGCTGTTTCTGTACCTTCCATTGCGGCAAGTGCTTCACCTAAATATAAATTTGAAGGAGAAGAGTGTCTTGAGTAAAGATAACAGCCATCCGCATTCCCTTCAAAAGTATCAAACATGGTTTTAGCAGATAAAAAGGTATAGGTGGAAGAGTCAGATATTGATGGGTTTACTCCACCAAACTCTCCAAAATATTGTAGGTCTTGTATATTGTTTGCAGGTTTAAATTTCATTTTAAAATAATTTAAAAGGTTTATGCAAATTTGAAAAGTCTTAGAATAAAAATCAATACTTTATATTATTAAGTGAATATTATTCATTATTTTTTGTGTATGATAGAACAATAGTTGTTATTTTTATTCAAAAGGTAATATCTACCGAAAAATATTAAGCAAATGTTAGATGAAATAGATAAAGCGCTTCTAGAGCTTCTTCAAAAAGATAGTAAGCAAACCAATAAAGCACTTTCTTATGCGCTCGGTTTATCGGTTACAGCTGTATATGAGCGTATTAGAAAGTTAGAAAAAAAAGGGATTATTAGTAATTATGTTGCGCTAGTTGATAAAAAGAAAGTTGATAAGGCCTTTGTAACCTTTTGCCACGTAAAGCTGGTACAACATTCTCAGGACTATGTTATGAAATTTGAAAGAGAAGTTCGTAAATTAGACGAAGTGCTAGAGTGTTATCATATTAGTGGAGATTATGACTACTTGTTAAAAGTGTTGGTTAAGGATATGGAAGCGTTTAGAGATTTTATGGTTAAAAAGCTTACCAATATAAACCATATAGGTAGCACGCATAGTATGTTTGTAATAAATGAAGTAAAGCACACAACAGCAATAACATTATAATATGCAAAGCATAAGGTATAGACTTTTTGAATTTTTTATTGGGTTTGTATTAATTCCGGTAAGTTTTGTATTAGAGTTTCAGCTTTGGATTAAACTAGTTATAGGTTCATTAGCATTTGTTTATGTAACCTACGTACTTCTTAAGATTGAAAACAATAAGTTTAAAATTAGACAGCATATTAATTGGACTCAATTTTGGCAACGAACCATCATAAAATTTTTGGCAATAGCAATTATCACCAGTATTTATGTGTATATAGTTGACTATAAAAATTTATTTGAGGTCATAAAATCAAAGCCTATGTTATGGGTAGCGATTTTGTTTGTGTATTCTGTTTTTTCGGTATATCCACAAGAGTTGGTTTACAGAACGTTTTTCTTTCAACGCTACGAATCGCTATTTAGAAGCAATGCCTTGTTTATAATGGTAAATGCTGCATTATTTTCATTGGCACATATATTCTTTAAAAATACTTTAGTCATGATTTTTACGTTTGTAGGAGGTATTTTATTTGCACTAACTTTTAAAAAAACAAAATCTACACTTTTAGTTTCTATAGAACATGCTATTTATGGTTGTTGGCTATTTACGGTGGGTATGGGTGAGATGTTAGGGTTTCCTAATTAAAATGATTAATACAGTCTATGAAGTATTCCAAAATCAAAGAATTATACAATTTTATATTTGAATCTTACGATAAACCATCTTTAGAGAAGCATATAGAGAAAATCATAGAGATGGATCGTTTTTTACCTTATAGCTCAACCTTTTTTTGCATAACCAATACGCAAGATCTAACCTTTGAATATGTTAGTAAAAATTACAAAGCTTCTTTAGGACTAGATCCAAATGAACTTAAGGAAAAAGGAATGCGTTACTTCTGGAGTAGAATTCATCCTGAAGATGTAGAGTTTTGGCTACAAGCATTAAATAGTCTTATGAAGTTTACATTGAGTGAAATTCCGAAGGAAAAAAGACAAGATGCTAGTTACACATGGAATTTTAGATTTAAAAACGCACAAAATGTTTATGTAAATGTGGTACAAAATACCACGCCATTGATTTTTGACTCAGAAAACAAGCCAATTATTGGTTTGGCTCATTATACAATTATGCATCCAGATGTTAAGTTAGATATTACAGCCTCTGCCAAATTGCTAAATGATAAGCAAGAATACGAAACCATATACTTTGATAGCTTTTCTCAAAAATTACTGCACGATAGTGTTACCAATAGAGAAAGAGACATTATAAGACTTTTAATTTTAGATAAGACCAGTAAAGAAATTTCCGAAAAGCTTAACATCAGTTCACATACCGTAGATACGCATAGACGTAATATTCTAAAGAAGTTAGATATTACATCTACAGGAGAATTAGTTGGTATTTTAAAGTTAAATCCGCATTGGCTATAAAAAATACTCAAATTGAGTATTGTAGAGCTGTTTGTTATTTTGCAACTTTGAATGCTATTAACTTTTAGGGAATAAAGAGTCCATTTTAATTAGATTTTTGATCTGTTAATTATGGGCTTTTTAATTTTAGTTTATAATCAAAATTTATTTAAGCTCTTTTCGTTAATCACTAATCAATATTGTATTTTTGTCTGAGATAAAATTAACATCAAAAAAACACTTATGAAATCATACGATGTAGCAGTAATTGGATCAGGACCTGGAGGCTATGTAGCAGCAATTCGTTGTGCGCAACTAGGCATGAAAACTGCAATTATTGAAAAATATTCTACGCTTGGAGGTACATGTCTTAATGTAGGTTGTATTCCAAGTAAAGCCTTATTAAGTTCTTCGCATCATTATGAAGAAGCTACAAAACACTTTGAAGAACACGGTATTGAAATTCCTGGTGAGATAAAGGTTAATCTCGAAAAGATGATTGCACGTAAGCAAGCCGTTGTAGACCAGACTACAGGAGGTATAGATTTCTTAATGAAGAAAAACAATATTGATGTTTACGAAGGTTTAGGATCTTTTAAAGATGCTACCCACATCAAAATAGAAGGAAAAGATGCTGGCGAAATTGAAGCTAAAAACACAATTATAGCTACAGGTTCTAAGCCATCTAATTTACCATTTATCAACATAGATAAAGAAAGAATAATAACTTCAACGGAAGCTTTAAAGCTAAAAGAAGTACCTAAGCATTTAATTATTATTGGAGGTGGTGTTATTGGTCTAGAGCTTGGGCAAGTTTACAGACGTCTTGGTGCTGAGGTTACGGTTGTAGAGTACATGGACAGAATCTTACCAACTATGGATGCTGGTTTGTCTAAAGAACTTAACAAAGTATTTAAAAAGGCAAAATGTAATATGATGGTCTCTCATAAAGTTCAGTCTGTAGAACGCAATGGTGATGAGGTTGTGGTAAAAGCTGAAAACAAAAAAGGTGAGGTTGTAGAGTTTAAAGGAGATTACTGTTTAGTATCTGTTGGTCGTCGTCCATATACAGATGGATTAAATGCCGAAGCTGCTGGTGTAAAACTTAACGATAGAGGCCAAGTAGAAGTTAACGAACATTTACAAACAAATGTATCTAACATCTACGCTATTGGTGATGTTATCAAAGGTGCAATGTTAGCGCACAAAGCTGAAGAAGAAGGTGTTTTTGTAGCAGAAACTTTAGCAGGACAAAAACCACATATAGATTACAACTTAATCCCAGGAGTCGTTTATACTTGGCCAGAAGTTGCAGCAGTAGGTAAAACAGAAGAAGAATTAAAAGAAGCTGGTACCGAATATAAGGTAGGTCAATTTCCATTTAGAGCTTTAGGTAGAGCAAGAGCAAGTGGAGATATTGATGGCTTTGTAAAAATATTAGCAGACAAAACTACAGACGAAGTACTTGGTGTACACATGATTGGTGCACGTTGTGCCGACTTAATTGCAGAGGCAGTAACTGCTATGGAGTTTAGAGCATCTGCCGAAGATATATCACGCATGTCGCATGCACATCCTACGTTTGCTGAAGCTGTAAAAGAAGCGGCTTTAGCTGCAACAGACGATAGAGCGTTGCATGTTTAGATTTTAAAAATCATATTATTCTGAACTTGTTTCAGTAGTTCAAAATATAAAAAGCGAACCCAAAAAGGTTCGCTTTTTTAATATAAAATGAAGACTTAATCTAAAAAAATAATGTTATGGAAAGGTGTAAACAATAATAAATGATTTTGATTGTTTTATATACACCAACAATTTAATATCATGAACAAACTAATCTCTTGTAATGCAAAAAGTATAGCTCTATTTATCTCATTCTTTTTAATTTCTAATATCATTAAAGCTCAGGAGGTATCAGACAAACAAATTCTAAAACACATCAAAGGAAAAGAGATAGAATGGATTTCAGGTGAAAATAATTTAGCAAAAGTAAAAATGAAATCAACCAAAAAATGGGGAGTTTACAATATAGATGCCTATTATGATTTAGATGAAGCAATTATTGATTTTGATGAGTTAGTAGCACCAAAATTCGATTCCATTGGCTGGTTTAAAAACATGGAACCTTTTACCATTGTAAAAATCAAAAAAAAATACGGCATTCTTTTAAATCCTTATGAAGTACACGATGCAGCAGAAAGAGCAAAGTGTATCTATGATGCTGTAAAATTAAAGGAAGTAGATAGTAGATTTTATGCACTTGTAAAGCAAAACGAAAAATGGGGATTAGTAGATTGGTTCGAAGATGTAGTTTTAGTAGATCCAACTTTTGATAGTCCAGAAGATGTGCCTTTAGTTTGGATAGAAGGTTGGGCAAAAGATATGTTTGTGTCATCCAAGAAAAAATTAAAAGCTGATATACTTATTTTTGATGAGGGTAATGGTGATGGTGTTTTTAAGGCAAGGAATAAAGCCACCAAAAAATGGGGAATGTATCAATCTTTAGGAGAAAAGAATCTAACAACACTTATACCTGCAAAATACGATAGTATTCGTTTTTTTGGATACAATTCAAAATACACAGCAGTTTATAACAAAGATAAAGTAGGAATGCATTTGTCTTATTGGAGTTATAATGAAAATACAAAACTTTCTGTGCCTTGTATTTACGAAGATTATAAAAATTTTAATGCAGATGGTGTACTAAAGCTAGCTGTTAAAAAAGATGGAAAATGGGGTTGGGTAAACTGGTTAACAGGAGAAGAAAAATCAGAATTTAAATACGAAACCACAGACGATTTGCCATATCCTTATTATAAACAAGACATTTGGTTTGAAGACTAAATAAAGCTTACATTAGTAATTTTGTAAATGAATCTTCAACCCTTAAAAATACCAGCAGGTTGGTCAGTTGATTGGAATTTGTTAACAGATACAGATCCAACAGAAGACATCATACACGAGTTTACAGGCAGTTCCCTGTTGCATATCAGTTCGCATACACGATTAAAAGCTATTGACGTATCATGGCGGCCAGAAGGCGATATTAATGGTGCATACCAATTGCAGGTTATTTATTTACTGCCAAAATTCAACACTAAAACCAATACATTAGACTATGAAGGTGTTTGGGAAGCACCAGAGTTAGAGTTTTCTACCCAAAACCGATTAGAACTAGTAGATAAATTAAATCATTTACTATTTTATTTAAAGCCTTATACAGATACACGCATTTTATTAAAACCTGGTATTGTAGATGAACCTAATGAAGCTATAAGGCAAGAATTTTTATCTAAAGGTTTGACAGAAAAAGTAGTTTCAAAAATTTTAGATTCAAATCATAAAGTACTTCAGAATTTGATGTTAGACCATGAGGATATTTCAAGACCTATTGTAGAAAAATTAGTAGAGATTGGTGTAAGTAAAGGGGTTAGAAACAAAGCAAAGCAACTGCTGTCAAGTAAACGATTATAGAGTAAAGTAATATTTATAACTCTTGCATTAAATCTATAATCCGCAAACGCTTGGCATAATTGTCTTCATTGATATCTCGTACAAAGCAATACGCACTAATGTCATCTTTTTCTACCTTTTCTTTAAGCTCTTCCACAGTGCAAGGTCCAAATTCTTCAGATTTTGAGATGTAATAGAATTCGTGTTTGTGTATAACCTTGTTAACCTTCTTTTTGTATTTGTCTTTTAGATAGTCTTGAATGTCTTCAAGAGAATTCAAGTCTTCAGAATAATTAGTGGTGTTAATATACATGGCAAACTCTTCTTTATCCTGATGATTTAAGACTAAAATATCATCATCCTTAAAGTAAGCTTTAACGGTTATTATCCCGTCTTCGGTTTCGATAGTAAATATATTCTGTATACTTATTGTCCAAGACGTTGTAATGGTAGCGTCTTTTCTTTCAATCTCTAAAATATTGTTGTCTCTAAACGTGTAAATCGCTTTCTTTTTAGAAATACCATTAACCAAAACCCATTGCTGATTTATAAAATGAGAATCGTGATGACGCTCGTAATCAAACGGTTTTAAATTTGGGATGGTATTATGAAGGTATGCACTCATTAAGTGGTTAATAACATAGTCTAGAGACTATGATAACGATAGATTTGGACTTTTATTTACCTAAATTTAAAAATTTTCAAGATGATTTAAAACATCTTTCTTATAACTTCGACTAATAGGTAGTGCTTTTCGATTAACTGTAATCTCTTCGTTTGTAAAGGATTGAATTTTTGCCAAGCTTACGATGTATGAACGGTGGATTCTTAAAAAGTCTTTTTGTGGTAGTTTGGCTTCAATGGCACTTATAGTTTCTCTGGTAACTACACATGTTTCAGTAAGGTGAATTTTAATATAATCACTTAAGCTTTCAATATAGAGAATGTCTTTAAAGGTGATTTTTAGCATACGTCTATCAGACCTCACAAAAATAAAATCATTGTCATCTAATTGACTAGATTCATTTTTTAAATGCTTAGCATTGACTTCAAAATAGCGATTCACAGCTTTTAATAATCTTTCAAAAGGAATAGGTTTTAATAAATAATCTACTGCTTGAAGATCAAAACCTTCTACAGCATAATCTCTGTAGGCTGTGGTAAAAATTATTTTGATGTTTTTATTGATGGATTTTGCAAAGGCAATTCCTGATATTTCAGGCATATTAATGTCCAGGAAAATAAGGTCTACAGCATTATTATTTATAAAATTGAAAGCTTCAATAGCATTTTTACATTGTGCTACGACTTCAATATTTTTTATGCGCGATAAATGTGTCGCTATAATATCTCTAGCCATGCTTTCGTCGTCAACTATGATGCAAGAAATAGGTTTAGTCATGAGCTAGTTTGGATTTTATGTTCAATTCTAAGTCAACTTTAAATGTAGAATCATTGTGAGTGATGTCTAACTTATAACGATTAGGATACAATAGATTTAATCGTTTTTTAATGTTTTGTAAACCAATGCCGTCGTTGTGAGTTTTTTGATTACTGCTGCTGTTGCTAATATTAAAAATAATGGTTTCTGAATTGGCTTTTACTGAGAGGTCAATAGATAAAACGCCTTCTTTTAAAGTGCCGTGTTTAAAACTGTTTTCTACAAAGGGAATAAAAAGCATTGGAGCTACATCAATAGCTTTTGATTGAATGTCTTTATAAAATGTAATAGCTAATGTGTTGTTAAACCGCATTTTTTCTAAAGAGATATAATCTTCAATATGATTTATTTCGTCTTCGAGACTTACAAAAGGTTTATCGACTTGATATAGTAAATAGTCTAATAGGTTAGACAATTTTAAAATCATTTCGGGCGTTTCATCTGCCTTTTTTAATGCAGAGCCGTACATGGTATTTAATGTGTTAAAAAGAAAATGAGGATGAATCTGCATTTTCAAATAGTTTAATTCTTGCTCTTTTAATTTTAGTTGTGTTTCTAGAATTTTGGTTTCTAGCTTTTTGGTGATTTTGGTTTGTTTTAAATTTAATTTTAAAAGCTTAAAAGCACTAATTACAAAAACAATGAGATAGACAGCACCAAGAACTAAAATTATGTTCTTTGTTGCTGGATTCATTTCAGAATACTCAAAACCAGATAAATAAATTAAGCTAAAAAATACACTGGCCACAACTAAATAAGCAGAAATAATAAGGGTGTATATACTATATAGAGCAAATCTTGTGTAGCGTTTGCTAATGAGGTAATCTGGTATTAGTTTATAAATAAAAACATAAGTAGTAGCAATGGTTATAGGCATTAAGAATAAGCTAAACGAAAATGAATTTTTAAAACTCGTATTACCTATACTAAAGAAATAACTGTAGAAAATTAGTACTGCTAACCAAAATAAAGTATGCAGCAGTATCTGAAGACATTTGTGTAATAAAAAACGTTTTAAAGACATTTAGTTATAACCTCTTACAATAATACTATATTTTTAGAGGCGATAGGAATTTTGTAGACGAATAGCAGATTTAGTAATGGATTTAGCATTCAGTTAAATCACATGCCAAAAAGGTTATTCGTCGCAAAATAAAAAATTGATAAGATGTAGTTTATAGTTTTGAAATGCAATCAAAAAACAAACAGTTTTAAAACTATAACTAAATTTACACACTATGCAATCAACAATTTTATCTTTAACAGTTCAATTCGCAGATCGTTTTTACGAAGGAGGACCACTTTTTATGTCGCTCATCTTAATCTGCTTATTGCTTTCTCTAGCTTTGCTTACAATAGGTTTTATTAATCTAAAAAAAGATTCTAACAAAGCCCGTAAAATGCTCAATTTAACCGTAGACAGTAGTCTATTGGGTTTGGTTATTGGTTTTTTTGCCTCCGTAATCGGATTGATTACAGCTTTTGATTCTGTAGAAGCCTTAGGAGATCCAAATCCGGCTATTTTTGCAGGTGGACTTAAAGTATCATTATTAACAGCAACATTTGGTTTGTTTACCTTTATAATTGCAAGAATAGGTATTCTAATATTACGATGGTTGCTACAAAACAAAGAGTAATCTTAGAAGAGTAATTATATACTAGCGAACTTATTAAAGTTCGCTTTTTTTATGCCTAGAAATTAAATTCAGTAATTTTGTAAAAAGTTTTTTATATGGAAGAACTTACACTTACAACTCCGGCACTTTTATTCTCTGCAATTTCCCTTATCATGTTAGCATACACAAATCGTTTTTTAGCTTATGCGGCAATTATTAGAAATCTTAGTGATAAATACTTAGAACGTAAGGAAGCTGTATTAATGAGGCAAATCAACAACTTAAAGCTAAGGTTAAATCTTACACGTTGGATGCAGATTTTAGGTATCTCTAGCCTATTACTATGTGTTTTAACTATGTTTTTAATTTACATAGATATACATAGTGCTGCAGTTTGGGTCTTTGGATTTGCATTGCTATTACTAATTATGTCGTTGGCATTTTTAATTAGAGAAATTCAAATTTCAACTTTAGCACTAGAGCATCATCTTAATGATATGGAAGATCAGATAAATAACTAGATTTTTTTTAAATTTAGTTGTGACTTTTTGTAAGACTATGTGTCTTATACCTACATAGCTAATCAAGTTAAAATAGAGTTTTCAACCAAAATTGACTGAAGACGCAATTCATAGCCTAACCGATGAAGCGCTTGTGGAAGCAATCGTAAAAACCAACGACACTATGTTGTTCGAGGTGCTTTATGATAGATATGCCACTATGGTATATAATAAATGCTACGGGTTTGCAAATGGAGTCGATGAAGCTAAAGACCTAACTCAAGATGTATTTTTGAGAGTCTTTGTTAAATTAGCTAGCTTTAAGGGTAAGTCTAAATTTTCAACTTGGCTATATGCGTTTACATATAATCATTGTGTAAATTATGTAACCAGAAATACAGCAAAAAAGTTTGAAAAACAATCTGTAAGTTCAGAAAGTATTGATATACAAAATATAGGTGAGGAAATTGATTCTGCTCGTGAGTTTGAAAATATGCGAGTAGATAAGTTAAAAGGCGTAATGGAGTTGATTTCACCTGAAGAAAAAATGATATTGTTGCTAAAGTATGAAGATAACTTAACGATAAAAGAATTATCTGAAGCTTTAGATATAGGGGAAAGCGCAGTTAAAATGCGATTAAAAAGAGCAAAAGAAAAACTCGTACATAAGTACGATAATTATACGAAAGATGGAGAATCCATTTAAGCAAATAAACCAGCCTTTAAAAGAGGTACCAGCAGAGCTAAAGAGCAAAGTTATGAGCGACATTGCTATGGCAAAATTGCTCATGGAATTAGCCGAACTGTTTTCGTATAATTTAGGCTATATCATAGATACTGTAAGTAAGAACAGAAAAAAATAATTAAATATATAGTAACCCTAACATTATACTATAAGTATGGAAAAAGTAACAGATTTTAAAAATTCGGCAATGCAGTCATTATCTTCTATGTGGCCAGAAGTTTCAGCGTTTTTAGTTAAAGCTTTAGCTGCACTAGCTATTTTAATTATAGGGTGGATAGTTACAAAACTTGTTGTAAAGGCTGTAAGAAAAGTTTTAAAATTAGCTAAGGCTAATAAATTAGACGACAGACTGAATGATATTGAAATCATAGAAGGCAAAAAGTTGAATTTTGATACGATTAAGATTGTGTCAAAATTCGTAAAATGGGTAATGTATATCATTCTGGTAATAATGATGTCTGATGTTTTAGGATTAGAAATAATCTCCAATCAGATAAGTGAATTGTTATCATATTTACCACAGCTATTTGCAGCCTTAATCATTTTTACATTGGGTTTATTGTTTGCCAATTTTGTAAAAAATGGATTGAAATCATTTTTTGAATCTATGGATTTATCTGGTGGCAAAATGATTAGCCATATAGTTTTCTTTTTATTATTAATATTTATTTCAATTACAGCTTTAAATCAAGCAGGTATAGATACTACAATAATTACCAGCAACATTACCATGATTTTGGGAGCTTTTCTTTTGGCTTTTACAATTGCATTTGGTCTTGGTGCAAAGAATGTTATGTCTAAGTTAATGCATACATTTTATGCAAGAAAAATGTTTGAAGTTGGGCAGAAAATAGTTTTTAATAACGAAAGCTATACAGTAGATGAAGTTAGAAGTATATCAGTGATATTAAAAGGTTCAAAAGGTAGGTTAATAGTACCAATAAACGATTTAATGGATAATCAAGTACAAGTGCAGGATCAACTATAAGGTTAGGGTTATAGATTTTATTTCATATAAAATGCGGTCCTGCGGTACTTGACGTATATAGAAAACCTCTTCAAAAATTGAAGAGGTTTTCTTTTTTTATCAGCGTTTCTTTTTGTTACGCTTGTTATAATTTTTATCTCCTCGTGTTTTAGGTTTCTTGTACTTTTTAGAAATTTCGCGTCTGTAAGAACCTCCTAAATTTACCTTTTTGTTCTTCTCCTTCTTTTCGTGAAATGCAGGACCAGGTATATCTTCAGTACTACGCTTTGTGGGATTATTGCGTTCTCTAATCTGAGGTCGCTCTTCTTCAATAAGTTCAGTTGAGATTTCTACAACATCTGGTATGTCTTTGGTTTCAACCTCTAACTGCATCAAAGCTTCAATGCGTTCTCTGGCTTCTTGCTCTTTTTCGGTAGAAAATAATAGCGCATGACCTTGTTTTTCGGCACGACCAGTTCTACCGATTCGATGCATATAGTTTTCAGGATAATCTGGTGTGTCAAAATTGATAACGTGTGTAACATCATCAATATCTAATCCTCTTGCCATAACATCTGTGGCTACCAATAATCTGTGCTCACCTTCACTAAACTGTTCTATACTTCTAAGTCTATAGTTCTGTGTTTTGTTAGAGTGAATAACACAGCTTTGACCAGGGAAAAGCTCTTCTAATTTATCGAACAATCGGTCTGCCATTTTCTTGTAGGCCACAAAGATTAAAACTCTAGAAAACTCATCTTTATCACTTAATAGGTATTCTAGTAAATTAACTTTTGTATAAAAATTAGGAACATTGTAACGTTCTTGTTTAATATTTTCTAGCGGAGTACCAGAGACTGCAATTTGAATTTTAGTCGGATTTATAAAAAAATCGGTTATCAATTCATCAACATCAGCTGTCATCGTTGCAGAGAACATAATGTTTTGTCTGCGCTCCGGAAGAATATCAAAGATGTTCATTAATTGATGTCTAAACCCTAAATCTAGCATCACATCAACTTCATCTATCACTAATTTTTGAATAGATTTAAGCTGTAAAACTCGGCTAACTGCAAGGTCGTATAAACGTCCTGGTGTAGCCACAATAATATCTAAACCTTGTGCAACAGCTTGTTTTTGCGTATTGATATTAGTACCTCCATAAACACCTAAAACACGGTTATTAATGTATTTAGACATTTTTTTTATTTCGCTAACAACCTGTACTACGAGTTCGCGTGTTGGTACCAAAACTAAAACTCTTGGATTGTCTTGTCTTGAGTATTTAAGATGACGCAAAATAGGTAGCATATACGCAAAGGTCTTACCAGTACCAGTTTGCGCTATACCAACCACATCTTTACCAGAAGCTACAACATTAAATGCTTCAGATTGTATTGGAGTAGGAGTTGTGAATCCTAAGTCTTCAATAGCATTGTATAAAGGAGTATTTAGATTTAAATCTTGAAAAGTCACAGCTATAGATTTTGTGCAAAGCTACTATTAATAATCTATATCAGTTTAACAAATTGCGATTAAGCGTTATACTATACGTTGCTTTGAATGATTTTTTAGGTTCTAAGGTCACAATACCTTCCTTGTCTTTTATTTGTTGATTGGTACTTTCTGAATCAGCGATGCCAATCCAAGGCTCAATACAAACGTAAGGTGCATTGGGTTTTGCCCAAATGCCCAAAAAAGGAAAACCTTCAAACTTAACATTAAGAATTTCACCCTTTTGATTATGTTTTAATGCCACTTGTCTCGATTTTAAATCTTTAAAAATCAGTGCATCTTCGTTAAAAAGGTCTCCATGTAAATTTATAGTGTTGGGGCTGTCAAAAACAGGTTTTGTTTTATCCGAGACCAATCCTGTTGCCATATTAAGCAAATATGATCTGCTGGTTTCTTGTTTTTCAAATTCTAAAAAATAATCGGTATAAGATTCATCTTTAAACAAAGGACATGCAAACGCAGGATGTCCTCCAAGAGAAAAATACATGGTCTTAGAATCTGTATTTTTTATAGTATGGTGTATTAAAAGTTCATTATCCTTAAGCTCGTATGTCATCAAAAACTCAAATTCAAACGGATAAATAGCTCTTAGCTCATTATTTGATTTTAGTTGAAATGTAACTTCGAAATTTGAATTAGAAATCACTTCAAAATCTTTGTTGTGCCTTGCAAAACCATGTTTTGGCATGTTATACTTTTTACCATTATACATATAACTGTCGTCTTTCATGGCTCCAATAATTGGAAATAAATTTGGCGCATGACTTCCCCAAATATCAGGGTTTGCTTCCCAAACAAACTCGGTATTATTTTTTATGGAACGTATACTACATAGCTCGGCTCCTTTAGACTTTATTTCAATTTTAAGTAGGTCGTTTTCTAAAAATGGCATGGTTTTTTATTTTTTATTGAAAGATACAATTCTTCTACGCTAGAAAATGTATTCTCATTATTTTTACAAAATTATTTTACTCCGTTGAGAACATCATATAATCAAACAATTAAAAATCCTGAAGTTTTTAAACAACAGTTGTTGTGTTGGGCACAGCAGTTTGATGATGTTGTTTGGTTAGATTCTAATGATTATAAAGACCAATACAGTAATTATGATGCTGTTTTGGCTGTTGATGCTTTCACAAGTTTGCAAGCAGACTATCTGGACGCTTTTGAGCGTTTAAAGGAATATCAAAAAACTACTAAAGACTGGATTTTTGGTTACTTAACGTATGATTTAAAGAATTCAACAGAAGACTTAGGGTCTAAAAATTTTGATGGTTTAGGATTTCCGGATTTGTATTTCTTTCAACCAAAAAAACTGATTTTAATTAAAGGTAATATTGCAGAATTTCAGTATTTAAACATGGTTGATGATGAGATTGAAAGTGATTTACTAGCAATAGAACAATCTGGTAATCTAAACATCCAAGAATCTAAACACCCGATTAAAATAAAACTCAGAATTCACAAAGACGAATACTTTGAGAAAGTCAATAGAATGTTAGCGCATATTCATAGAGGAGATATTTATGAAGCTAATTTTTGTCAGGAGTTCTATGCAGAAAATAGCGTTATAAATCCATTAGAAGTTTACAACAAATTAAATCAAATATCTAAACCACCATTTGCAACCTTCTTTAAGTCTTTTGATAAGTACCTTTTGTCTGCCTCGCCAGAGCGTTATATCAAAAAAGAAGATGATAAGGTCATTTCGCAGCCTATAAAAGGTACAGCCAAGCGTTCTAAAAATGAAAAAGAAGATCTCAGATTAGCTGAAAATTTAGCCAACGACCCAAAAGAGCGTAGTGAAAATATTATGATTGTAGACTTGGTTAGAAATGATTTATCTCATACCGCAACAAAGGGAAGTGTACAGGTGGAAGAATTGTGTAAAGTGTATTCCTTTTTACAAGTACATCAAATGATTTCAACGATAACTTCTAAAGTTTCAGAAGATATTCATCCTGTAGATATCATAAAAACTACATTCCCAATGGGAAGTATGACGGGAGCACCAAAAATCTCAGCAATGAAAATTATTGAAGATTTAGAGGAGACCAAACGTGGATTATATTCTGGTGCAGTTGGTTATTTTACACCTAAAAACAACTTTGACTTTAACGTCATCATACGAAGTATTCTTTTTAATGAGACCAAGAAATATATTTCTTATTCAGTTGGTAGTGCCATTACAGCAAAGAGCAATCCGTTTAAAGAATACGAGGAATGTTTGGTAAAAGCCAAAGCCATGCGAGAGGTTTTGGAATCTTGATTATTCTAGATGCGATCTAAAACTCTTTTTCACTTTATCAAAAATTAACTCTATTCTAGACGTTGTAATATTCTTTATTTTGGCGATGTCCTCAAATTCTAAATTACCGAAAATATACAAATCAATAATATTAGAAATATTAATTGGTAGCCAACTGTAAAAGCGACCAAAGACTTTAGGAGACTCTTTGGAGGACAAATCCTTAACTTCAAAAGCATTCAAAATAGAAGTTTCTTTATCTTCATATAAGTACAGCTCATTATCCATGTCTTGTCTGTAAGAAATGTCATTAAGCTCAGTATTTAAGATTAAATCTAAATCAGCATCAATGGTGTATTCTTCGCCAAGTTTAGCGATTTCATGTCGTCGAATTTCATCTGTGCTAATGGTGTTTTTATGAAAAACTTCTTTCTTAAAAAGTTCGTTCATATAATTATCCACGAGTTTAAAAAGCTCAAGTCTAACTGCTGAATATTCCGCTTCTATATTAAAACCATTGCTGTAAAGTGTAATGATACATTCGTCAATTATACCGTTAGATGAATACATGTTTTTTGGTAAAATGCCTGTAGATTCAGCAATGTAAATTCTGTGTTTTACATAAGGATGCAAGTGCTGTACTGCGGTTAGCACTTTTTTATCAAAAGTAGTTTGTGCAGATTTTGCTGAAAGTTCTTTTATTGTGCTCATAACCATAGTTTTTAAATTACTTCTTTAAAGTTACCAATAAAGGAACGATTTCGATATGATTTTTATCATTTTTAACTAATTGTAAGAGTAGTACATTATCGTATCTTTACGCTATGTTAACTGCTTTTAAAAACCATATTGAGGAACAATTTCCTTTTCTGAAAAATTCTCGTTTAGTCATTGCTATTTCTGGTGGAATAGACAGTGTAGTATTAGCGCAGCTATGTCATAAACTGAATTTTGATTTTGCTTTAGCGCATTGTAATTTCAATTTAAGAGGAAATGAAAGTGATGCTGACGAAGACTTTGTTTTAGACTTAGGAGAGCAGTTGAATGTTGAAGTGTTTGTTCAGAATTTTGATACGGAAACTTATGCTGAAGAAAACAAATGTTCTATCCAAATGGCAGCGCGCGAATTACGATATGATTGGTTTTCAGAATTAGCGCAACAACTAAATTTCGATTACATCTTAACAGCACATCATGGAGATGATAATCTTGAAACATTTTTAATCAATTTCACCAGAGGCACAGGACTTAATGGTTTAACAGGAATTCCGGAAATTAATGGAAATATTGCTAGACCTTTATTGCCATTTTCTAGAGAAACAATAGAAGCATACGCAAAAAGTGAAAACATTGCCTGGAGAGAAGATAGTAGTAATTCATCAAGAAAATACCTTCGTAATAAATTAAGGCATGACGTGATTCCAATTCTAAAGGAAATTAATCCTAATGTTTTGGATAGCTTTCAGAATACATTATCAAACCTAAAGGAAACAGAAGCTATAGTCAACCAAAGTATAAAGGATTTTCTAAGTAAAGCAATCCTTAAAAAAGAAGGAAATACGATAACCTATGCGGTTTCAGAATTTAAAAAGCAAAATAACCCTAAGGCCTTTTTGTACGAAGCTTTCAAAAACTGTGGTTTTACTGAATGGAATGATGTTGAAGGTTTACTAGATGCCGAAACAGGAAAATACATAGTTTCAAACACGTATAAGCTTACCAAGCATCGCGAATTTCTGATTCTTACAACTCGTCATTCTAAACTTGTTTCAGAATCTCAAAGTGGGTTGTTTTTGACAAAGTTAGATATCGAGGTAGGTAAAGTTCAAACACCAATCGGTATTTTATTTTTTGATGAAGCAGAAGCTTTATTGGATAATTCTAAAACCACAATTTATGCAGATGTAAAGAAGCTAAACTATCCTTTAGAACTTAGACAATGGGAAACTGGAGATGTTTTTCATCCTATCGGTATGAAAGGCAAAAAGAAAGTGAGTAAATATTTAAAGGATGAAAAGTTAACACCAAGTGAAAAAGAAAACACTTGGGTTTTAACATCAGAAAATAAAATAGTTTGGATTGTCGGAAGAAGGGCAGATGAACGTTTTAAGGTTACAGACCAAACAAAGAAAATTTTAAAAATAGAATTAAAATAACATTGTCATTCCTGCGTAGGTAGGAATCCATTTCTAATATGATATTAAAAGGAAACATAGTAGACATACAAAACCGTAGCATCTATAAAGGAGAAATCACCATAGAAAATGGTGAGATTAAATCAATTATAGAAAAAGACTGCGAAGAAAACCACTACATCTTACCTGGTTTTGTAGATGCACATATTCATATTGAAAGTTCTATGTTAGTGCCAAGCGAGTTTGCGAAAGTTGCTATAAAACATGGTACAGTGGCCACAGTTTCCGATCCACACGAAATAGCAAATGTACTCGGAGTAAAAGGTGTGGAATTTATGATAGAAAACGGCAAACAAACGCCTTTTAAATTCAATTTTGGTGCTCCGTCTTGTGTGCCAGCTACAAGTTTTGAATCGGCTGGAGCTGTTATAGATTCCGATGACATAAAAACCTTAATGGCAAATCCAGATATTAAGTATTTGGCAGAGATGATGAATTATCCAGGAGTCATTTACGACGATGCCGAAGTGCTTAAGAAAATTGAATGGGCAAAGCATTACAATAAGCCTATTGATGGTCATGCACCAGGTTTAAGAGGTGAGGATTTAACCAAATATATCTCTACAGGAATTTCCACCGATCATGAGTGTTTCACCTATGAAGAAGGTTTAGAAAAACTTCAAAAAGGCATGAAAGTTATCATCAGAGAAGGTAGTGCTGCTAAAAATTTTGAAGCCTTGATTGGTTTATTAGATGAGCATTACCAAAACATGATGTTTTGTAGTGATGATAAACATCCGGATGATTTGTTGGTAGGACATATAAATCAGCTTTGTGCAAGAGCAGTAGCTAAAGGTAATGACATTTTTAAAGTCCTTCAGGCGGCTTGTGTTAATCCTGTTAAGCATTACAATTTAGATGTTGGTTTGTTACAAGTTGGAGATACAGCAGATTGTATATTGGTTGAAGATTTAACCGACTTTAAAACCCTTCAAACCTACATAAATGGAGAATTGGTTTACGATAATGGCGAATCTAAAATACAACACGTCAATTTTGAAAATCTAAACAATTTCAACACGAGCAAAAAAACAGTTGAAGATTTTAGGATTGAAGCTAGTGCAACTAAAATTAGAGTTATAGAATGTCTAGATGGAGAATTAGTTACCAATCAAATTATTGAAGATGCTACCATTAAAGATGGTAATCTAGTTTCAAACACAGAAAACGACACCTTAAAAATGACTGTTGTTAACCGTTATCAAAACGATAAACCAGCAATTGCCTTCATCAAAAATATTGGTTTGAAGAATGGCGCGATAGCGACTTCGATTGGTCACGATTCGCATAATATTATTGCAGTTGGAGTATCTGACGAAGCTATTTGCAAAGCAGTTAATCTTATTATTGAAAATGAAGGAGGAATTTGTGCGGTGAGTAATACAGAACAAAAAGTAGTTGCACTGCCTGTTGCTGGTATCATGAGCGATAAAGATGCTGAAACTATTGGGAAACAGTATTCTGAATTAGATAAAATGGCAAAACAATTAGGTTCTAAGCTTCACGCACCTTACATGAGTTTGTCGTTTATGGCATTGTTGGTGATTCCAGCTTTAAAACTGAGCGATAAAGGTCTGTTTGATGGAGGTAAGTTTGAGTTTACGGATTTGCAAGTTAGTTGATCAACAAAATATAATTTGTGTTTTTATTTTTATCGATAAACAGAATGTTTATTAAGGTAATCAACAATTAATATTGTTTGTGACTGATTTGTAATTGTTTAGATTTGAGGTCTAATCCATTATATAATTATGAAGATAAGATTACTTTTTTTTCTATCACTTTTTCCTACTTTTTTTATTAATGCTCAAATTGGGTTTGAGGAGAATGTCATTGTTGGTGATAACCCTTATAATGTACAATCTACATATGTAGAAGATATTGATGGTGATGGCGATTTAGATATAATCTCAAATAATGATAATATAATTGGCTGGTATGAAAATTTAGGTAATTCTAATTTTACATCGCTAAGAGAAATTTCTACAGAAGTTTATAATTTATCTACAGACACGTATCACCCTACATTTGTCTATGCAAGTGATATGGATGGTGATGGAGATATGGATGTCTTATCAGCATCGAGTGGTGGTAATAGCAAAATTGCTTGGTATGAAAATCTAGATGGACAAGGGAGTTTTGGGTCGCAAAATATAATTACAACATCTGTTATTGGGGCAAGCTCTGTTTTTTCTATAGACATAGATGGTGATGGTGATATGGATGTATTATCAGCATCGTGGTGGGATGATAAAATAGCTTGGTATGAAAATTTGGATGGGTTGGGAACTTTTGGTCCCCAAATTATTATTTCCAATAATGCTGATTATGCAAATTCTGTATATGCAAAAGATTTAGACGGTGATGGTGATATAGATGTTTTATCCGCTTCTACAAGTGATAATAAATTAGCGTGGTATGAAAATACTGATGGTTTTGGGAGTTTTGGACCCGAACAAATAATTGTTTCAAATTTTTCAAAAGCATACTCAGTACATTCGGAAGATTTAGATGGTGATGGTGATATGGATGTTTTAGGTTCATCAAGATATGTTGGTGTTAAATGGTATGAAAATCTTGATGGTAATGGTAGCTTTGGTTCAGGACAAAACATAGCGTCTTCTGCTTTTTCTTTTTCAGTAAATACAAGTGATATTGATAACGATGGCGATATGGACGTAGTTTATTCTAATAGAGATTGGGCTACTGGTTGGTGTGAAAATACTGATGGTCAGGGCACATTTGTTAATCATTTAATTACTAATGCAGGAAGTGGTAATTCAAATGCAATAGCCAAAGATATAGACGATGATGGTTATTTAGATTTAATAACTTCAGATATAGATAATGATGAAATAAGATGGTATAAGAGTTTAGATGGACAGGGTAATTTTGGGGAAGGAAGAATAATGCCATTAACTGTTGATGGTCCACAAGCTATTCATTGTTCAGATCTAGATGGAGATGGCGATAAGGATTTACTTTCTATATCATCAGGGGATAAGAAAATTGCTTGGTTTGAAAATAATGAAGGGAATTTTAATCTTCAAAGAACAATAGTTACAAATGCTAGCGAAAACAATTATATTGGTGTAAATAATTCAATTTACTCTGGAGATATAGATGGTGATGGAGATGAAGATGTCTTGTTTTCAACAGTTAATAAGATAGTTTGGTATGAAAATATTGACGGTCAAGGTAATTTTGGATTAAGTCAGAATATTTCAGTTTTGGGTGGCTATAGTATTTATATTGAAGATCTCGATAATGACGGAGATCTTGATATTTTATCTGGGGCTTCTAGCTCAGTAGATTGGTATGAAAATACAGATGGACAAGGAACTTTTGGGACTCAACAAATCATTAGTAATGAGGTGGACTACGCATTTTCAGTTTATCCTGAGGATATAGATGGCGATGGTGATATGGATGTTTTATCGGCATCAAGAAACGATAATAAGATTGCATGGTATGAAAATACAGATGGACAAGGAACTTTTGGGCCTCAACAAATCATTAGTAATGAGGTGGACTACGCATTTTCAGTTTATTCTGAAGATATAGATGGCGATGGTGATATGGATGTTTTATCGGCATCAAGAAACGATAATAAAATTGCATGGTATGAAAATACAGATGGACAAGGAACTTTTGGAGTTCAACAAATAATTTCCATTAGCGCTATTGGTGCTACCTCTATTAATGTTAATGATGTAGATAACGATGGTGATATGGATGTTATTTCGGCTTCAATTTCTGATGATAAAATTGCCTGGTATGAAAATCTAGACGGATATGGTAATTTTGGTTCTGAACAAATTTTGAGTGTTAGTGCTGATGCAGCAATATGGGTTAAATCAGCTGATATTGATAATGATGGTGATATAGATGTTTTTTCTGCTTCATTTAGTGATGATAAAATAAGATTGTATAAAAATCTAGGTCTATTAGGAAATGAAATTAATGGCTCAATTTCTTTCGATATATTTTCAAATGGATGCAATAGCAATGATGATTTAGCTATAGATGTTTTAGTTTCATCAACGAATGGGAATAATAATTTTGCTTCATTTAGTCAAACAAATGGTAATTATCAAATTGCAGTAAATGAAGGGGATTTTACAACTCAAATTCAAAATTTACCAGATTACTATATGTCCAATCCAATATCTCAAATTTCAAACTTTGTTGGTATAGGCAATACAGATACAGTGGACTTCTGTATTGAGCCAATAGGCACTATAAACGATTTAAACATAGCAACTTATCCCTCATTAGACGACCCAAGACCAGGATTTGATACTACCTATCAATTAGTTTATAAAAACATAGGAACTACTCAACTGAGTGGTTCTGTAAGTTTTGAGTTTGATGATGCCAAGCTACAATTTTTAAATGCCAGTGAAACCGTTACCTCTCAAACAGCAAATACTTTAAATTTTGATTTTACAGACTTAAATCCTTTTGAAACCAGAACTATAGATTTAGAGTTTAATGTCTTTGCCCCACCAACAACGAATATTGATGATGTATTACTATCTACTGCAACAATAACCCCTATTTCTGGTGATGAAACACAAGAGGATAATGTATTTGAACTAGAACAAACCGTTGTAGGTTCTTATGATCCTAACGATATTACTGTTTTAGAAGGTGACGAGATTTTTATAGAAGATGCAGATAAATATTTGCATTATTTAATTCGTTTTCAAAACACAGGTACAGCTAGTGCTATTAATGTAAACGTTGAACATGTTCTAGATGATAATTTGGATTGGACAACAATGCAACTAGAAAGTCTAAGTCATACAGGTCGTGTGAAAATTGAAAACCAAACCGATGTGAGTTTTATTTTCAATAATATTAACTTGCCTGATAGTACTAATGATGAGCCTAATTCTCACGGTTTTATTGCTTTTAAAATCAAACCAAAATCAAATGTTCAGGTAGGTGATATCATTAGCGGAGTAGCAGATATTTACTTCGATTTTAATCCGCCAATTATAACAAATACTGTTAATACAGAGGTGGTAGAATCTTTGAGTATTGATGAGGTAAGTGCAGAAATCGTAAAATTATATCCTAATCCTGCAAAGAATATGATTCAAATGACTTCAAATCAAGTAATAGAATCACTTATGGTTATCGATATAAACGGTAGAGTATTACAAATATTAGAAATTTTAACTACAGATTACAGTTTAGATATTTCAAATCTATCTAAAGGCGTTTATTTTTTAGAACTACAATCTGGTGAATCCAAATCGACAAAGAAATTTATAAAGAATTAATCAATAAATTTAGATTACTAATCCATGTTTAAAACCTTATGATCTAAACAACATAAGGTTTTTTGCATTGTTAATTAGAGTTAAAAGTTTTGAGCAGCACAATCTAATCATCTAAAAGTCTAACAATCTCACTATCTTTAAACCTTTCAAAAAAATCAACCCTAATATGATTAAGAATTTTACGCTCATTTTACTACTATGTATCGCTTTAGTTAATTGCAAAGACGAAAAACATCAAGCTCTCGAAAATCCTGAAACAGCTAAAATTGAAGACACGTTTGTCAAGGATAATTACACCAAAAAAGAGGTTATGATTGCTATGCGAGACGGCATTAAACTTCATACAACGATCTATTCGCCAAAGGACACATCTAAGACTTACCCAATTTTAATGATGCGTACACCTTATAGCTGTAGACCTTATGGAGAAGATGAATACAGAAGCAAGATAGGACCAAATAAATACCTTATGGAAGAAGGAAACATTATGGTCTATCAAGATGTTCGAGGTCGATGGAATAGTGAAGGAGTTTATGATAATATGCGAGCTTATATTCCAAATAAAACAGGAAACGAAACTGATGAAGCCAGTGATACTTATGATACTATAGATTGGCTAATTAATAATGTTGAAAATAACAACGGTAAGGTTGGTACGTATGGTATTTCGTACCCAGGATTTTACACGACGTATTCGCTGTTAGATGCACATCCAGCACTAAAGGCAGCATCTCCACAAGCGTGTATTGGCGATTTCTTTTTCGATGATTTTATTCATAATGGAGCCTTTTTATTGAGCTATTGGAGAGCAACTTCTGTTTTTGGATACATGAAAGATACACCAACAACTGAATCTTGGTATGAATTCCCAGACATTGGTACAGAAGATCAGCATCAGTTTTTCATAGATAACATGCCTTTGAGCAAATTGAATAAGTTTTACGACAGTACCAATGTGTTTATGCAACAGATAAAAACACATGTCACTTATGATGATTTCTGGAAAAGCAGAGGCATTATTCAACATTTAAAGGATATAAAACCAGCAACGATGGTTGTTGGTGGTTTCTTTGATGCTGAAGATTTATATGGTCCTTTCAATACCTACAAAAATATTGAAAACAATAGCGATAATTACAATACTGTAGTTTTCGGGCCTTGGAGTCATGGAGATTGGGCAAGAAATTCTGAAAGACAAGTTGTGGGTAATATTCACTTTGGTGATAGCATTTCAGACTATTTTCAAAAAGAAATTGAAACAAAATTCTTTAATCATTTCTTAAAAGGTGAAGGAGATGGGAAAACAGGATTGCCAGAAGCACAAATGTTTAATACAGGTACAAAATCATGGCAATCTTTTGAAAGTTGGCCACCAGAAAATATCGCTAAAGAAAGTTACTTTTTGCAACCTTACGAGCGTTTAACGCAACGTGCTACAAGAAATATAGCGACGTCAGATTTTATAAGTGACCCTAAAAAGCCAGTCCCTTACACTGAAGATATTAAAGTTGGATTCACACCAAGAAAGTTCATGACAGACGATCAGCGTTTTGCATCTAGACGTCCAGATGTACTAACCTTTGAAACTGAAGTTTTAGAAAATGATATCACTTTAGCTGGTGATATTTTAGCGAAACTAAACGTATCAACAACAGGAACAGCTGCTGATTGGATTGTAAAAGTAATCGATGTATTTCCTGCAGATACAGAGAACACAGACGATGTGCAAGACCACTTAAAGTTGAGCAATTACCACATGATGGTACGTAGCGAAGTGCTGCGTGGTCGTTTCAGAAATAATATGGAAAAACCTGAACCTTTTGTACCAAATCAAAAAACGTCAGTAAACATTAAGTTGCAAGATGTTTTTCACACCTTTAAAAAAGGACATAAGATTCAGGTGCAAGTACAGAGTACATTCTTTCCATACATAGATGCTAATCCTCAGACTTATGTAGATAATATTTTTGAAGCGAAAGAATCAGACTTTAAAGCGCAAACGCATAAAGTGTTCAATGATTCCTCTATTGAGTTTACGGTTTTAAAATAAAGCTTTACGTCACTTCGAGTGATTTTGAGATTATCGAAATCAAAATATATTTTGATTGAGGATATCTAGGCGAAGCCTAAAGGATTGTATCGAGAAGTTTTTGATTAATAAAGTTTCAGATGATTCTCGATACTAATTTTACACTCATAAAAGTGTAAAATTCACTCAAACTGACGAAATAATTATAGCTTTTAGAAAATGTCAATAATAGAATCCACATACAAACCACCATTTTGGGCAAAGAAAAGCTTTGTGTCTACTGTATTTTCTGGACTAGCAAGAACAGTAAGCGGTGTTCTACAAATCAGAGAACGTATTGAGTTAGACGATGGTGATTTTATAGATGTGGATTGGAGCTATGCAGAAAGTCCTTCGGACAAAGTGATTATCTTACTTCATGGTTTAGAAGGTAATGCTCAAAGACCATACATTACAGGAACCGCAAAATTATTTAATGAAAATGGAATAGATGCATGTGCTGTGAATTTTAGAGGCTGTAGTGGTGAGCCTAACCGTTTATACAGAAGTTACCATTCTGGAGCTACTGAAGATTTAGAAGCAGTCATTGACTATATTTTAAAACAAGACAAATACAGCGACATTTATATAAAAGGTATTAGTCTTGGTGCTAACATGGCTTTAAAATATGCTGGTGAGCGAGAACAATTACCAAAAGCACTAAAAGGTATTGTTGCAGTTTCATCTCCATGTTATCTAAAAGGGGCTTCAGATGCTTTGATGCATATAAAAAACCGACACTATGCTATCAGGTTTTTAGGACATCTTAAAGACAAGATAAAACCTAAATTAGAGCAATTTCCACAAGATATTTCTATTACAGATTTTAATACTATTAAAACCTTATTGAATTTTGATGAGGTTTACACCTCAAAAGCTCATGGTTTTAAAAGTGCTTTGGACTACTATGAGCAATCCAGTAGTTTACAGTTTTTACCTAATATTACCATTCCAACTTTAATCATTAATGCACTAAATGATTCTTTTTTGTCAGCAGAATGTTATCCTGTTAAGGAAGCTAAGCAAAATCCAAATCTTTATTTAGAAATGCCAAAATATGGTGGGCATGTTGGGTTTATAGATAAAAAGAATATCTACTATAATGAGAGACGAGCTCTAGATTTTGTAAATCAACTTTAATTTGTAGATTTAAGCAAATCAATTATTTATGCTCAAAAAAGTTTTTGGAAGCGCCGTTTTTGGTGTCGAAGCTACAACGATTACCGTAGAGGTTAATGTAGATAAAGGTGTAGGTTACCATTTGGTCGGACTTCCAGATAATGCCATAAAAGAGAGTAATTATCGTATTGCAGCAGCTTTGCAAAATAACGGTTACAGAATTCCAGGAAAAAAGATTACCATTAATATGGCTCCAGCCGATTTACGCAAAGAAGGCTCAGCTTATGATTTGACTTTGGCTATTGGAGTTTTAGCAGCATCTAATCAAATAAAAGCCGAAAATCTAGACAAGTATCTCATTATGGGAGAGTTGTCTCTAGATGGTAGTTTACAACCTATAAAAGGCGCGTTACCTATTGCTGTAAAAGCCAGAGAGGAAGGTTTTAAAGGTTTTATTCTGCCAAGCCAGAATGCTAAAGAAGCTGCAATAGTCAATGACTTAAAAGTTTATGGAGTTGATAATATAGAACAGGTTATCAATCATTTTGATAAAGGTGAAGCTTTAGAGCAAACCATCATCAATACACGAGAGGAGTTCTATAAAAATCTCGATTTTCCAGAGTTTGATTTTGCAGATGTCAAAGGACAAGAAAGTATAAAACGTTGTATGGAAATTGCGGCTGCAGGAGGTCATAATATTATTCTTATTGGTCCGCCAGGTTCTGGTAAAACCATGTTGGCAAAGCGTTTGCCTAGTATTTTGCCGCCAATGACTTTGCATGAAGCTTTAGAAACCACCAAGATTCATTCGGTGGTTGGTCGCGTAAAAGAACATACAGGATTGATGGCGCAGCGACCGTTTCGTAGTCCACATCATACTATTAGTAATGTGGCCTTAGTAGGAGGTGGTAGTTATCCGCAACCTGGTGAAATTTCACTATCGCACAACGGAGTTTTATTTTTAGATGAGTTACCCGAGTTTAAACGAGAAGTTCTCGAAGTGATGAGACAACCTTTAGAAGATAGAGAAGTGACAATTTCCAGAGCAAAGTTTACTGTTACTTATCCAAGTTCGTTTATGTTGGTCGCAAGTATGAATCCAAGTCCAGGCGGTTATTTTAACGATCCTGATGCGCCTGTAACGTCTAGTCCAGCGGAAATGCAACGTTATATGAGTAAGATTTCGGGACCATTATTAGATCGTATCGATATTCATATTGAAGTGACTCCAGTACCATTTGAAAAACTTTCCGACGATAGAAAAGGTGAGTCTTCAGTTGATATCAGAAAACGTGTTACAGCAGCTAGAGAATTACAAACCAAACGCTTTGAAGATTTAGAAAATGTGCATTACAATGCTCAAATGAATACCAAACAAATACGTGAGTTTTGTAAACTCGATGAAGGCTCTTTAGAGTTGTTAAAATCTGCCATGGAGCGTTTAAATCTCTCGGCTAGAGCTTACGACAGAATCTTAAAAGTGTCTAGAACTATCGCAGACCTAGAAGGTTCTAATGATGTCACTGGAGCACACATCAGTGAGGCCATTCAATATAGAAGTTTAGATCGTGAAGGCTGGTTAGGCTAAAAATTCCTTAAAAGTCGATATCTTGTCGTACAAATTTTCAATTTAGTTTTTGATAAACCATGAAAAATAAAATTATTTTAATATTACTTGTGTTAGGTTTCAATTGTAATAATCAAAAGGAAAAAGAGGTTGATGTTACAGAAGCCAACCCAAAACCTTTGGAAATAGTTGAAGTCCCACAACTCAACCTCGAACAAGCCAATCGTTTAGCAACACTGCCAATTCACTGTATTAATACAGAATATCCTAATAAGTTAGGACAGGTTTTAGGTGGTAATGACGATTTAAAATCTCCGCAAGAATTACATCCTGCTTTTTATGGTTGTTTCGATTGGCATTCTGCTGTGCATGGTCATTGGAGTTTGGTAAAACTATTGAAGGAGTTTCCAGAGTTGAATAATCGTGAAGAAGTCATTCAAAAATTATTAGCTAACATTTCAAAAGAAAACATAGAGCAAGAAGTTATCTATTTTACAGGGAAACACAACACTTCATACGAGCGTACTTATGGTTGGGCATGGCTGCTAAAGTTAGCAGAAGAACTGCATACTTGGAGTCATCCAGAAGCTAAAACCTTAGAAGAAAATCTTCAGCCTTTAACTGATTTAATCGTTGAGCGTTATTTAGAATTTTTACCAAAACTGAATTATCCAATTAGAGTAGGAGAGCATCCTAATACTGCTTTTGGGTTGAGTTTTGCTTACGATTATGCTTTGGCTACTGAGAATACACAATTACAAACTTTGATTGAAACCAGAGCAAAGGAATTTTATTCAGAGGATCAAGATTGTCCGTTAGAGTGGGAGCCAAGTGGTTTTGACTTTTTATCACCTTGTTTAGAAGAAGCAGCATTAATGAAACGTGTGTTGCCAAAAGATGAATTTTTATCTTGGGTAAACGATTTTCTACCAGAGTTGAATAATAAAGATTTTAATATCGAAGTTGGTAAAGTGTCAGATAGAACAGACGGTAAGTTGGTGCATCTCGATGGTGTGAATTTTTCAAGAGCATGGAGTCTTAATTACATTGCGAAGGATTTGCCAGAGTTTAATCATCTTCAAAATTTAGCAAACAAACATATTAATTATTCCTTGCCAAGCATTGTTGGTGATAGTTATGAAGGCGGTCATTGGCTAGGAAGTTTTGCTATTTATGCACTAAATTCAGTAGATAACTAATGAAAAACTGGTTCAAAAATATTGGACCAGGCCCTTTGGTAGCGGCTGCATTTATTGGTCCAGGAACCGTAACCGTTTGTACATTAGCTGGTGTAAATTTCGGCTACGCTTTGCTTTGGGCAATGGTATTGTCGGTTTTTGCAACCATAGTTTTGCAAGAGATGGCAGCACGATTAGGAATTATTGCCCAGAAAGGATTATCTCAGGTCATTCGAGAAGAGGTAAAAAGTCCTGTTTTAAGAGGTTTTAGTGTTGTTTTAGTATTATCTGCCATTGTTGTTGGTAATGCAGCTTACGAAGCAGGAAACATTAGTGGAGGTGCGTTGGGTTTAGAAACACTTTTAGGGTATCCAACAGTTAATGTGTTTAATGTAGAGTTGTCTATTATTCCGTGGATATTGGGCTTGCTAGCCTTTGTTTTGCTGTACTTAGGGACTTATAAAGTGCTCGAAAAAGTTTTAGTGAGTCTCGTTATTTTAATGAGTTTGGCGTTTTTGTCAACAGCAATTCTTACCAAACCAGATGTTATTAGTATACTGAAAAATATGCTGGTACCACAATTTCCTGATGAAGGTATATTAACTATTGTGGCACTTATTGGTACAACTGTAGTGCCTTACAATCTGTTTTTGCATGCGTCTTTGGCTAAAACGAAATGGAACAAGAAATCAGACATTAAATTAGCTAGAAAAGATACTGTTTTGGCTGTGGTTTTGGGAGGTATTGTTTCCATGAGTATTATTATTTCAGCAGCAGCAATCAATATAAAAGATGTAAGTAATGCAGCAGATTTAGCTTTGGCTTTAGAGCCATTATTTGGTGTTAATGCCAAATATTTTTTATCGGTTGGTCTATTTGCGGCAGGAATCACAAGTGCTATTACAGCACCTTTGGCTGCAGCTTATGTGGCAAGTGGTTGTTTAGGATGGCAAACAGACTTAAAATCTAAGCGTTTTAGGGCAGTTTGGATGTTTATCTTAGGTCTTGGTGTTGTGTTTTCTTCGGTAGGTTTTAAATCCATAGAAATTATAAAATTCGCGCAAGTTGCTAATGGTTTGCTATTACCTATAATTGCTGGCTTTTTATTGTGGATTATGAATAAAACATCAGTTTTAGGTACCTATAAAAATTCAAAATTTCAAAACTTTTTGGGTTTAATTATTTTGGTAATCACTATCTTATTAGGAATAAAAGTAATTCTAAGTGTTTTTAATCTTATATGAGTTTTAAAACTGTAGATATTAATGCCGATGTTGGTGAAGGTTTGGGTAACGAAGCGTTGTTGATGCCTTATTTATCGTCCTGTAACATTGCTTGTGGTGGTCATGCAGGTGATGCCAAAACCATGACTGAAGTAGTGCGTTTAGCCAAAAATCATAAGGTGAAGATAGGTGCGCATCCTTCATTTCCTGATCCATTGAATTTTGGAAGAACGGTCATGGATATATCTGCTGCAGATTTGTACAGTAGTTTAAAGTCTCAAATCCGAAGTTTGCAACAAATTCTGCATAACGAAAATGCACAATTACATCATATAAAACCACATGGTGCGCTTTATAATTTGGTTGCTAAAGACGAAAAAACTGCCAGAATAATTATTGAAGTGGTAAAAAGTATAGCCATGCCAATTCAACTTTATGTGCCATATAATTCTGTAATTTCTAAGCTTGCTGAACAGGAAAAAATCAGTGTCACTTTTGAAGCTTTTGCAGACCGAAATTATGAAGAAGATTTAAGCTTAGTTTCGCGTAAAAAAGAAGATGCAATTCTTCATGAAAATTCAAGAATTTTGAACCATATTTTAGGTATGATTCATCGCGAAAAAGTAACGACAATTAATGGAGTAGAAGTGCCGATAAAAGCAGCGACATTTTGTGTGCATGGAGATACTAAAAATGCACTTGAAATTTTAGAGTTCTTAACCAAAGAATTACCAAAATATAATGTAAAAATTCAATAGTTTTTATGGATTATGAATTGAAGTTTTCACGCTATAATGAATATTCAATTTTAATTGAATGGCCAGCTATTATGGATGAAAATATGCTAAAAGACATCCTTAATTTCAAAAATATAATTGAGAAAAAATATATTAAACAAAAAGTTGAGGTAATTAATGCATTCAATTCGATATTAGTAATTTATAATTACACTATAGATAATATCAATGATGAGATATTTAGGCTAAAAGCGCTAAAATTTACCGAAGATGATCTTGTAGATTCAGTCTCTAAGTTATGGAAAATTCCGGTGTGTTATGACGATGAATTCGGAATAGATTTAAACGAATTTTCCAAACAAAAACAGATTTCTAAAACTGAAGTTATTGAGCTTCATTCTTCTGCAATATACACTATCTTTTTTATTGGTTTTTTACCTGGGTTTTTATACTTAGGAGGACTCAGTAAAAAGCTCCATTTGCACCGAAAATCTACACCTAATTTAAACATAAAAAAAGGTGCTGTTGGTATAGGTGGAAACCAAACCGGAATCTATCCACAAAACAGTCCTGGAGGTTGGCATATTATTGGCAAAACTCCTGTAGACTTTTTCAATGCAAAAAGCAGCCCTCCATGTGTTTTTAATGCAGGTGATCAACTCAAATTTTATCCCATTTCTAAGTCAGAATTTTTAGACTTAGAACAAGATGTAAAGCATGGTTGTTTTCAATTAAAGCCTTTACAAAATGCTTAAAGTTCTACAACCTGGATTTTATTCAACCATACAAGATTATGGTCGTTTTGGGTATAGAGACTATGGAGTTCCTGTTTCTGGTGTTATGGATTCGTATTCGGCTCAATTTGCAAATGCTTTGCTTGGTAATACTAATGAAGCCGCACTTATTGAAATGACTATGGTAGGTGGTAAATTTCAGTTTTTAGAACCAACCACTATTGTTGTTTCTGGAGCTTTTATGAATCCTAAACTCAATGATATGCCTATTGAGCAGCATAAATTAATACATATTCACTCTAATGATGTATTACATTTTGCACAAGTAGAGCAAGGCTTTAGAACCTACTTAGCCATTAAAGGAGGTTTTGAATCTGATGTGCTTTTAGGAAGTAGAAGCCAGTACAATCCAGTTACTTCCAACAACACAATACACAAAGGAGAGTTAGTTCCTTATCAATCTTTTTCTAGCCTTTATGTTTCAAATTCTAAAGTTAAATTTGATGATTCAATATTGAAATCTAACATCTTAGATGTCTTCAAAGGGCCTGAATTTGATAGACTTTCAGAAAAACAAAAACAGCAAATAGAAAATGGAGAGTTCAAAGTGTCAAAAAACAATAACCGAATGGCTTATCAGTTAGAGCCAATGGTTGAAAATGACTTAGAACCAATACTAAGTGCACCAGTTTTACCTGGAACTGTCCAACTTACACCAAATGGCAATTTAATAGTTTTAACGAGAGATTGCCAAACTACAGGAGGCTATCCAAGAGTACTACAGTTGATGGAAAGCGCAATAAATATGCTTGCTCAAAAAACAACAGGAAACACATTAAAATTTAGATTAAAAGAATAAATTTGTAAGAAAAGAATGAATAATAGTTTTTATATGTTTCATAATTTCAATACATTAGATTTAACTATTAATTAAACCTCAACATTATGAAAAAGCTATTGTTACTTCTAGTAGGTGTGGTTATTGGTATTGCCGGAACCTATTACTATCTATCAACCAATCAAAATTTAGAAGAAATGACAAAACCAAAAGGATTAATTACTCCAGCTGAAATTAAAGCACTCGATCAAGCTTATAATAGCAGACACACTATTATTAGTGATTCTTTAATTAAAACACCAGACAACAGATCGTCTTGGTATGCTCTAGAAGAGATAGAGTCTTATATTGCACATGCTAAGCAACAAGCAGATTCATTAGGTTACACCTTAGACGGATTAAGACTTTATGCTGGTGCCTATCCAGATACCAAAGAAGGACCAGGATTAATGACCATGTTCTTTGTGCCAACAGGCTCTAAAAATGTATCAGAAGGTTCTATGTTGCCAACTTTACAAGGTGGAGGTAATGATATTGGAGATGCTGATGGCCTCAATAGGGGAAGCAAAGGAGATCCTCCGAGTGCTAATTATCCTCAGTAAATGTCAAATTATATAGTAGCAATTCATATTGTTGAACTTATTGCTGCTCTTGCAGGTACTTATTACTATCTAAAAACTAAAGATAGCCAAATGAAAATTTTCATTTGGTATCTATGGTTTGTTGTTTTGGTTGAAACTGTTGGGATGTACGGTTATCTATTGCTAAACAACTATGATTACGATTGGTTTATATGGCTTAAAAACAGTATTATCTGCTCTAATACTTGGTTGTATAACATCTATTCATTTGTCTCAATTCTAATATTTGGAAAGTTTTATTTAAAAATTATTCATCAGAAATCATCAAAAATCATTATTAAAGTAGCAGTTGTTGTATATGTCACTTTTGCAATATTGTATTATTTAATTAAAGGAACATTCTTTGAAAAGTCATTACCTTATGATGTTTTCATGGAAACATTTATTGTATTTGTTTTTGTAATTTTATACTACAAACAATTATTGGCTAGTAATAAGATTTTACTTTTTTATAAATTACCTGTTTTCTATATTAGTTCCAGCCTACTATTGTGGTATTTGTGTGCAGCTCCACTATTTACGTTTGATGGTTATTTTTTCGCAGTAAATAAAGGGTTCGTTCAATTTAGACTAGTTTTTATGTTCCTTATTAATACGTTTTTATATTCATGCTATACATTTGCTTTCTTATATACTATTCAGTTCAAAAAAGAATAACAGAAGAGGAGATTGCATTAATTGTATATGTTGTCTTTTTTGTATTAACTATTGTTGTTGTTTTTGTTGTTTTCTTTTTGACCTTTCAAAAGAGAAAAAACCAACTATTATTAAAAAACATTGAACAACAAAAGCAATTTGACCAAGAGCTTATAAAAACACAACAGGAAATTCAGGAGCAAACGCTTAAGAATGTTGGTAGAGAACTACACGACAATGTAGGTCAGTTATTGGCCTTTGCGACTATGCAAATGAATAGTGTGTCTCGTAATGCTACTGAAGACCTTAAGCCTAAAGTAGAGAATGCTTCAGAAGCCTTGAAGGAGAGTCTCGCTGAAGTCAGAGCCCTATCAAAATCACTAAACAGTGATGTTATACAAAATATGGGTTTTAAGGCAACTGTTGAAAATGAAATAAATCGCTTAAACAAATCAGGTTTAATAGAAGCATCGCTTAAAATTAAAGGTAATGATCAAAATCTTGAGAATAAAAAGGATGAAATTATTTTGTTCAGGATAATCCAAGAGTTTCTTTCTAATACCTTAAAATATGCTGAAGCTGAAACTTTAAAAGTTTATCTAGACTATGGTATTGATAAGCTCAAAATTAAGGTTAAAGATGATGGAGTAGGATTTGATCCAGAAGGTGCTGAACAAGGTTCTGGAATGACAAATATGAAAAAGCGCGCTGAACTTTTGGGTGTGGAATTTAGTTTAAAATCTAAACCGAAAAAAGGTACAGTACTCAACTTAACCTATCCGTATCGTAAAGCTTAATCTTCGCAAGCTTGCCACAAGGCATCTTCTGGTAAAGGAGCGGTTATACTAAGCTTTTCTTTTTTTACAGGATGTGTAAACTCTAATTGTCTGGCATGTAAGCTTATGCTTGCATCCTTATTGCTTCTAGAAAATCCATATTTTAAATCTCCTTTAATTGGGCAACCAATTTTAGCTAACTGACAACGAATTTGGTGATGTCTTCCGGTTTCTAAATCAATTTCAAGTAAGTAGAAATTATCTAAAGTTTTGAGAATGCGATAGTTTAAAATGGCTTTTTTACTACCTTCAATTTCGTTGTCAAAGGCAGTAGATTTATTGTTCTTTGGGTTTTTCTTTAGCCAATTTACAATTCTGTCTTGTGTTTTTGGTGGTTTGTTTTTTACCAAAGCCCAATAGGTTTTATTGGTTTTCTTTTCAGCAAATAGTTTATTTAAACGTGGTAAGGCTTTGCTGGTTTTAGCAAAAAGCACAATACCTGTAGTTGGTCTGTCTAAACGATGTACAACACCTAAATATACATTACCAGGCTTATTGTATTTTTCTTTTAAAAAGTCTTTTACAACATCGCTTAGCGGTTTATCACCAGTTTTATCACCTTGTACAATATCACCAGCGCGTTTGTTTACCACAATGATGTGGTTGTCTTCATAAAGGATTTGAAGATTGTTCTTATTTGATAAAATTTTTGACACGATTTGTTAATTTTCCCTTATTGGGAATAAAGGGACTTTTTAATACTGCTCTTTATCATTAGGAAAATCCTGACTCTTTACATCCTCCACATATTGTCCAATAGCATTCGTCATCTCTTCGTAAAGGTTCATATAACGACGTAAGAATCTTGGATTAAACTCGTGAGTCATACCAATCATATCATGTAGTACTAAGACTTGACCATCAACACCATCGCCAGCTCCAATACCAATAACAGGAATGCTAACACTATCAGCAACTTCTTTAGCCAATGCAGCAGGTATTTTTTCTAAAACAATAGCAAAACATCCTGCTTTTTCAAGCATTTTGGCATCTTCTTTTAATTGATGCGCTTCTTGTTCTTCTTTTGCTCTTACTGTGTAGGTTCCGAATTTATAAATAGATTGAGGTGTTAGTCCTAAATGACCCATTACAGGAATCCCAGCATTTAAAATACGCTTTATAGAATCTTTAATTTCTTTACCTCCTTCTAATTTTACAGCATGTCCACCAGATTCTTTCATAATTCTAATAGCAGAACGTAGCGCTTCTTTAGGATCACTTTGGTATGTACCAAAAGGTAAATCTACAACAACTAATGCTCTATCTATTGCACGAACAACCGAAGAGGCATGATATATCATTTGGTCTAATGTAATGGGAAGTGTTGTTTCGTGACCTGCCATAACATTACTTGCAGAATCACCAACCAAAATAACATCAACACCAGCTCCATCTACAATTTTTGCCATGGTGTAATCATAAGCGGTGAGCATTGATATCTTTTCGCCTCTAGACTTCATATCTACAAGGCTTTTTACAGTTATTCTTTTATATTCTTTTTTTGCGACTGACATAGTAGTTAAATTAATATCTGTAAAAATAAAGAGTTTTGTTAAACTTTCTTTAATCTAAGACACAAATACTGACAAATCATTAATTTGAACCAAAACTATTTCAAGATGAAAAAACTATTACTATTAATCATGTTTTGTTTATCGCTTAATATTCAAGCACAAGACACAGATTCTGAAGCTGTAAAAGCAACGATTATTAACTTTTTTGATGCGTTTCACAAACAAGATACCATAGCTTTAAAAACCATGGCAAAAGGTGATATAAAGCTACAATCAATCTCTGTAAATAAAGAGGGTAAATCAGTCTTACATGAAAGTGAATACGGTCAGTTTTTAAAAAACATAGCAAGTATTCCTAAAGAAAACACATTTGAAGAAAAGTTATTAAGCTTCAATATTCAATTAGATGGAAACATGGCAAACGCTTGGACACCTTACGAATTTTGGTATAATGGAAATTTTAGTCATTGTGGTGTCAACTCTTTCCAATTAATGAAAGAAGATGACGCGTGGAAAATTATTTACCTTGTTGATACCAGACGAAGAGAAGGATGCCAAAAGTAGATCATTAGATTTTTAGAACTTTAGATTATATCAAATCCAACAGATCTAACTAGTCTAATTAATCTAAAAACTCTAAATCAACAATCACTCAAATGCACACCAACCGCTAAGCCACCTTCAGAGGTTTCTTTGTATTTTGTATTCATATCCTTAGCGGTTTCCCACATGGTATTTACCACTTTGTCTAAAGGTACTTTAACATTATTAGGATCGGTTTCTAGCGCCAACTCAGCAGCATTTATAGCTTTTATAGCACCCATGGAATTACGTTCAATACAAGGTATCTGTACCAATCCACCAATAGGATCACAGGTAAGACCAAGATGATGTTCCATGGCAATTTCTGCAGCTACCAAAACCTGTTCTGGTGTTCCGCCAAGTAATTCGCATAATGCACCAGCAGCCATGGCTGATGATACACCAATCTCGGCTTGACAACCTCCCATTGCAGCACTTATGGTTGCTCCTTTTTTAAAGATGCTACCAATTTCGCCTGCCACGAGTAAGAATTTTTTAATTTCCTCAAAATCAGCATCATGATTTTCAATCACTAAATAATACATCAATACAGCAGGAATTACACCAGCACTTCCATTTGTTGGTGCTGTAACCACGCGTCCAAGCGATGCATTAACTTCGTTAACCGCTAAAGCAAAGCAGCTTACCCATTTAAGGATTTGTCTAAATTTAACTTCAGTTTTTCTAATGGTTTTTAGCCATTCTTGAGGACTTTCATAAGTAAAATCACCAATTAAGTTTTTGTGCATGTCAAACGCTCGTCTGCGTACATTAAGTCCACCAGGTAATGTGCCTTCGGTATGGCAACCAACATACATACATTCTAGCATAGTATCCCAAATACGTTGCAACTCAAAATCTATGATTTCTATATCTCTTATAGACTTTTCGTTTTCTAAAACAACACCAGAAATAGGTAAATCTAACTGATGACAAAACTTTATGAGTTCGTCACCATAAGAAATAGGATAAGGAAATGTGCAATAAAAAATAATTTTATTGGCTTTTGAAATCTTTCGTTCTTCTTGAACCACAAATCCACCACCAATAGAGTAGTAGGTAGACTTATAATTTCGACCATTAATTAATGCCGAAAATGACATACCATTGGCATGAAATGGTAAAAAATTACGGTTAAACTTTATATCTGTATTAACATCAAAAGGAATTGGTCTTTCGTTGTTAAACATTAAGGTATTTGTATTCTTAATTGAAGAGATAATGATGTCTATAGTATCAACAGGAATGCGTTCTGGATCTGCACCTGTTAAACCAAGTAATACGGCAAGATCAGTAGCGTGTCCCTTTCCTGTTAGAGATAGAGAGCCATAAAGATCTACCGTTACTTTTTCGACTTTATGAAAACGATTTTTGTCTTTAAGTTCTTTTATCCAGCGCTCTGCTGCGCGCCAAGGTCCTAAAGTGTGAGAACTCGATGGTCCTACACCAATTTTTAGCATATCAAAGACAGAAATACATTCCATACAATTTAATCAAAAGTTCGGACAAAGATACATTTTGTTGAGCATGTCATATTAAAAAAGCAGCCTTAATTTAAGTTATTTAGGCTGCTTCATTTTTACAATAACATTGATTTTATCTCTGCTCAAATTCAGTGATTCCATACATTTCCATTACTGCATCCAAATCTGATAAATCTACTCTACCAGCATTTAAAGTAGGTAGAACAACAACTCTAAAAACTTGAGCTTGTGTCCATTCTGAGCCTAAACCATCTAAGTCAGAGCCTTCAAGGAAAAATCTAACATCATTTTGTGTAAAATCATAGTTGTAAACCAAATCATTTCCATCCTCAAAAATTACAGTTTGTGGAAGAGGTCTCCATATATCTTGGCCATTCTCAACACTCCAAGAAATATAAACTAGAGTAACGCTCGATTGTGCAACTGGGAAACCATAAGGTTCAATAAATTCATAAAAGTTTTCAGCTTCAAAATCTAGAACTTTCTCAAAAGCTTCAGCAGCATATTCATCTGCATTTTCACCAGGAAGACCAGGAGGCCCTTGTGGTCCAGGATCGCCTTCGCAGGCAGTAAATAATAAAGTAAATACGGTAATTAAGGATAAAATACGCTTCATAATAACTAAATTTTTTTCAATAATACATCAAATCGTATTCCAAAGTAGGTGTAATTGAAAAATCTTTTCAGAAAAGTAATCTGACATCATGTCACATTTTTTGTCATGGCATAATCATTGACTATTAGTAAACGAGTTTAAAAATTAAATACACAAAAAATATATACACTAATATTATGAGTAAGATTATTGGAATTGATTTAGGAACAACCAACTCTTGCGTTTCTGTAATGGAAGGTAACGAGCCAGTTGTAATCCCAAACGCTGAAGGTAAAAGAACTACACCTTCGGTTATCGCTTTCGTAGAAGGTGGTGAAATTAAAGTTGGTGATCCGGCAAAAAGACAAGCAGTAACTAACCCAACAAAAACGGTTTATTCTATTAAGCGTTTTATGGGTAACAAATATTCTGAGTCTAAAAAAGAAGCAGAACGTGTACCATATAAAGTGGTAAAAGGAGATAACGATACACCAAGAGTAGATATTGATGGTCGTTTATACACGCCACAAGAGTTATCAGCAATGATTCTTCAAAAAATGAAGAAAACTGCTGAGGATTACTTAGGGCAAGATGTGTCTGAAGCTGTTATTACAGTACCAGCATACTTTAACGATGCACAAAGACAAGCCACTAAAGAAGCTGGTGAAATTGCAGGTTTAAAAGTTCGTAGAATTATTAACGAGCCTACTGCAGCAGCATTAGCTTATGGTTTAGACAAAAAATCATCAGATCAAAAAATCGTAGTATTCGATTTTGGTGGTGGTACACACGACGTTTCTATCCTTGAATTAGGTGACGGAGTATTTGAAGTATTATCTACAGATGGTGATACACACTTAGGTGGTGATGATGTTGATGAAAGAATCATTGATTGGTTAGCAGAAGAGTTTATTGCTGACGAAGATATGGACTTACGTAAAGACCCAATGGCTTTACAACGTCTTAAAGAAGCTGCAGAAAAAGCTAAGATAGAGTTATCATCTTCTGCACAGACAGAGATTAACTTACCTTACGTAACAGCTACAGCAAGTGGACCAAAACACTTGGTACGTACATTAACACGTTCTAAATTTGAGCAGTTAATCGATGATTTAATTAAGCGTACTATTGAGCCTTGCGAAACTGCTTTAAAAGCAGCAGGTTTGTCTAAATCTGATATTGATGAGGTAATTTTGGTAGGTGGATCTACACGTATTCCAGCAGTACAAGCAGCCGTTGAGAAATTCTTTGGTAAAGCACCAAGTAAAGGTGTTAATCCAGACGAAGTTGTATCTCTTGGTGCAGGTATCCAAGGTGGTGTATTAACAGGTGATGTAAAAGATGTTCTTTTATTAGACGTGACTCCATTATCTCTTGGTATTGAGACAATGGGTAATGTAATGACTAAGTTGATAGAAGCTAACACTACGATTCCTACAAAGAAATCGCAAGTATTCTCAACCGCAGCAGACAACCAGCCATCGGTAGAGATTCACGTATTACAAGGTGAGCGTCCAATGGCAGCAGATAACAAAACAATTGGTCGTTTCCACTTAGATGGAATTCCACCAGCAAGAAGAGGAACACCTCAAATTGAAGTAACGTTTGATATTGATGCTAACGGTATCATTAAAGTATCTGCAGAAGATAAAGCGACTGGTAAGAAGCAAGATATTAGAATTGAAGCGTCATCTGGATTAACTGAAGAAGAAATCCAAAAGATGAAAGCTGAAGCTGAAGCTAACGCAGAAGCAGATGCTAAAGCAAAAGAAACTGCTGATAAATTAAATCAGGCAGATGGTATGATTTTCCAAACTGAAAAGCAGTTAGAAGAATTTGGAGATAAATTATCTGACGATAAGAAAAAGCCAATTGAAGATGCTTTAGCTGAATTAAAAGCAGCTTACGAGTCTAAAGATATCGCAGTTATAGAACCAGCTTTAGAGAAAATTAACGAAGCTTGGAAAGTAGCTAGTGAAGAAATGTACAAAGCACAAGCAGAAGCTCAACAAGGTGGAGCACCAGGTCCTGATGCAGGAGCGCAAGGTCAGCCATCTGATGAGTCTAGCGATGTAGAAGATGTAGACTTTGAAGAAGTGAAGTAATAAAATCTTGAATGCCATTCTTTTGGATGGCAGGTATCTAAGATAGATAAAACGCAATCTCCCATAGTTATTGGGAGGTTGCGTTTTTTTGTGGTTTTAAGGTAAAAAATCTTCAAGTTATAGTTATAGATTCCCTTTTTATCGGATTATTTGCGTTTTATGCAATAAATAAATTAGTTTTCGCCTAATCATTTAACCCAAATCGAAATGAATAAGCTGATAATAAACTTCACTCCTACCGGAATGATACCTACTAAGGACATGACTCCTCATGTTCCTGTTACTGTCAATGAAATAATTGAAGATGTTCATCGTGCATACGAATTAGGCATAACAATGACTCATATACATGCTAGAGATGAAAAAACAGGTGAGCCTACATATAAAAAAGAAGTTTATGCAAAACTTATAGCTGGTATTAGAAAATATGCACCAGATTTAGTTATTTGTACTTCATTAAGTGGGCGTAATTTTAATACTCTTGACAAAAGAGCGGATGTGCTGTCTTTAGAAGGTGATCTGAAACCAGATATGGGAAGTCTTACTTTGAGTTCTTTAAATTTTAATAAGGTGGCAAGCATGAATGCACCAAGCATGATTGAAGACTTGGCTGATACTATGAAATCTAAAGGCATCGTACCAGAGTTAGAAGTGTTTGATGTTGGGATGATTAATTTTGGGAAATATCTGGTAAAAAAAGATTATATAAGACCTCCATTATATTACAACCTTCTTTTTGGGAATATAGCCTGTGCACAAACCAACTTATTGCATACAGGAGTAATGCTCAATGATATTCCAGAGGATTCGCTGGTTAGTATTGCAGGTATTGGAAATGGACAATTAATGATGAATTCTTTGGCTATTGCTATAGGTAAAGGAGTGCGCGTTGGTCTTGAAGACAATATATGGTACGATGCAGAACGAACCCAATTAGCAACCAATGCTGCACTTATAGAGAGGGTACATATAATAGCTAAAGCTAATAATAGAGAGGTTATGACTCCTTCAGAATTTAGGAGTATAATGGATATGGAACCAGGTAATGGTCGTTACGGTCGTATCTATAAATAGCATACATTATGGAAGGAGATAAAGGAGGCTTATCTTATAGAATTAAATGGATTTCTAATATTATTAAGCATGGACTGTTTTGGCATGGCGTACGAAATAACCTTGCTAAGATTGGCTTAGACTTTATGCCATATTATTGGGTAAAGGAAGCTACTAGCACTTTTACGCCACCAAAAATTAGGGGAGAAGATATAGATTTTGAAATTACAACATTTGGGGAAAATGAAATCAGTTATATAAAAAACACAATAATTGGTATTGAACAGAAAGATCTACTAGCAGATCTTAAAAATGGTGAAATTTGTATTGGCTTAAAGAACAAAGACAAAATAGCTGCATATATGTTTATAAAATGTAAGCCATTTACTTTCAGAAAACGCTTTTTTGATTTACAACCTAGCGAAAGCTACTTGCACAGTATGTATACTTTTGAGGCATATAGAGGGTTAAATCTTGCTCCGTATTTGCGCTACCATAGTTATAAGTATTTGGAAGAAAAAGGTATAACAACCTATTACAGTGTTAGTGAGTATTTCAATAAATCTACAATTAGATTTAAGAAAAAACTAAATTCCAAGCCAATTAAACTTTACTTAAGTTTAGTCATTTTAAAGAAGTGGACTTTTAATTTTACATTAAGGAGCTATAACTAAAAAGTTCTTTAGATGTTATTGTAATGGAAAATAATAAAAAAGGAATTGTAAATAGAATAAAGTGGGTTTATAAACTCACCAAACATGGCTTGTTTTTGCAAGGTCTACGTAATAATCTTGCAAGGATAGGAATAGATATAATGCCTTATTATCACTTTGTTTCAACAAAAGATACAGCTACACCTCAGAAAATTAGAGGTGAAAAAATAAGTTCAAAAATTACGGTATTTGAAAAGTCAGATTTAAAACAGATAAAAGCTTCAGTTAGTGGCTTAGAACAAAAAGATTTTCTCGAAGATCTAAAAAATGGTGATATATGTATGGGTATTAAGAACAATAATGAAATTGTTGCATATTCACTTATAAAACGTAATCCTTTTTATTTTAGAAAGCGTTATTTCCCATTAGGAGAAAAGGATATTTACATACATAGTCTATATGTTTTTGATAAGTATAGAGGTAAAAATATATCTCCTTACATGAAGTATGAACGTTTTGGGTTATTTGAGAAAGAGGGAGTAAAATTTCATCATGGCATTACAGAATATTTTAACAAGTCTGCATTGAAGATACAACACAAACTAAATGCTAAAACCGTGGCTCTTTATTTAAATATCATATTATTTAAAACATGGACATTTAATTACACCTTAAAGAAGTATTAACTCCATGATATGTTCCATTTTTTAAAAAAAATATCGACCAAATATTTAAAACGTATCAAAAAACGTTTTCTAGATTTTAACCACTCAATGAATTCTAGAATGCGGATTAAAGCTTTAATTAGAGATAATAATATTTCTAAATTGAATTCAAACGAAATAGAGGAAACAAAAATATTTTTTAAGTCTCGAGGTTACAAGCTAAGCCACACAGATTGGCATGCGTTCTACAAGTCCAAGAATGGTGAGTTTCATAAAGATTATATTCCTTTAGGAATGTTTAAAACTAAGATTTCACCAAAACTAAATCAATCTACACAGTGGCCAGCATTACTAGATAAGAATATATTATACAGAATTTTTAGGGATTTTGAACTACCACAACGAGTGGTTCAGAATATAAATGGTTTTTATTTTATAAACGATAAACCTGTCAGTCTCATTGAGGCTATAAATGAAATAAGTAAATATGGTAAGCCTCTTATTATAAAGCCAAGTATCGATTCTGGTGGAGGTAAAAATGTTGTAGCCTTTGAGGTGATAGGTAATGAAGCATCATACAAAAATCTAAGTATTAAAAGTCTACTTAAGCTTTACAAAAAAGATTTTATTGTTCAGGGGTTTTTAGATCAAAGTGAGATAATGAGAGCGCTTAATCCATCAAGTATCAATACTTTACGTGTTATATCCTATTTAAACGAAAAAGGTGTGCATATTCTCTCTTCAACAGCTAGAATTGGAGGTTTAGATAGTCGTACAGATAATTACTCTTCTGGCGGTCTATTATGTGGTGTTGATAGTAAGGGAATATTTAAGACTAAAGGCTATCCAAAAAAAGGTTTGGCAGTTAGTGAAACTTCTACAGGAATAAAGCTTAAAGGATATGCCGTACCAAATTATGATTTAATTACAGAGATGGTGAAGGCTATGCATGTAAGAATACCTTATTTTAAAATTGTTTCATGGGATATTGCTCTTAATAAGAAAAATAAACCAGTTTTGATTGAGTATAATACCTATAATCAGGGTTTAGAAGTTCAAATAGTTACAGGACCTTTTTTTGGTAGGTTTACAGATGAAATATTAGCAAAAGCACTAGAATAGTATTGAAGAGTCAAATAAAGATTATTTATGTCTGTATATCAATATTTTAAAAATAAACTTGTTAAGCGAATACCTAGTGTTCAGCAACGTATTGTGCGGTTTCATTCAGAAATAAGTGCTAGGAGATATATGAAATCTTTATTGGCAAAAAGAGATCTACCTAAATTAAGTACTGAAGAAATTAATGAAGCTAAATCTTTTTTTGAAGTAAGAGGTTATAAATTAAAGAACACTTATTGGCACAGATACTATACTGGTATTAATGGTCAATTCCACAAAGACTATATTCCTTACGATATTTTTAACCCTACAATTAACCCTAAGCTGAATCAAAGAACACAATGGCCAGCATTACTGGATAAAAATTTTACTTATAGTTTATTTAAGGAGTTTAATCAGCCCAAACGTATTGTCCAGAATATAAATGGTTTCTATTACATAGACGATAAAATTGTTAGTCTGCAAAAAGCGGTCGAAGCTTGCCAAGCTATCACGGGAAAATTAATAATTAAACCAACTATAGATACCGGAAGTGGAAAAATGGTCAATGCCTTTAGTATTGTTAATGACAAAACCACATATAAGGATTATAGTATTGAAAAAATGTTTGGGTTGTACAGGAAAGATTTTGTGGTTCAGGAATTTCTTGAGCAAAGTGATGTATTGAAATCGCTAAATCCTTCGAGTTTAAATACCCTTCGTGTTGTATCTTACTTAAATAATGATGGAGTACATATATTAACTTCTGTATTACGAATAGGTAAGTTAGGAAGTTCAACAGATAATTTCTCAACAGGTGGTCTTTTTTGCGGAATTTTAGATAACGGTGCATTAAAAGGTAAAGGCTACAGCCCTAAAGGAAATGTTGTAACAGAAACTTCTACAGGTGTATGTTTAAAAGATTGTAAAATACCTAACTATGAAAAAGTGCAGGATATGATAAGATCTATGCACTATGTTGTGCCTTACTTTAAAATTATTTCATGGGATATAGGAATAAACAAATTCGATGAGCCTTTCTTAATAGAATATAATACACATAGGCAAGGTATTGATTTGCAAATAGCTGCAGGACCTTTATTAGGAGATTTTACAGACGAAATATTAGCACTTGCATTAAAACGTTCTTAAGCTTTTTTATAGTTGTTAACTACTTTCCTTCTTTTTCCAGAAGATAGTGGCGGAATTTCATCAACATAGGTAATGGTAACATTAGAATCGTTACCAAAGTCAGATTTTATACTGGCAATTAAGTTATCTTCAAATTCAAAATTATTGCCTTGTAGATTGAGTTTTACTTCATAGTCTTTCTCACCTTGCTGAATAAACTGATACTGCTTTAATAAATGGTAATAATTGTAAAATTTAGTATATACAACAAATGAAGACACAATGTTACCTTTAGAATCATGGATAACGTCCATTTTACGACCTTCAATTTGTTCTAATACAAAAACACCATCATTATTTAGTCCAAGTTTAGCAATATCTCCTGTATCGTATCTAATTATTGGCATCGCATAATTAAATAGATCTGTAACTACAATTCTTCCAAACTCACCTGTTTTTACAGGATTATCATTATCTATGTTTAAGATTTCAACATGGTAACTAGCATGATTGATGACAAAGTTATTGGGTGATTTTATAGTTTGTTGTGCAATCATACCAACTTCTTCACTAGAATATCTTGAAAGTACCTGGGTGTCTAAGTGTTTGCCCAATGTTTCTTTTGTGTAAGGGTTTAAATATTCTGAGTTTGCTATAGCAGCTATAATTCCGGTATTTTTTAAAAAGATGCTTTTTCTTTCTAAGTATTGAGCAATCATTTCATAAGAAGAAGCAAAACCTAGCATGGTTTTAGATTGCTTGTCTTTTTTTATAAGATCTATAAAGGCTTCAATTCTTTCATCGGTCATTCTAGAGATGTCAAACTGAACAGCATTTTGTAACAACGCTTTTAATTTGCCCTTTTCATTGTGTCCACGCCAAACCTCAAGTTCATATAATCTATTACCAACTTTAAAGTTTGAAGCATTAAAAAAGTATATAATGTCAGCATGGTTTCTGTTGCGTTTTCCTTGGTTTTGATACAAGAAAAAAGGAACTCCGGTAGAACCACTTGTAGAGACTTTAAAGTTGTCTTTGTCCTTAAATTTATATGATTGAAACTGTTCAAAGTTATCCTGTATAGTCGTCTTTCTTATTACAGGAAAATCTGAAATAGTTTTTGCAGTTTTATAAGAGCTATAGAAAGGAGTCGTTTCAACAGCGTGTTTTATGAGGTTGTTAGTGTGCGTTTCCTTTATCTGCTTTGCTTTGTCAGAATTGGGGTGTTTTATGCCAAGTTCTACCTCTTTTAGTTGTTTTTTTATAAGTCCACCCTTAAGATTGTCCAAAGCCCAAAAAGCTTTATTTCGTAGGGTGTTAAGAAGCATGAGACATTTTTTTGATGAAATGCTTGGAACACGTTTTTTTATCCTTAATCGTATTTATTGGAACTCCATAAGCCAATTTAAAATCTCCTATAGATTTCAAAACTAATGAAGCTCCTCCTATTGTGGTATGGTCTCCAATAGTTACTCCTTGGCTTACTGATGCACTTAGGCAAATAGAGGAACAAAATCCAATGTTAACGTTTCCTGCGATGGTTACACCAGAGGATAAGCTTGAAAAATCAGACATTACAGAGTCATGCCCTAATGATGCTTTTGTATTTAAAAGACAGAATTTACCGAGCTTAGCATTAGCGTTTACGATTGTGCCTGCCATTAATACGGCACCTTCAGGAACCAAGATATCTTCTGCTAAAATTGCACTTGGATGTACAATGGGTATGAATTCAATTTTTGGTGCTATTTTTTTGATACTTCTGTAAATACTTAATCTTAGGTCATTATCACCAATACCAATAACAATACCCTCAACATTAAATTTTTTAATTAAATCAGAAAGTGAGTCTAAGTTTCCTATAACTGTATGACCGTATACTTTAGAATTCAGGGGTTTATAAGAATCTATAAAACCAATGAGATTGTAATCATTATTCTTAAGAATAATATCTACAATCATTTTAGCATGGCCAGAAGCACCATAAATTAATATATTTTTCATCTCATTAGGTTTTGACAAATTGATTAGTTAAAGGTCAACAATCTAATTGTCAAAGTAGATTTGGTTACGGTTCGAAGATATTTAATCAAGACTAAATAGAGCAGTAAACACGCTAAACAGTGTAATTTCACCCATAAAATGTTAAAATCTTGAGCTATTTAGAGCTATTTTTGCACAAAATTCTGATATTTTAAAACTTCAGAAATATAAGTTTATGGCATTCAACAGACCTTTTTCAGTAAATTTTCAACCCAAAAATCTAGCAGTTAAGCTTAACTCAAAAGGAGAGCAATCTGTGGTAAAAGGTCATCCTTGGGTGTTTTCTAATAGCATTGTAAAGATTAATGACGATGCCAAAACAGGCGATTTAGCTATTATTTTTAGCAAGAATAAGAATAAAGTTATTGGCATAGGTCTGTATGATGCAAATTCGCCAATACGTATTAAGATCATTCATAATGCGCAGACAAAAGCTATTGTTAATGCAGAGTTTTTTCAACATAAAATAGAAGCCGCTTACCAAAAACGCCAAGAACTTCTAAAAACCAAAACCAATAGCTACAGATTATTATTTGGTGAAAATGATGGCTTTCCAGGTTTAATTGCTGATGTTTATGATAAGGTTTTAGTGGTAAAACTGTATTCCGAAATATGGTTGCCATATCTTCAATGGATTTTAGAAAGTCTTCAAAATATCTCAAAGACTGAAACCATAGTACTGCGATTAAGCCGACAATTAGAAAACATCAAACATCATAATTTTACAGATGGTGAAGTGGTTTACGGCAAGCTTAAAAACGAAGTTGTTGAATTTATTGAACATGGTGTTCGTTTTTCTGCAAATGTTTTAAAAGGTCATAAAACAGGTTATTTCCTAGATCATAGAGCGAATAGGAAAAGAGTAGGCGAACTAAGTAAGGGGAGAACAGTTTTAGATGTGTTTTCTTATGCAGGTGGATTTTCTGTACATGCGTTAGCCAATGGAGCAACAGAAGTTACAAGCCTAGATATTAGTAAGCAAGCATTGGATGTTGCCAGAGAAAATGGAAAATTGAATGCGTATTCCGGAATCCACAAAACCATTTCTGGAGATGCCTTTCAAGAAATGGAAAATCTTATTAAGCACAAAAAGACCTTTGATGTTGTTGTTATAGATCCACCAAGTTTTGCCAAGCAACAGAGCGAAATAGAGTTGGCAAAAAAGAAGTACAAACAACTAGCGGAATTAGGAGAAAAACTTACCGCAAAAAAAGGGTTGTTAGTGTTAGCCTCTTGTTCATCTAGAGTAACAGCGCAATCGTTTTTTGATTTAAATCAAAACGCATTAAATGCACAAGGGAGATTATATGATACCGTTTTAAAGACCAAGCACGATATAGACCATCCTGTTACGTTTCCTGAAGGAGCGTATTTAAAATGTGCTTATTATCGCTTTTTGGAATAAAAGTGTTATGCGTGCATAATATTTTTTATATTTGAATAAATTAATATAAAATGCAAACAAAACTAACCGAACTACTCAATATAAAATACCCAATAATACAAGCACCAATGTTTTTGGTGTCTAATGTAGCCATGGTCACAGAAGCCATGAAATGTGGTATTGCAGGCTGTATTCCAGCTTTAAATTACAGAACTTTAGAAGAGTTAAGAGCTGTCATTAAAGCGTTAAAAGCTAACAAGGTCGATGGTGGTGCATTTGGTTTTAATTTGATTGTGAATAAATCAAATCCTAAAGCCAAAGAGCAACTAAGGGTTATTTGCGAAGAAGGTTGTGATTTTATATTAACGTCTTTGGGAAGTCCAGAGGAAACCATTAGAGAAGCGCATGCGGTCGGAATTAAAGTGTTCTGTGATATTACCGATTTAAGATTTGCTCAAAAGGTTGAAGCTTTGGGAGCAGACGCTGTAGTAGCGGTGAATAATGAAGCCGGAGGACATCGAGGTAACTTATCTCCAAAAGATTTAATCTCTACACTCGTTGAAAACTTAAAAATCCCTGTAATCTCAGCTGGTGGTGTAGGCCAAAAATCAGACATTGATAAAATGCTCAGTTATGGTGCTGTAGGTGTATCTGTTGGTAGTCCTTTTATAGCATCTGAAGAAGCCAGTGTTACCGATGAGTATAAGCAAGCTTGTGTAGATTATGGTGCAAAAGATATTGTAATGACAGAGCGCATTTCTGGTACTCCGTGTACAGTCATCAACACACCTTATGTACAAAAAATAGGTACAAAATCTACTTGGATAGAAAATCTCCTCAATAAAAACCGAAAGCTTAAAAAGTGGGTAAAAATGATACGCTTTTCAATAGGTATGAAAGCGACAGAAAAAGCAGCAAAAAAAGCGACCTATAAAACGGTTTGGGTTGCAGGACCAAGTATTGAGCATACCAAAGAAATACTGCCAGTAAAAGATATTGTAGCTAAGCTTATCAATTAAAGGAAGCTAATAATTCTTCTCTTTTTTTCTTTTTGCGTTTACCTGTAAAAATATTAAAGGTATAACTTGCGCTAAGTCCGCCTAACATTGTAGAAATCATTTCACTGTTATCAAACTTTCCCGTAATAATATTACCATCGTAAAACTCTTTGGCAAAACCAGCTAGAGAAGACAATCCGAAACTGTACCAAAAGGCTTTACTTTTATTTTTGGTTTTAGAATAAACGTAAGCGTAGGTTCCGCTAGAGATAGCAGCACCAACAGCAAAATGTAAGCCGTCGTCTTCTAAGGTTACCTGAGCAGAGCCTGTATTAAAAAAGAGAAGTGTGAAGAATAAAATTATAATTGTTCTCATGGTAATAATAGATTGGTTGGCTATAATGTAACCGTTTTGGCTAGAAACCCTTAAAATTCTCGGTAGGACTAATATTTTTACGATAAAAGCGCTAATTTCGTTTAAGTTTATTAGATATTTCTGAAAGAGTTTGAAGACTACCATACATACAAAAATGCCATTACTCATACTACTTGTCTTAGTATGTTCTTGTTCAACATCAACAACAATTAAGTCTGGAGATATTGTCTTTAGAGGTGCTTCACAAAGTGATTTGTCTGAAGCCATTAATGAGGTAACACAAACCGAAAAAGCTACAAATTACACACACATGGGCATTTGTAGTGTTGAAAACAATACCGTTTTTGTTTACCACTCAGATTTGGGCAAAGGTGTGGTAAAAGAGCCTTTAGAATTGTTTTTAAAGCCGGACGATTCTTCAACTTATACAGCAGATGTATACCGAATTAAAAATAGTACCAAACCACAAATTGAAAATGCCATTTCTAAAGCCAAGGACTTGCTTGGTGAGCCTTACAACGTCACCTACATTTTAGAAGACAAAGGCTATTATTGCTCAGAGTATATCTACGAATTGTTTAAAGAAGACTCAGTTTTTAGCCTAGAACCTATGACATTTAAAAACGCTGAAACCAACACCTTCCACGACGGTTGGGTTACGCACTATAAAGAGTTAGGCATAGAAATACCAGAAGGCAAACTAGGTTGCAACCCAAATGGTATGGCTGCTTCTAAAACTTTAGATTTTGTAAAGCGTTTGCAATAATGTTTAAAACTACGTAAAGTTACGTATTGACTTGTTGGTTAAAAAATGCGAACTTCGCTTATCGGTGGATATAAATCATTGAAACAGATTCATATCTAAATCGTTGTACGCAATTTGCGCAAAATGATATTTACGAAAGAAATAAAGGATAGAGAATTGTACGTTTATGCCAACGGGAAACTGATTTATAAACGTTGGCTTGACACTGGACAATCAATTGTAGTAAATCAATTGGCTTACGATAAATATACTCTTGTTTCAATAAAAGACCAATCGAATGAGAAATCCTAAAAAATTAATAATTGGGATTTTGATTGGCTCACTCACGATTTTGATTTTGCTCGTTGGACTTTTCATCTTTGTGGTTAAAAAAAATGGAATTACGGAATTTGACAAAAAAGAAACTGAATATCAGCCAACTATTGTCAAAACCGAAAAGACAACGCCTGAATTTGAAAACGGAAAAGGCTTGTTCATTTCTGACTGTAATGTTTGTCACAAAAAGCGTTCAATCATTAGTCCTTGGCATATGACAAATGGAATATTGGATGAAATGGGAATTGAATATTTCAAAAAGTACATAACAAGGCAAGATTCGCTGATTATTGCAAAGGACTTATATGCGACACGGATAAAAGAAGATTATGGAAATTTAGGCAATAGCCATAATTTCAACTATTCGGAATCTGAATTGAATGATTTAATTGAATATATAACAACAGAAAAATAAAAACTGCGTACAACAACGGCTATAGTTCATTACGGCTGAAATTCCTAATCGGAATTCCAAGCCTTTTTGCTAAATTTATGGTTGCGGCGGAATGATACTCGCGTACCATTCCGTAACGAAACCATAGCCAAAACCGATAAGCGCCATACAAAATCCTCGCCCTAAAAATGACATAGAAAAAAACCAATTAAATAATCACTAAACAAGCAAGATTATGAAACATCTAACCAACCAAAAAATTTTGTCCGTAATGCTTTTTGCATTAGTTCTAGGGTTCCAAAGTTGTAAACAACAACGTAAGGAAGACATTAAAGAAGTAGAAAAAGAGGTTACTATTAAAGCTGAAAAGCCTGAGTATTTTCTGTTAAGGCCAGATGTGGAAAAAGCGTATGGTTATTCTCACGCTGTAAAAATTGGAAATGACATTAAAATATCTGGAGCGGTAAGTATGGATGATGAGGGTAATCCAACAGCTGTTGGTGATATAGAACAACAAATGAAAAACTGTTATGCAGACTTAGAAAAAATATTGAAGCACTTTGGCTGCACTTTTGATGATGTAGTTAAAGAAGATATTTTTACAACAGATATGGCTTCTATGCTCGAAAAATCTGCTTATAGAGCCGAAGTATACAAGAACGGTTTTCCTACAGGTTCTTGGCTAGAAGTAAAGGGATTGGCGCTTCCTGAGTTTATGGTTGAAATAGAATTAGAAGTGCATAAATCGGAATAGCGTTACAAATTTTTAGAGTTAAATCTTTGGCACTGAATTTGTTTGTAACAAAACACAAGATTTTACTACCAATAAGTAAAACAACGTTTAACTTAAAAAAGAAAAATTATGATTCAGTATAAAGGAGCATTAGTTTTAGGAGCATTAATTGGCGCTGCAGCAGGTGTTTTATTAGCACCAGATAAAGGCAGTGTAACCAGAGATCATCTTAAAAAAGAAGGCAAGGAGATAAAAGACAAGCTTGTAGATGACTTTACAGAAGTAAAAGAAGATTTGTCTAAAGCTGCAAAATCTGGAAAAGACAAGTTTAAAGAAGACATGAAAGACTTTGCATCCAAAGCGAGTTACAAAACAGAAGAAGCCATTACCTTTTTAGAAAAGCAATTGGCTATTCTTAAAGAAAAGAATAAGACCTTACAGCAAACAAGTTAGTAATAGAAGCCACAATTGAGTTGTGGCTTTTTTTATGTCATTGCGAGTGGTAGCGTGGTAAAGTTTTATCATGAAATTACCACGTCACTGCGTTCCTCGTAATGACATTATGCTTGCTAAACAACTTTAAGTAATTCCGCTTTTATGCCAGGCCATTCTTCTTTTAAAATACCATAACAGCAGGTATTACGTCTGTAGCCATCTTTCATTGGCACGTCTTTGCGTAAAATACCTTCTAAAGTTGCTCCTAATTTTTCAACAGCACGTCTCGATTTGTTGTTCCTGTCATCTACTCTGAATTCTACTTTTTCAAATTCTAGCGTTTCAAAAGCATACTGAAGCATTAAAAATTTCATATTAACATTCAATCCAGTGCCTTGAAATTCGTGTCCAATCCATGTCCAGCCAATATGCAGCAGTTTATTTTTCCAGTTTATAAGTCCAAAACGAGTGGAGCCAGCATAGGTTTGGGTAGTTTTATCAAATACAATAAACGGAATAACGATTTTGTGATAGTAGCCATCAACAGCCAATTGCACATAATCCCTTAGTTTTTTTGGTGTAGAAATATCAGAAGGCGAGTAGTAGATAAGATCTTTTTGCTGCGCAATAGTTTCTAAATGTTTGTAATTACTTAAATCTAGCAGACTAAGTTTTACACGGTTGTTTTCGAGAGTTGGTGCTGTCATGGTCTAAGAAAACTAATGCTAATTAAATTAATATAAATTTACTGTATGCCTCAATTTTATTTCTTGTAATCATTTACATAGTAATATACAGCAGCTATGGCAACAGTTGCTATAAGAATTAGGAAAATAGTTAAAAACCAGTTGGTTGATTCTTTATTGGATTTAACAGGAATAAGAGCAGCATCTTTTTCAATAAAAATGGTAAATCCAAATGACTTTTCTAATAAGTTAATATCTTTCTTAAAGCTTTTAAAATCGGATACTTCAACTAGAGGTTTTTGAATCTTTAGGTAGTTTTTTGCTGTTATTATATTGTCTTTTTTGTTAAATTTGATATTACTGTCGTAATAAAACACATCATTACTTAGTACATTATTAGAGGACTGAAAGCGCCACCTTTGTGGAAGTTTTACCTTTGTGGTATGATATCTCGATACAGGATATGGTAACTCTATAGGATGACGTCTAGAATCCATATTAGGAGATACCAAAATGTTTAGTAGATTGGAAGGTACAAACTCTACTGAGATTTTATTGGGCTCTAAATTCATCGGTTTCCAAATACTATCAATAGCATAAAATTCTTTGATTATTAATTCGTTTATGTCCTTATTATCTTCAATGACAGGATTTTTTCGCATCCTAACGTTATTATGATACTGAGCATAAAAGTTCTCTAATTCATTATGAAACGATGTTTTAGCTGTATTCTTAATAACATAACGCATTCTGTCGGCTTCAACGTCTGTATAAGTTGTTTTTACATTTAGCGTAGCTTTTCCTTTGAGGTCTTTAATATCATACTCTTCGTAGATGTATACAGTATTGTCGGAGTTGGATATTATTGTGTCAAACGATTTAATGGTTTTGTCTACCACAAGACCATATTCATAATTAGGAAAATGGCGATTTTTATACGTTCCTGATTGCTCACTTAATGTAGGGTCAAAATACATTAAGTTGTCATTGTTGTCAACGACTTTTACAACACAATGGTCAAAAAATTCTGGAGAAGGCGGAAGCTCTAATATTGTATTTTTTAAAGTACTATTAACTAACATAGGATATGCTTTTATATCTAACTCCTCAAGCATTTTTACCATAAGTAAACTCTTATCCTTACAATCGCCATAGCGTTGCTCAAATACTTTGTTGGGTGGATTTGGCTTGTAACTTCCTATACCAAATTCTAAGCCTAGATATCTAATTTCGTTTTGAACAAAATCTAAAACAGCTTCAATTTTTTTACCATCAGATTTATTATTAGAGTCTATGTCCTTAATCTTTTGTTGTAATTCTGAAGATAAGGCTTCATTTTGAGAAAATATTGAAGAAGCCCAACTTGTAACCTCACTCCAATTATTGTAGTCGGTAACTGCAATGGTTGGAAGCATTATTTTCCATGACGGAATATATTCTTCATAAAAAAATGATTTTGGTGTAATTGTCGTCCAATTGTACGTTTTATAACCATTTTTAGTTGAAATAATAGGCTCTTTATCAGTATTGTAAAGCTTATAGTTTATACCATTTTTTGTATAAAGTATAATATTTACTTTACCAATAGGAACGTAATCATTTAGGTAAAATAGATTAGAGTATTTGCCACCATGTATGGGATTAAACCCTTTTATGGTATAACTTAGGTCTACAACATCACCAACTCTAACATCAGATAAATTGGTCATGGCAGTATAAGAACCGTCGTAGAGGTAATTTTCAGCGTTTAATTCTCGTCGAATGACTTGAAAATACTCTGGGTTTAATTTATTGATAATTTCACCATTTCTAATAACATTAATAGAATGAAAAGTCAGTTTTTGATATGATGGGTCAAATACAACATTTATAGTAGAACCACCTTGAACACCAGAAGTATTGGTAATTTTACTTGCAATCCTAAAATGACTTTCTTCTTTTGGAACATTGATCTGGTAATCTGCTAGTAGAGTTAATAATCCTTGTGAAATTTCTTCTTCATCAATATTTGGCGATAAATTATAGTTTTGAGGGCTAACCCAACTAGGAATATCTGATGTATATACACGCTGTTGCCCAAAGCTTAACGATAAAAAAAAGAAAATAAATTTGAGTGTAATTAGATGCTTCAAGAAAATAGTTTTTTGATAAAAGTAGATGTTCTTACGAACTATAAAAAAACAACATTAAATTGAATAGTTGCCTATTTCTAAAATAAAGTTTGTGTTTACCTCGTGTTTGCCTTCAAACGGAAGAATCTCTAACCTATCACCAAATAACTCATCCGCACGTTCTGATTCTTGCACGATACGTTCCGCATCTAAATATTCGTCTTCGGTACCGTAAATGAGTTTTACTTTAGTGTCTTTAGAAAGATACTCAAAGTCTTTAGCGGTTAATTCTTTAGGAATACCTCCAGAGTGCAGTACCAACTGAGAACATTGTAATTGTCGTTTGGCTAAATAACGCATGGCAACACTAACGCCTTGTGAGTAACCTAATACGATAAAGTTAACATCTTCAGGAATGTTTTCAGCTTCAAAAACCGCATCAAAATAGTTGAGAATGTTCTGCATCCCACTTTCGGTATTATCTCTTGTTAACCAATTAGCACCAACATGCATTTTTGGTTGTATGTAATATTTACTTGGAGCTTGTGGAGCTATAAAATAGTTTTCTTCAGCATTTAGATTTTTAAAATAACGTAAAAAGTAACGACTTAGGTAACCCATACCATGGCACACAAACCACACATTTTTAGTATGTTCGGTTAGTGCGTTTAAAGTAGAGTAGGAGTTGCGCGTTGTATATGTGATTTCTTTTTCTTCTGAATTCATTATTCTTAGTAGTTTCAGTATTTTTGTGTTAAATAATTAATTACCTCGCGGCAAGCCTATGAGGTATTCAAAGGATACAATTTTAAACATTTCGACGTAACTATCGGAGTATTTAAACCTCGATTATCGAGTAAAAATAAAGGTTTTATATGCAATTATCTAAGGAAATGATTTTGGCTAAGGCCAACGAAGTCTCAAAAAATACTTTAATGGAAACTTTAGATATAGAGATGGTAGACTATGGAGAGGATTTTTTGGTTGCCAGAATGCCTGTAACACCAAAGGTGCATCAGCCAGATGGTGTGTTGCATGGTGGCGCAACAGCAGCTTTGGCAGAGAGCGTTGGGAGTTTTGCATCGCACATATTTATAGATTTAGAGGAATATTTTGTTAGAGGTTTAGAGATTACAGCTAATCATTTAAAGAGTGTAAAAGAAGGCTATGTATATGCTAAAGCTACTTTTTTGCATAAGGGTCGTACCACGCAATTGCTGGATATTAGAGTTACGGACGAGCAGGATAATTTAATCTCGGTTTGTCGATTATCTACCATTTCATTACCGCTTAAAAAGTAATAAATGACCCAAGATTCTTTTTTTGAAACTTTAGAGCAGCAGTATAAAAATCAATTACCTTTTGTAGTTTATAGTAGAGCCATTAATTCTGTAATTAAATGTTGGCTGCAAAATGATGCTGCTTTGCATACAACTTCAGATTTTTCAGAAAGTGGTTTTGTGTTTGCTCCTTTCGACTTAAATAATAAAAGTATACTGCTACCCGAAAGAGATTGCGAGCATCTTACTTTGGAAATCTCTAATCTAGATTTAGATGAAGACTTTAAAACTACATCTATTGAGAACAAAGGTGAAGCAGAGCATATACAGCTCGTTACCAAAGGTGTTGATACGATTAAGAATGGAGATCTAGAGAAAGTTGTTTTATCTCGAAAGGTTGAAAAAGACTTAGAAAACGCAAATCCATTTACAATTTTCAAAAGACTTTTTAATACCTACAAAAATGCGATGGTGTATTGTTGGTATCATCCAAAAGTTGGATTGTGGTTAGGAGCAACACCAGAATTATTATTTAAAGTAGAAGGGAAACAATTAACCACAATTTCTTTAGCCGGAACTCAGCCTTATGAAACAGACGCTGAGGTAACTTGGACTAGCAAAGAATACAAGGAGCAACAAATAGTAACCGATTATATCACTAAGCAAATAGAACCTTACACGAGTACTATTAATGTTTCTGAAGTTGAAACTGTGAGAGCTGGAAATCTCTTGCATCTAAAGACTTATATTCATAGTCGAATAAAACCTGATAGTAGCTTAAAATCTGTTATTAAAGCCTTGCATCCAACACCAGCAGTTTGTGGTTTTCCAAAAGAAGTATCCAAACAGTTTATTCTTAAAAATGAAAATTACAATCGAGAATTTTATACAGGATTTTTAGGTGAACTGAATTTGAAAACTTCCAAAACCAGAAATACCAACCGACTAAATGTTGAGAACAATGCGTATGCTGTAGTAAGAACACATTCTAATTTTTATGTTAACCTGCGCTGTATGCAACTAAAAGGTCATAGAGCAATGATATATGTTGGTGGAGGTATCACAAAGGATTCCATACCACAAAAGGAATGGGAGGAAACGGTAAACAAAACCAAAACTATTGCTAACGTTTTAAGTTAAAACGAAGAGAATCCTTATCTTTGTTATTTGATGAAATACTCTAAAATTCCCTTATCCCAAACGGTTGTTACGTTATGCAAAACGCATAATGTAAAGCATATAATTATTTCGCCAGGAAGCCGAAATGCACCATTAACCATAGGTTTTACGCACGATGAATTTTTCAACTGCTATAGTATAGTAGACGAGCGTTGTGCTGCTTTTTTTGCACTTGGTATCGCGCAACAATTACAAGAGCCAGTAGCGTTAGTTTGTACTTCTGGTAGTGCGTTACTTAATTATTATCCTGCAATTTCTGAAGCGTATTACAGCAATATTCCATTATTGGTTTTATCTGCAGATAGACCAAAACATTTAATAGATGTAGGAGATGGACAAACCATAAAACAGAAAAATGTTTATGGAGAACACGTCTTGTATAGTGCAAATCTAAAGTTAGATTTAAAAGATAAAGAGCATAAATCTAATGACGATGAGTTGCCAATAATGCGAAGTATAGAGAATAAGTTAGAGCGATTCTTAGGATTACAAAAAGACATACAATCGCATAACGAATCTGAAATACATGATGCTATAACCATATCAAGATTAAAATCTGGACCAGTTCATATCAATGTTCCTTTTGATGAACCGCTTTATGAAAAGGTAGATGAATTGAGTATTAATCCTAAACCATTTAGTATAGCAGACCGAACAGAGAAGATAGACGATTTTGAAATAAAAAGTTTGTTGGATGTTTGGCATTCAGCAAAGCGAAAGATGATATTGGTTGGTGTGCTGCAACCCAATTCAATAGAAGAGCAGTGGATACAAGAGTTAGCTGATGACGATAGTATATTGGTTTTTACAGAGACTACTTCAAATTTGCACCATCCTGATTTTTTCCCAGGAATTGATAAAATGATAGCTCCACTTAACGAGGAAGAATTTCAGTCGCTACAACCAGATATTCTATTGACTTTTGGTGGTATGATAGTTTCTAAGAAGATTAAAGCTTTTTTAAGACAATACAAACCAGAAGATCATTGGCATGTAGATTTGTTTAAGGCTAATGACACGTTTTTTTGTTTAGATAAACACATCAAACTAACACCTAACACGTTTTTAAGAACGTTTTTACCACAAGTAACACATCATACAAAGAGTGACTATAAAACCAATTGGTTAAAGGTGAGACAAAAGCGTAGAAAGCTTCAGGATGATTATTTGAAGACGATTCCTTTTTCAGATTTTACGGTCTTTAATACGTTGCTAAAGAGTGTTCCAAAACAAAGTCAGTTACAATTAGGTAATAGTTCTGCAATACGTTACGCACAACTATTTCAGCTCAGAAAAGATATTGCAGTTTTCTGTAATAGAGGTACAAGTGGTATAGATGGTAGCACAAGTACAGCAATTGGAGCAGCTTTAGCTAATACACAACGTACAACATTTATTACTGGAGATTTAAGTTTCTTCTACGATAGCAATGCACTTTGGAATAATTACATTCCAAAAAACTTCAGAATCATTGTTATAAATAATGAAGGAGGCGGTATTTTTAGGATTTTACCTGGGCATAAGAATACCGAAAACTTTGATACGTATTTTGAAACCAAACATCATTTAACAGCTAAGCAACTCTGCGAAATGTATGGTTTTGAATATTCTATAGCTTCAGATGAAAAATCTTTAGATGAAGCATTGGAAAAGTTTTATAATGGTTCAAAAAAGCCAAAACTTTTAGAGGTTTTTACTCCCTCAAATATTAATGATAAGGTGCTTTTAGATTATTTTAAATTTATAAAGTAATCTTATCGTTAATTATCAATAAGATGTGACTTCTTCTCTTTTTAGGTGTCTAAAAAATACTTACCTTTAGAGGACAATTTATTTAACCTAAAACAAATAGAAAAATGAGTAAAAGAGACGAATTAATTGCGAAGTACGCAGCTGATTTAAAAGACAAATGTGGTGTGAATCCAGATATGGATTTATTAACTAAAGTTACTGTAGGTTTAGGACCTTCAATTTACAATGCAGATTCTTCAACTGTTTCTGGTTCTGACGAAAGCGAATTAGCAACTGTAAAGAACAATTACTTAATTAAGAAATTAGGTCTAAGTGAAAGCGATGATTTAGATGGAGCTATTGCTTCTGTAATGGAGACATATGGTCAATCAAACAGAAATAAATACAGAGCTGTAGTATATTATTTATTATGTACTCATTTTAACAAAGCTTCTGTTTACTAATAGAATTTAGTTTATAAAATATAAAGGCCTTTCTATTTAAGAGAGGCTTTTTTATTTCTGAAACTTTCTACTTTTCACAAGCAACTTATTTCTACCTTTGCAGCATGATACATTTAGGAGAATACAATACATTAGAAATACTAAGAGATACTGAACCAGGATTATTTTTGGGTGATGGAGAAGATGGTGAAGTTTTATTACCAAATAGATATGTGCCAGAAGCATTTGAAATAGGTGATAAGCTAGAGGTTTTTGTGTATTTAGATAATGAAGAACGACCAGTAGCAACTACAGACAAACCATTTATTAAAAAAGGTGATTTTGCATTATTGCGTTGTAATCAGGTTACCAAGTTTGGTGCTTTCTTAGATTGGGGTTTGGTAAAAGAATTGTTTTGCCCATTTAAAGAACAGGCTTTTAAAATGAAAGCTGGTGGCTGGTATTTAGTGTATTGTTATTTAGATGACGAAACAGAGCGTTTAGTAGCATCTAGCAAAACCAATCGTTTTTTAGATAATAAAGAACTTACTGTTAAGCAGTTTGATGAGGTAGATTTAATAGTATCACATCCTTCAGAAATAGGTATGAATGTTATTGTTAATAAAAAGCATTTAGGCTTAGTATTTAAAGATGAAATTTATAAAGACATCAGTGTAGGTGATAGACTGAAGGGAATCATTAAAAAAGTACGACACAATAATAAACTCGATATATCTCTTAGTCAAATTGGTTACAGAAACATCGAACCAAATGCAGAGCATATTCTTAACGAGTTAAAAGATAATAGTGGCTTTTTACCACTTCACGATAAATCTAGCCCAGAGGATATAAAGGATCAATTGCAGATGAGTAAAAAAGCATTTAAAAAAGCAATTGGCTCTCTTTACAAAGACAGATTAATAACAATAGAAGAAAAAGGTATTAGGCTAGTTTAATATATTGCTAATACAATTTTCTATTTGTTGCTATATATCTATATTAAAGACTAGAGAGTGTATTCTCTACCCAATTTATGGCATCATCAAGATTCCTAAAAGATTTTCTATTGAATGTGAAAAAGTGATCTTCTATTTCAAATACCTTTTCAGTTATTGGGTTGTGGGCTACAACTGCGTAAGCTTTTAGGTTAGGAAACATTTTATTAAACTTATTGGCATCTGAAAGATTTATAGAATAAGAGTTTATTCTATTAGAAATAAAACCAAAAGGTCTGTTTTCGAATTGAGTTTTAATAATGTTTGTAATTTCACTAAAGTTTTCAAAATTGAGATCTACCCCTTCATCAAAGACTGCCACCAAATATCTATGATTAAAACGGAGTTCACCTAACTCAACTTTTAAACTTGTAAAATTTGTATTATTAATCCTAGGGGATGTAATCATAATAATAAAAATTCAGCGACAAATATAGTATGTGAGTAAAATAAATTCAAACTAAAATTAGAGTTTAGGCATTATTATTAATTCCTTATTTTTGCTATCAAAATTTTAAAGAATATGAGCCATATAGATTGGAAAGTTGCCAAATCTTATGAAGATATTACCTATCATAAATGCAATGGTGTAGCAAGAATAGCCTTTAATCGTCCAGATGTCAGAAATGCGTTTCGTCCAAAGACAACTTCAGAACTTTATGATGCATTTTATGATGCTAATGAAGATGTAAACATAGGTGTTGTATTGTTAAGTGCCGAAGGACCTTCGTCAAAAGATGGTATTTGGAGTTTTTGCTCTGGAGGAGACCAAAAAGCCAGAGGTCATCAAGGTTATGTAGGTGATGATGGTTACCATCGATTAAATATTTTAGAAGTTCAACGCCTCATACGTTTTATGCCTAAGGCTGTTATTGCTGTAGTACCAGGTTGGGCTGTTGGTGGTGGTCACAGCTTACATGTTGTATGCGATTTAACACTTGCTAGTAAAGAACATGCTATTTTTAAGCAAACAGATGCTGATGTTACTAGTTTTGATGGTGGATATGGTTCTGCATATTTAGCAAAAATGGTAGGTCAGAAAAAAGCGCGAGAAATATTCTTCTTAGGGCGAAATTATTCTGCTCAAGAAGCTTTTGAAATGGGTATGGTTAATGCAGTTATTCCACACCAAGAGTTAGAAAGTACAGCTTACGAATGGGCTCAAGAAATACTGGCAAAATCACCAACATCTATAAAAATGTTGAAGTTTGCCATGAATCTTACAGATGATGGCATGGTTGGGCAACAGGTATTTGCAGGAGAAGCCACACGTTTAGCATACATGACAGATGAAGCAAAAGAAGGTCGTGATGCATTTTTAGAAAAAAGAAAACCTAACTTTCCAAAAAAGTGGATTCCTTAAAATAAAAGGCTTAATAAAACCACATGAAAAAAATTAAACCTTGGCTTTCTGCCATGAGGCTTAGAACCTTGCCGCTCTCTGTTTCTGGAATTATTTTAGGAACTTGCTTTGCTATCTATAATGGGCACTTTAGTTGGTGGGTTTTGGTATTAGCCATCTTAACAACTATAAGTCTTCAAATACTATCTAATTTAGCAAATGATTATGGCGATGGTGTTAAAGGTACCGATAATGATGATAGAGTAGGACCAAAAAGAGCCATACAAAGTGGTATCATTACACCAGACGAAATGCTAGATGCCATTAAGTTTAATATAGTGGTGGTTATTATACTCACCTTGTCATTAATTATGGCTGCTTTCGGTCCAACCAATTTCTTATTCTTATTGCTCTTTGTTTTTTTGGGAGGTCTATCAGTTTATGCGGCTCTAAATTATACCATGGGAGATTCACCTTACGGTTACAGAGCATTAGGAGATGTTTTTGTATTTATATTTTTTGGGCTAATAAGTACTTTGGGTAGTTATTTACTCTATATGCATACTATAGATCACGTTGTTTTATTGCCTGCTATAGCCTTAGGGTTATTAAGTGTAGGCGTTTTAAATCTAAATAACATGAGAGACATTGATGCAGATGCCAATGTTGGTAAAATTACAATAGCCGTGAAGTTAGGTATTATTAGAGCTAAACGATACCACTATTTTCTCATAACTGGAGCGATGTTAGCTTCTGTAGTTTTTTCAATTTTTTATTACGTAGAAAACTCGTATAATTTTCTGTATTTGATAGCTTTTATTCCATTATTAATTCACCTTAAAAAAATAAAAGCAGCAAAAGAGCCTGACGATTTTGATAGTCAATTAAAAGTATTGGCATTATCTACATTTCTTTTCGCATTATTGTTAGGTGTTGGGTATGTTTTGTATTAATTAATTAATAGACATATTGTACTAGGATAAATAATATGTAAAAGGATTTTTCTTTGAACAGTAGCTAAGTTTTTATTACATTGAAAACGTAATTATTTAAAACTTATAAACCCTATTAATGAAGAATCTATTATCGATTGTCCTCTTTGTGACAATATGTTTTGTAAATGCCCAAGAAACCAAATTACAAGTAAGTGAAAGTGAAGAGTATAAAGATGATGTAAAGTCTACCGAAATTTTAACCATTCATACCACCAAAGAGGGATTAACAGGAGTTGTAAGAGAAAGTAAACGAGATATTTTATTTGATGTTTTTGATAAAACCCTTGCTAAAACACATCAAGTCGTTATAGAAAGCGATAAAAAGGAACGTTATGTTGGAGAAGTGGTTTTTGGAGATGAGATAAAAGTTTTTACGGTCTACTCACCCAAGGTTAAAGAGCGTATAGTTTATTGCCATGTTTTTAATATTAAATCAGGTACCCATAGTAAAAAGACACTTTTTGAAGCTAATGTAGCCAAGAAAAGATATTTATTTTCTGGAAGAGGTGAGCGCCAAACAAGCTTTAATTTATCACCTAATGGAAAATATTTGGCGATAGCAACAGACAATATCTATAAAGATGTTAATGACTATGCAATTAGAGTTTTTGATGCTAATAGTTTAGAGCTTTTATTTACCAAATCTTACCAAAAGCATGATAAAAAATATTTTAAGCATAACGATATTTCTGTAACAGATAATGCCGAGGTTTATGTATTAGGAAAACTGTATAAAGATGGTAAGAAAGAAAAGAAAAAAGGCGAGGCCAATTATGATTTTATTTTGAATAAAATAACAGAGAATGATAACAAAGAATTAGTTATCAGTATTGCAGACCAACATATCAGAAGTCTCAATATAACAGATTTAAAAAATCAACTACACCTTATTGGTTTCTATTCTGAAAAGCGTACTGGAAAAATAAAAGGCGGTTGTAATTTTATAATTGATTCCGAAAATTTTTCAGTTTCTAGTCAGAAAAATTATGAGCTTCCTATTGATGTTTATGAAGACCTATATGGAGATAAAAGAGGAGACAAAAAGAAAGGTAAAGAGCTTAAGAATTTTTATGTAGACTATATTTTAGAAGACTCTGATGGTAATACTTACTTATTGGCTGAAGAATTTTACATAACACAAACCTATGTTTCCACAGGTATGAATGGTGGTTATTGGCAAACAGTTTATCATTATGATGATATATTAATATTAAAGTTTGGTGCTTCAGGTGGATTAGATTGGGGAAGAAGTATTTTTAAACGATCTACGACGCCTTCATATAATGCATTTGTAAAAAATAATGAACTGCATGTATTGCTTAATTCAGGAAAAAATCTTTTAGAAAAGAAAGATGGTAGAACAAAGGTATCTAAAGGTTTCTTTGAGTCCTCTTCGTTATATGACATCGTTTATGATAATTCAGGAGAGGTCATTTATAGCAAAATACAAGACAATAAAGGTAAAACATTCTATTTGCCATTTTACGGAACTTATCAAGATGAAACTTTTATTATGATGAGTGACAGACGCAAGAAAAAACAGTTTATGATATTAAAATAACATTCAAGTTATGAAAATTACATTTTACGGTCATGCTACTTTAGGCATACAAATTAAAGATATCCATATTTTAGTTGATCCTTTTATTACAGGAAACGAAAAGGCTTCAGAAGTTGATATAGAGCAGATCAAAGCCGACTATATCTTATTAACACACGCACACCAAGACCATATTTTGGATGTAGAAGCGATAGCAAAGCGAACAGGTGCAATCATCGTTTCTAATTATGAAATTGTAACCCATTATCAAAACTTAGGTTTTGAAGGTCACCCAATGAATCATGGTGGTTCGTGGGATTTTGAGTTTGGTAATGTGAGATATGTTAACGCTATTCATACATCATCTTTTCCTGATGGAAAATACGGTGGACAACCAGGTGGTTTTATTATAGAAGGCGAGCATAAAAATATATACATAGCTGGTGATACCGCATTAACTATGGATATGAAATTGATTCCATTACGTACAAAGCTAGATTTAGCTATTTTACCAATTGGAGATAACTTTACTATGGGAGTTGAGGATGCAATCTTAGCAAGCGACTTTGTAGAGTGCGATAAAGTATTAGGTTATCACTTTGATACTTTTGGTTATATAGAAATAGACCACGATGAAGCGAAGCGCAAATTCTTTGAAAAGAATAAAGATTTAATGCTGTTAGGTATAGGTGAGAGTGTAGAGTTGTAAAAAATGACTAGGAAAGAATTCTTATTTGTTATTTGGAAAAAGGCAATTAGGCCAATTCTTTTTATAGGAGTCATATATTTCTCAATAGATTTCCTTTATAAATTATACATTGATGAAGGTGAGGTGGTGAGTACGTTAATCATAGGTGTTTTTTTACTTTTATTACTTTACTCAGCAGTTCATCTTCTAAATATAGTTCTTGATTATTTTTCAGTACAATTAAAGTCAATTCTCCCTGAAAAAGTAAAGGTTTGGTTCAAGTTTATCTCTAAATTATTTAGTTTTTTGGTTCCAATATTATTTGGTATTGCAATTTATCATCTTTGGAATAAAGATAGGTTAGCAGCTTTTTTTATGGGTGCTTATTTTGTATATGAATTTTATAGGTTAACTAAAAAAGGAAGAAAGAAAAAAGATGTTTTAGACATTGCTAATTAGAAAAGTTGCTCTAGGATACTTCCAACTTATACCCAATACCATGTACGTTGGTTAGCTTAATATTAGGGTCGTCTTGTAGTTTTTTACGAAGTTTAGAGATGTAAGTATCTAAGCTTCTACCTACCACAACACCATTATCTTCCCAAATACGTTTTGTGAGTTCTTCTCTGGAAATAATTTCATTTGGCTTTTCAGAGAAGATTTCAAGGATTTCGCATTCTTTTTTAGAGAGACTTATTTCCACGGCTTGTTTTACGAGCTTATGCTGTTCTGGGTAAAAAATAAAACCTCCTAACTTTATTCTGTCATCGTTGTGTTCTTTAGGTTTTAAAAAGGTTCTTCGTTTTAAAATGAATAGAACTATCAAAATTAAAATGAGTAGTAAAGCAACAGGAGCCCAAAGCGATAAACCAGTCTCATCATTATTTTGAAATTTTACCAATAGTAAATAACAAGATTTTGGTAAAACCCGACTGCCACAAGGAACAATTTCACTATCCTTTTTTCGCTTCATTTGGTAGCTATAAGCAATTTGGTTATCGTTACACTGTACAACTTCAATAATGTAATTTGAAGGTAATTCAGCAGTTTTAAAGTTTCGAGTTATAGCATCTACTAAAAATCCAGGCTCAATAGACAATTCATTTTGAAATTGTAGTTTATAAGTCCTTGCGTCAATTTCTTCAATAGGTAAAACCAAAGAAGTAGAATCATTTTGTAACAATAGTAGCTCATGACCGACAGCTCTAACAGCTACTTTTACTGCATCAGAATTAATCTCTTGCATTTTAGAAGCACAAGAGGTCAGTACAATTGAAACTAACAATAATAGATTTAAGCAACAGTGTTTTTTCATAAGCTATGTAAAGAACAACATTTTAAATACTTTTTACAAGGCTTCACATTTCTTTTACACTTTTTTGACACTTCCTGAGAGCTAACAATCTAGTTTTGGATAAAATCTTAGAAATGAAAAAATGTCTTATCATCTTATTATTAATGTTTCTTCTTGGGTGTAAGAACTCAAAAAATGATGTCTTATCTAATGATGTTCAAATTCAAAATAATAATATATCTCAGCAGTCGATAAGTCTAGTTTTAAAAGAGAATGCAGATCTAACGATTAATGAAAGAATAGAACTATACAGAACTCTAAAACGTAATGAAGCAGATGCCTACAATTTTGAAAACAAGGACGAAATTACAATGTATGGTTACGGATTGCTTTGGGACAATAAACCAGGTGAAGCTTTAGAGGTTTTTAAGTTGATTGTAGAGCAATTTCCTGATTGGTATAACGCTTACGATAGTTTGGGTGAAGCATATTTCAATCTGGGTGAAATGGATTTAGCCATTAAAAATTATAAAAAATCCTTAGCAATGAATCCAGATAACTTTAATGCTGAGGATATGATAGCTCGCATTAATTTTCCGAATAAAAAACCAATAACTCCTTCAGAAAAATTTGCAAAAATATTTCCTGTTGAAGATTACAAAGCCGATTTAGATCAATTGGCTAATAAGTTATTAGAGGTTCATCCCAATGCATTAAAATTTATTTCTAAATCCAATTTTTGGAAAATTGTAAACGAAAAGAAAGCTGCCATAAACGAAAACACAACCTATGCTGAGTTTTCTTGGCATTGTCGCGAGATTATTTCTAGTATCAACTGTTCGCATACATCTAACAATTTCTCGCAAGATTGGGATGCTATGCCAATACAATTGTTGTTTCCTTTAGATGTACGGTGGATTGGCAAACGACTGTATGTCATTGATGCTTGTACCAATGCCAATAAGGTTGCCGTAAAAGATGAAATCACTAAAATTAACGGATTGCCAGTTGAGGATATTGTTTCAGAAATTTACAAGCATATTCCGTCTCAAGGTCATATAGAGACTTATAAACGTCATAAATTTAATTATTGGGCAACAGCCATGATTCCGTATGCGTTGAATTTTCCAAAACGCTTTTCAATTCAAATAAAGGGACAAAAAGCACCAGTTATCTTAAACGCTTTAGATGCTTATCCAAGTTTTAAAGAACCTTTTACCAAACCTTGTCCAGATAACTTATGTCTCGATTTTAAGGATAATAAAACTGCTATATTAACCATTTCGAGCTTTAATTATTACCCTTGGAATAACCTAAGCGAGTTTGAAAATTTTATTGATGATAGTTTTCAAAAAATAAACCAAAATAAGACTGAAAACCTTATTATAGACTTGCGTTTTAATGGAGGAGGCTCAGCAGAATCAAGTATTCACTTACTAAAATATTTAATAGGCAAACCATTTGCTTACTTCTTAAATATAGATGCAGAAACAGAAGAAATTATGCATCAACCCTTTAAGAAAACTTACAAAGGGAAACTCTATTTTTTAATTGATGGTAATGGCAATTCTACTACAGGACACTTTATGGCAATGGCAAAATACCACAATCTTGGTACTGTTATAGGCGAAGAATTAGGATCTAATCACTTTTGTACGGCAGGCCAAACAGTTTTAAGATTAAAGCATACAAAGTATCAATATTATGTAGCAAACACGACATCTCAAGTAGCTATTAAGGGACTAGATGATAGTAAAGGGATACTTCCAGATTATGAAGTAACACAACCTATAAACGATTACCTCAATAATCAAGATTCTGTTAAGGAATTTGCTTTAAAACGTATTCAAAATCAATAAAATAAATCAATTATGAAACGAACAATTATTCTATTAATCTTTATGACAGTTTGCATTTTAACCAGTTGTAAGAATGAAGCAAACACAAACAGCGAGAATTTATTGGTGTCAAAAGAAGAAATGCCAGAAAAAAGTACAGCAAATTTAGAAGGAAAAATTGCAATTAATTTAGAGAAGAGTGTCGTAAAATGGAAAGGTTCTATGCTTTTTAGCTTTGGAAACCACTTTGGTACTGTAGATTTTAAAGAAGGTTCACTAGAATTTGAAAACAATGAAATTATAGGAGGTAATTTTGTTGTAGATATGACCACTATTGTTAATACAGATGGAGATTATAGCGAAGATTTGGTAAACCACTTAAAGAATGAAGATTTTTTTGATGTTGAAAAATTCCAAGAATCTAAATTAGAATTTGTAAATTTTGAAAAAGTAGATGATAATAGACTTAAAATAGATGCAAACCTAACTATTAAAAACGTTACAAAGCCAGTAACTTTATACAATGTAGATTTTTATCCAAAGCAACAGATGCTTTCTACTAGATTTAAAATAGACAGAACAGAATTTGGGATAACCTACAGCTCAAAGGGAGTAGCAAAAGTTAAAGATTATGCGATTTCCGATGCTGTAGAACTTGAGGTCGAAGTGCATTTTAACCATTAGAATATGAAAAGAATTTCATTGTCAATAGTGTTTGTGTTTTGTTTTTTATTTGGTGTTGCTCAAATAAACAAATCAGAAAATCTTTTAGAGGTTGATAGTTTGTTGGCAAAAGAAGTCTTTGAATTTCCAATTCATTTTGCACCAGAGGTTAACTATAAAGGATTTGAAGAAGCCTATTTTCCAAAAGAATGGTCTAATCAAGATAGTATAGAGTATTGGTCTTATGCCTTTGCTTGGAGTATAGAAGGAAATATTGAAGTAAATGAAAGCACCTTAGAGCACGATTTGCAATTGTATTTTGATGGCTTAATGACCGTTGTCAACAAGGATCAAAATTTTAAAGTTCCTGAATCTACTACACTATTTTTAAAAGACGGAGAAAATAGTTTTAAAGGAAAGATTCGTCTTTATAATGCATTTCATACAAAAGATATGATGACTTTAAATGTTTCAGCTAATTCTTACAAGTGTTTAGAAAAGGATAAAACATTATTGCTGTTTCGGTTTTCTCCAAGTGATTTCGATTCCGATATTTGGGAAACATTAGAAGCTATAAAATTCAAAGCTAATGCCTGCGAAATAGATATTAATGAAGACTAAAGGACTTACCGTACTTGACTTCTCAAAACAACTTTATGCAATAACTTAGGAAAAAAGCGTTTCAGGTAAACACCTTTGGTTTCGCCTTTACCAATGTAAGCTTCAAACTTTTGCTTTTTAATGGCTTTTAGCATACGTTTGGCAAAAACATCAACATCTAAGCCGTTTTCTGTTGCTGTATCTTGCTCGTTTTGAGTTGAACCATCACCAATTAAAGCATTGCGCGCAACGTTGGTATTTACAAAACCAGGACAAATCATGGTCACTTTTATATTGTCTTTATCGTGCTCTAATCTTAAGGCATCAAAAAAGCCATGGAGTGCATGTTTTGCACCGCAATAAGCAGAGCGATAAGGCGAGCTGAATTTGCCCATTAAACTAGTGACCGTAACAAAATGACCAGATTTTTGAGCTATAAAATGTGGAAGTAAAGCCTTGGATAATGCTACAGTGCCTAAATAATCAATATCCATGAGTTTTTTGTCCACTTCAATATCTGTATCTATGATTAAAGAGCGCTGACTAATGCCACCATTGTTGATGAGAATATCAACGTTGCCAAACAATGAAATAGCTTTTTCTATTATGGTTGGCATGGTTTTATAATCTGCTAAATCTAAAGGGAGGACTTTGATATGTTCAGGTAGTTGACATTCGTTTTTAACGGTGTTTAAAACTGTTTCTCTTCGAGATGATATTATGAGTTTGCTATTTTGTTTAGACAATTCCAATACTAAGGCTTTACCAATACCACTCGAAGCTCCTGTTATCCAAATAACTTTATTGTCAAATGTCATGTTTTATTTTTTGGAGTTCAACCATTCTTCACGTAAATCATCACTTAGCTTACCAGTACCATCGTGTTTCCAACCTGGTGGTTTTATCAAATATTGAAAACGATCTTTTAGAGATTTTTTTCCGGTAAATGTGTCTTTTAGCATGTTCCACCACTCAATAAAAGCAATCTTAACAGGATTATAAGTGTTGATGTTAGTTACAAGTCCATATTTTACCTTTTCGTCATCTAACTCTGGTTGAAATGTTCCGAAGAGTTTATCCCAAATAATCAATATTCCAGCATGATTTCGGTCTAAATAAATCGGGTTACTACCATGATGCACTCTGTGATGCGAAGGTGTATTAAATATGGTTTCAAACCAACGCGGCATTTTATCTATGGCTTCGGTATGAATCCAAAACTGATATAATAAACTAATGGACATTTGTAATAATATCATAGCAGGATGAAATCCTAAAAGCGGTAACCACAGCCAAAAAATAAACGAATAAAAACCACCAGACCAAGTTTGTCGTAATGCTGTGCTCAGATTGTAGTGTTGAGATGAATGGTGCACCACGTGAGATGCCCAAAACAAGCGACACTCATGTGAAATTCTATGAAACCAATAATAGGCCAAGTCATCTGCAAAAAATAATAACACAAAAGACCACCAAGCAAGTGGAATGGTAAATAACCTGAAATTGCTATAAACCCAGAATAAAGCTAACCAAACCAAGCCTTTGCTAGCAAACCCTAAAAAAACATTTCCTAAACCCATGGCAATAGATGAGAAAGCATCCTTAGGTTCATAACCCTTTACGTGCTTTAATTGCTCTCTTGTAGTCACATATAATTCTAGCAACATAGCTAATATGAAAAAAGGTATTGCATAAAGAATAATATTTGGAAAATCTGGCATTTGTAGGTGTATTTGAGCATCTAAAATACGAAAATATTTAACTACTTTTGCCATTGAATTATGACAGCCACTTACCATAAGTATACTCTCAATTTTAAGCGACCAAGCGGTACGTCTAGAGGTGTTATGACAACCAAAGAAACCTGGTTTATTCTTCTCAAAAAAGAGGGTAAAACAGGAATAGGTGAGTGTGGCATTTTAAGAGGTTTGAGTATAGATGATAAACCAGATTATGAAGACAAACTAAAATGGGTTTGTAATAATGTTCATCTTGGTTTAGAGTTTTTGTTAAAGGAGCTAATAGAATATCCAAGTATTCAATTTGGATTAGAAACAGCTTTTAAATCTTTAGAAAGCGCATCTAAATTCAATCTTTTTCCATCTAAATTTACTAAAGGACAAGATGCTATTCCGATTAATGGATTGGTTTGGATGGGAGATGAAGCCTTTATGCGTAAGCAAGTAAAGGAGAAAATTGAAGCTGGATTTGACTGTATAAAACTAAAAATTGGTGCTATAGATTTTCAAACCGAGCTTGATATTCTAAAGTCTATACGAAAAGAATTTTCAATTTCAGATATTGAATTGCGCGTAGATGCTAATGGAGCATTTTCTTCTAAAGAAGCTCTCGAAAAATTGAAGCGTCTTTCAGAATATCAATTACATTCCATAGAACAACCCATTAAACCCAAGCAGTTTGAGGAGATGGCGAGCCTATGCGAAAACACACCATTACCAATTGCTTTAGATGAAGAGTTAATAGGTGTGTTTTCAAAAGAAAATAAACTACAGGTGCTTCAAACTATAAAACCACAATACATCATCTTAAAGCCAAGTCTTGTTGGTGGTTTTAACGGAAGTCAACAATGGATAAATATTGCCGAAGATTTGAATATAAAATGGTGGATAACTAGTGCGCTAGAAAGTAATATAGGCTTAAACGCCATAGCACAATGGACTTATACATTAAAAAATACGATGCCTCAAGGACTAGGAACAGGAAGTTTATATACTAATAATTTTGCATCACCATTAACAGTAAAAAATGGTACTTTGCAATATGATTTAAACAAAGATTGGAAATTTAAAATATGAGACTTAATTACATACAACAAGCCTATAAAGGTCAACGAGAAATCTGGATGTTTATCCTAACTACAGTATTGGTTGCAGGTATCTTTTTGTTAAACTTTGTGTTTTATTTAATAACAGATCCTTCGGATATGGAGGCTGCTTATGAAATGATGAAGGATATACCATCTAGTCTTAATCTAGCAATTAATCTTATACCTTTTGCATTTTTATTGGGTCTATTGTTTGTGTTGGTAAAATATGTTCACCAACGTAGTATTTTATCCTTAACTACAGCAAGACGCAAAGTTGATTACGGTAGAGTATTCTTTGCTTTTATGATGATTGCTGTTTTTACAATAGTATCATTCATTGTAAGCTATAACATTGATGCTTCAGAGATTGTTTATCAATTTGACTTTAAGAAGTTTTCAATTTTATTTTTAGTAAGTATTGTTCTTTTTCCTTTTCAGATAGGATTAGAAGAATACCTGTTTAGAGGCTATTTTATGCAGTATATTGGTGTTTATGTAAAAAATAAATGGTTTCCATTAATCCTTACTTCGGTATTATTTGGTATAGCTCATAGTGCAAACCCAGAAGTTACTAATGTTGGTTTTTGGAAAATGATGATATTTTACATAGGTACAGGTTTGTTATTGGGTATTATGACTTTAATGGATGACGGATTAGAGCTTGCTTTAGGGTTCCATCTAGGAAACAACTTGCTTGCATCTCTTTTGGTTACAGCAGATTGGACAGCATTACAAACCGATGCCATCTTTAAAAGTACTGCTGAGCCATCAATGAGTATTGTTGGCGAAATTTTAATACCAGTATTGGTTGTTTATCCAATTATGTTGCTAATTTTATCTAAGAAATATGGTTGGAAAAACTGGCAAGAACGTTTGTTTGGTAAGGTATACGAACCACCAAAAGAAGATTATAAAATAATAGGAGAATAATGGCACCAAAATACGATAAAGTTCATAATAGATTTAAACTAAACGGTCTGCACTACGACCACGAAGATTTAAAAGAAGTAGCATACAGTCTTATAAAAGAAGGCGAACCTTACGAAAAGGCTACAGGAAACTTTTTAATCGATTGGTTAAATGATAAGGATTATATAGAAGTTAATACGTCTGGATCAACAGGTAAACCTAAACTGATAAAACTCAAAAAACAAGCCATGGTAAATTCTGCCATTGCTACTGGAGATTTCTTTGGTTTAGAGCCAGGCAACACAGCTATAGATTGTTTACCAAGCCATTACATTGCAGGTAAGATGATGTTGGTGAGAGCCATGATTTTAGGGTTAGAGCTAGATCATGTAGAACCAAGTGCACATCCAATTTTCGATTATGAAAAGCACTACGACTTTTGTGCTATGATTCCTTTACAGCTTAAGCACACGTTAAAGTATACTTACAATATAAAAACCATTATTGTAGGTGGTTCTAAAGTAACACAACCATTATTAGAGCGTATTAAAACTTGCAGTTCTAAAGTTTTTGAAACCTATGGAATGACAGAAACCGTTACTCATGTTGCTGTTAGACAATTGGCATCAAAAGTATCTAAAGGCGAGAAGTATTTTAATGCTATACCTAATGTGAATTTTTCTCAAGATGAGAGACAGTGTTTGGTTATACATGCACCTAATTTATTAGGAGAGCCTTTGGCAACAAATGATATTGTAAAATTAAAATCAGAGACCAGTTTTCAGTTGTTTGGACGTTATGATAATGTCATTAATTCTGGTGGTGTAAAATTATTTCCAGAACAAATTGAAGACAAATTACATCCTGCTATAGACGAGCGTTTTATAGTTGCTGGAGAAGAAGATGAAACATTAGGGGAACGCCTTGTTTTAATAGTAGAAAATCCAAGGGATTCTGCTGAAAGTATTGCAAACAGGATAAAGTACATCAAAGACCTTACTAAATTTGAAGTGCCAAAGCATATTTATATTACAGATAAGTTTGTTGAGACTGTAAATGGTAAAATTCAGCGCGCTAAAACTATAGAATCGGTTTTAGGATAGTATACTCACTCAAAGTACGTTTTTACTCATTGTAGGTTTTTAACCATAATGATTGACAATAAGTTTGTTATAAACTTAAAGCACAATCATTATGAAATCAAAGATTCAAGAACTCATTAAGAACGATAGAAATCTTGTGAGTAAAAACGTATTTCTCATTTTATGTATTTCTCTTTTTACTTTGAGTAGCTATGCTCAGGAAAAAGAAATTTCAGGAACTGTAACCACTGCAAGTGATGGATTACCATTACCAGGAGCAAGTGTCATAATTAAAGGAGCTTCTAAAGGGGTTCAAACCGATTTTGACGGTAAGTACACCATTAGAGCAAACTCAGGAGACATATTAGTAGTAAGTTATGTAGCTATGGAAACCGTAGAAGTTACTATTGGTGCAAATAATACTTATGATATAGCTTTAGAAGAAGGCAATGCGTTAGAGGAAGTCATTGTCGTTGGATATTCTACAACTACAAAGGAAGCATACACGGGAACAGCTTCGGTAGTTTCTAGCAGAAGTTCTCCTAGCAAGGCACAATTACAGCGACAAGCCAAAAAAGCCTACCATAACAAGTTGGCAAGTCAATTACAAACAAATAATATTTCTCAAGCACTACAAGGTGAAGTTGCAGGTGTTAATATTACTAATGGAAATGGTAATCCAGGAACAAGCACTCAAATTAGAGTTAGAGGGTACAGTTCAATTAATGGGAATAATCAGCCTTTGTATGTTATTGATGGTAAACCAGTAAATGGAGATGTATTGCAATCCATAAATCCAGAAAGTATAACTTCTTTAACGGTATTAAAAGATGCAAGTGCCACTTCAATATATGGTAGTAGAGGAGTTAATGGTGTAGTTGTTATTTCAACAAAAGACAAAAAGGTAAAAACAAAAAAGCAGCCATTATACATCGTAGATGGAAGACCAATAAATATAGCAAATAACCATGTGATAGAAAGTATTCCTGAAACTGACATAGATAGTAAAACAGTTTATGAGTCTTCTGAAGCTAAAGATAAATTTGGGAAAATTGCCAAGCATGGCTGTGTGGTAATAACAACTCGTCAAGGTAATTTTAGATTTGAAAATGAAAGCTATGCTGTTATACAAGAAAATGATTTTGAAAGTACATCAACATCACCACTTTCAACATTTTCGATAGATGTAGATAAAGCTTCTTACAGTAATATAAGACGAATGATAAATAGTGGCACTTTTATAGAACCTGATGCTGTAAAAATTGAGGAAATGGTAAACTATTTTAATTATAATTACGCACAACCAACAGATGAGCATCCATTTTCAATAAATACGGAGGTTATTGAGACACCTTGGCACAAAGACACTCAATTGGTACGTATAGGTCTGCAAGGTAAAACATATAAGAATGAAGAATTACCAGCGTCTAACCTTACATTTTTGATTGATGTGTCTGGCTCAATGAGCTCTCAGAATAAATTGCCTTTATTAAAAAGTGCCTTTAAATTATTGGTAAATCAATTAAGAGAAAAAGACAAAGTGTCTATAGTGGTTTATGCAGGAGCTGCAGGAGTTATTTTAGAACCAACATCAGGAAATCAAAAGGACAGAATATTAAGAGCTTTAGATAATCTTGAAGCAGGTGGTTCTACAGCTGGAGGGCAAGGCATTGAACTTGCTTATAAATTGGCGGAAAAACACTTTAAAAAGAATGGCAACAACCGTGTAATTTTAGCAACAGATGGAGATTTTAATGTAGGAGCTTCAAGTGATAAAGCCATGGAAAAACTTATTGAAGAAAAGCGTAAATCTGGAGTATTCTTATCTGTTCTAGGTTTTGGTTATGGTAATTATAAAGATTCAAAATTAGAAATTTTAGCAGATAAAGGTAATGGTAACCATGCATATATTGATAACATGCAAGAAGCACAAAAGGTATTTGGAAAAGAGTTTGGTGGTACATTATTCACCATTGCCAAGGATGTAAAAATTCAAGTTGAATTTAATCCAAAGAAGGTACAAGGTTACAGATTAATAGGTTACGAAAATAGGTTACTAAATGATGAAGATTTTGTCGATGATACAAAAGATGCAGGAGAGTTAGGTAGCGGACATACAGTTACTGCGCTATATGAAGTAGTACCAGTAGGTGTTAAAACAGAATATCTAAAGAACATACCAGATTTAAAGTATACTAAAACAAAAAATACTGATAATTATAACGATGAATTGTTTACCGTAAAGTTTAGATACAAAAAGCCAGACGGAGAAAAAAGTATTGAGATGGTCCACGTGCAGGATACAAGATTATCAGAGCCAACTGAAGATATGAATTTTGCAGCAGCAGTAGCACTATATGGTATGAAATTGAGACATTCTAAATATGATAATAAAGCAGATTTAAGCCTAGTGTTAGAATTAGCAGAAAACGGAAGAGGAGAGGATAAGGAAGGTTATAGGGCAGAGTTTTTAAGGTTAGTAAGAGCATATAATTATGTGCAATAAGTGCCTGCCAAACAAAAACCCAATGCATGAGCATTGGGTTTTTAGTTTAAAATATGTGAGTTCAAAAATTAGTTTCCTGCAGAAAGATTTTTCATTTCTTCTTCAATCATTTCGTAGAACTGATCAATTTTAGGAAGTACAACTATTCTTGTACGTCTATTTTTTGCTCTGTTTTCAGCAGTATCATTTGCTACTAATGGCACATAGTGACTGCGTCCAGCTGCAATTAGTTGCTGAGGGTTTACTTCTAAGCTTTCTAAAACTCTAACAACAGAGGTTGCACGTTTTACACTAAGATCCCAGTTATCTAATAACGGAGGTTTGTTGTAAGGTACATTGTCTGTATGTGCTTCCACCATAGCTTCAAAATTAGGCTTACTGTTGATTACCTTAGCTACTTTAGCTAAAATTTCTTTAGCTCTATCTGTTACAGTATAACTTCCGCTTTTAAATAATAACTTATCAGCAATAGAGATAAATACAACACCTTTTTCTACGTTAATTTCAATGTCTGGATCGTCAATACCAACTTCCTTTTTTAAACTAGTAACGATTGCAAGTGTTACACTATCCTTTTTAGTTAAGGCGTCTTGTAAGCGTGAAATTTTTAAATCTTTTTCTTTTAAGCTTTCTAAAGATTTTTCAAGGTTTTCAGCACCTTTTTGTGTTAAGGTTGTTAAGTTTCCTTTGGTATCAATTAAATCTTGATTCGCTTTACGTAAATCAGCTAACTGATCTTTCATGGTTTCTACTCTGGCATTTGCCGCAGCAGCATCAGAGAGACATTTATTTAATTTTACAGTAGCAGTATTTAATAAATCTTGTGTTTCTTGTTGTTTTGCTTCAAGTGCAGCATATTCTTTCTTCGATACGCAAGATGCTAGCAACACCATTGAGCAAACACTTAATAACATTAGTTTTTTCATAATTTTCATTATAGTTTAAATTGTTAATTTTAACATATCAAAATTATAGAAAAGAAAACTGCGTAAGATATAGATTAACAAAACTTTTAACAGTTTTATAAACAATTAAAAGTTTTTACCTTCTTTATAAAATAAGACCAAACAATAGAAGAGGTTTGGTAATAATTAGAACGTCTCTTGAGTGTTCTGCGTTCCTTTAAAATTCTACTCAAATTTATATAAAACGAATAATGTGCTTTTAACACTGCCCAAAAATGTAAAGGTTTTAACTGAAATAAAAACCTAATACCTGCAACACCGTCTAAGAGCATTCGTGTTATAGCCTTAGAAAACACGTTTTTGTCTGTGTTTTTAACTAAAGTCATAAGGCTATTTCTAAAATTTAAATTTGTTTTTTTAGGGTTGGTATTACTTAGAGTTGCACCACCAACATGATACACTGTAGATGTTCCAACATATTGCGTTTTATAATTACTATTGAAAGCGCGCCAGCACAAATCTATTTCTTCCATGTGCGCAAAATAGCTTTCATCAAAGCCGTTTAAAGTTTTGAAAACCTCATTTTTAATAAAGAAACAAGCACCAGAAGCCCAAAAAATATCTATAACATCATTGTATTGCCCTTTGTCGTCTTCAATGCTATCAAAAATACGACCTCTACAAAAAGGATAGCCATACTTATCTATAAATCCACCTGCGGCACCAGCATATTCAAATTTTGACTTGTCTTTGTAATCTAATATTTTAGGTTGAAGGATGTCTGGTTTTGTTTCAGAATTGAAAGCCGTTAGAATTCCATCAAGCCAATTCTCAGTAACTTCAATGTCACTATTTAAAAGGCAAAGTAGTGGTTCTGAAACATATTGAAGAGCTTCATTGTAGCCTTTGGCATAACCACCATTTTCAGAATTTTGAATTATTGTAACCTCTGGAAACGAAGTTTTTAAAAATTCAACAGAATTATCAGTAGAGGCATTGTCTGCAACATAAATTTTAGCATCTTCAGAATACTTTAAAATCGAAGGTAAAAATTGCTCTAATAGAGTTTTACCGTTCCAGTTTAAAATAACAATTGCTATATCCTTGTCGCTGTACATTTATGCCTTTTTATAATTAGGAATATCTCTTAAGAACTGATAGCGTTCAGCCTCAGTGTCCATTTGACAATAATAGTGATTTATACCGTTTGTTACCATTAGAAATTCGGCATTTAACGCTAAATTATAACGTGCAATTTGGTCGAAAGTATCTTGGTTTATAGTAATGTCATACGATTTACATTCAACTATAAGTAGAATGCTACCGTCAGAATTGAAGATAACAATATCATAGCGTTTCTTTAAGCCGTTAATGTTTAATTCCTTTTCAACATTAATTAAAGATTTTGGATAATTTTTCTCATTAATTAGATAGTGAACACAATGTTGTCTCACCCATTCTTCGGGTTGAAGGACGATGAATTTTTTCCGAATAACATCAAAAATAGAAACTTTATTTTCTGTACTTTTGAATCGGTATTCAAACTGTGGAAAGTTAAGTTTTTGCACTTCACAAAATTAAAATTATAATATCATTCGAGCAAACGATTTAAGAGATTGGACGAAGTAAAGGCATTAGTAGCAGATATTAAGAAAGGACAAATTAAGCCCATTTATTTTCTTATGGGTGAAGAGGCTTATTATATTGATAAAATTTCAGATTTTATTGAAGATAATCTTTTAGATGAAGCTGAGAAAGGGTTTAACCAGATGGTGCTTTACGGAAGAGATGTAGCGATTGATGATATTGTAAGCAATGCTAAGCGTTATCCTATGATGGCAGAGCGCCAAGTAGTTATTGTTAAGGAAGCGCAAGACCTTAGTCGTACTATAGAAAAACTGGCATCTTATGCCGAAAATCCTCAGCCAACAACGGTTTTAGTCGTTAATTACAAGTATAAAAAAATTGATAAGCGCAAAGCATTATACAAGGCCATAAACAAAAACGGTAGTGTAGTTTTTGAAAGTAAAAAACTCTACGATAATCAAGTGCCAGATTGGATAAGACGTGTGCTAAAAGGGCAAGGTTATGATATTTCGCCTAAAGCTGCACAAATGTTAGTTGAGTTTTTAGGAACAGACTTAAGCAAGGTGAACAATGAGCTCGATAAGCTAAAAATTGTTTTACCAAAAGGCACTCAGATTACACCAGATCATATTGAGGAAAATATCGGAATAAGTAAAGATTTCAATAATTTTGAGCTACGTAAAGCTGTTGGTGAACGTAATATTGTAAAAGCACACCAAATTGCGAAGTACTTTGCAGATAATCCTAAGGATAATCCTATGGTGGTGACTGTAGCTTTGCTGTTTAATTTCTTTTCTCAGTTGTTGCATCTTCATGGTATGACTGACAAAAACCCAAGAAGTGTGGCTTCAGCACTGAGGGTTAATCCTTACTTTGTAAATGAATATCTTACAGCTGCTCGCAACTATCCAATGAAGAAGGTAAGTGCTGTTGTAGCTTTACTCAGAGAGTTTGACGTAAAAAGCAAAGGAGTAGGTGCTAATGCAGTTCCTCAAGGCGATTTACTAAAAGAGCTTTTGGTAAGGATAATGGGTTAATTATTCTATCAACAAGCGTTTTCTTATTGTGTTTTTTCCATTGGTATCTTCAATGGTTATGAGATATATTCCAGAAGTTAAATCTGAAACATCAATATGTTTTTTACTTGATGTTTTTACGAGTTTACCAGTTACATTATAAATTTTAGTTTGAAGATTTTCTTCGCTCAACGTAATTTGGGTTTTAGCTGGATTTGGGTAAAATGAAATCGATGTCAATTCAGTTTCATTCATAGAAAGGGTAGAGGTGTTGAAGCTATACAAAGCAGGTTGAAGAGCACCGTTTTCTTCGGCTGTTATATAATATTCGTTTGCGTTAAGAGGATATATACCTTCGATTTGAAACGAATAATTTTCTGGCACAGCAATAGACGTTTTTGTAACACTTCCGTTAGAAAATAAGCCAGAATTAAACCCGCTTAATTCAATTAAAAAAGCACCACCACCATCAAATCCTGTGATAATAATTTCGTTATTCAATGTATTGAATGTCGCTCCAGATACCAAACCACCTGCTGTAATACTATCAACCATAGAAATACTGTATGAGCCAGGTGTTTTGGGTAATTCGTAAATGTTGGTGTTGCCATCTAGCCAATTTCTGGTAAACACATAAAGACTATTATTATAATGTATTAAGCTCTCTGCGTCAAAATTGGTAGCAAACGGACTTGTTGTAAAATCTGTTTGATCAGCGTAGCTAAAGTTAATCACATCCGCAATTACTGAAGTGTTATTCAAATAATCAGAAATAGCAATTCTGTAAACCTTTAAATCGGTTCTATTTCCTTGGTAATTACCAAAATCTCCAATGTAAATGTATGTTCCGTCTTGTGTAAGATCTTCCCAATCTACATTAGTAGCGTTAGTAATGGTAACTGTACGAGTTACATTTCCTGAGGTAGTGTCAATATCAAAAAGTTGATTGGTATTTGCACTATCGTTATGCGTAATTAATGTATTGTTAATATACAATAACCCTGAGGTTTCATTAACGGTTGCGTCTAATGAAGTTTCTAATGTAAACTGTTGCGCATTGATTCCTAAAAATGATAAAAAACAAAATAGACTAAAACAGAAAGTAAGTCTCATAAAATTATGATTAAAGCTTAAATGTACACAACAAAAAGTATCACAGGCAAAAAAACATACGATTCACCTTTATTTGGGTTAAAACTATAGTTTTCTATGATAATGCAGCAATTCTTCATCAGATGTAGGTAATGTTCCGATGCCTTTTAGTTCAAAACCTAAACGCTCTAGTAGTTTTCTTGAGGATGAATTTTCTTCTAAAGTATAGGCGCTCAGTTGGTTTAGACCATGATTATCTTTCACTATGTCCACAAGCTTTGATGTGGCTTCAAAAGCGTAACCTTTTCCTTCATTAGATGGCAAAAACGCAAAGCCAATGTCGGGTATTTCTATACCCTCCCTGTGGTAAACTCCACAGGTACCAAGTTTTACATTGTCAGATTTTCTAATAATAACATTATTGCCATAACCATGGGCAGCTATTTGTGGTAATGCTTTTTCTGTAATATAAGCTTCAGCAGCTTCAACAGTTCTTACATTTCTGTCACCAATAAATTGAATCCATTTTGGTGTATTCATTAATTCTAAAACGAATGGTGCGTCATCTGTTGTTATTGGTCTAATGTGAAGACGTTGGGTTTGGAATGAATCTTTCATTATTCAATTAATCTAAATACATTATTATTCTATTGGCTCGGAAAACCTTATTTTTACTTCCTCAAAAAAGCTTTTTCAATATACAGAATATTATTAATGAAGTTATTCTCAAAAGAACAAATATACGAAGGTGATAAACTCACTACCGAACGCCAAAATATTTCTTCAACAGACCTTATGGAGCGTGCAGGAACCCAAATTTTTAATTGGATTCATATGCGTATGCAAGGTGCACAAGTGCCAATTCATGTATTTTGTGGTATAGGTAATAATGGTGGAGACGGTTTGGTATTGGCTAGACATTTAATCACTCATGGTTATAATGTTATGACTTATATCGTTAATTGTAGCGATAAGCGTTCCAAGGATTTTTTAATCAATTACGATAGAATAAAAAACGTTACCAAAGACTGGCCAAAAATGCTAAGTTGTTCTGGCGATTTTTCTGAGGTTACTATAGATGAAAGAGATATTATAGTTGATGCTATTTTCGGTATAGGCCTTAATCGTCAACCTAATGATTGGGTACAAGAATTATTTCAAAAATGGAGAGCGTCTAAAGCATTTACCTTGTCTATAGATATTCCTTCAGGATTATATACAGATAGAGCTATTGAAGACGAAAATGCCGTAGTACATGCCAACTACACATTAAGTTTTCAGTCACCAAAATTGATATTCTTCTTACCAGAAACTTCAAAATTCACGGTGCAATGGGAAGTATTGGATATTGGCATAGATCGCGATTACTTAATGCAAACCGAAGCCGAAGCGGAGTTAATTTCAAAACATGAGGTTCTACCATTGTATAAACCAAGGGAAAAATTTTCGCACAAAGGAGATTTTGGTCATGCTTTAATTGTTGGTGGTAGTTACGGAAAAATGGGTGCTGTTAATTTAGCTAGTAGAGCTGCTTTAAGCTCTGGATCTGGATTGGTTACTGCATTTATCCCTAAATGTGGTTATCATAGTATGCAGGCGTCTTTTCCTGAAGCGATGGTGATTACCGATAAAGATGAAGAATACATTTCAGATATTTCATTTACAATAGAACCCAATTCAATTGGTTTGGGTGTTGGACTTGGAACTGAAGACAAAACTGTAAAAGCTATCGAGGCTTTTTTAGAGACCAACAAAGTACCATTGGTTATAGATGCAGATGGTTTAAACATATTATCTAAAAAGAAATCATTATTAAAGTTATTACCAGAACAAACAGTGTTAACACCACACCCAAAAGAGTTAGAACGCTTAGTTGGTGAGTGGTCAGACGATTTTGAAAAGCTTAAAAAAGTAAAAGCGTTTTCTAAAAAGTACAAAACAATAGTTGTTATAAAAGGAGCTAACACTATTACGGTTTTTGGTGACAAGCTTTATATAAACACAACAGGAAACCCTGGAATGGCAACAGCAGGAACAGGAGATGTCTTAACAGGAGTAATTACAGGCTTAATTGCACAAGGTTATGAACCATTGGCAGCAACTATTTTTGGAGTGTATTTACATGGTAAGTCTGCCGATATTTCTCTTGAAGATTACGGGTACCAAAGCTTAATAGCGAGCCATATTATTGAAACTTTAGGTGAAGCTTATATCGATTTATTTAAACAACCAGAGCAAGAGCAACAACAGCAAGAAGAACAACAAGACGCACAATAACAGTTATGGATAACTATCATATTATATCATCAGATGCTTTAGATATTGTAACCATTTACAACATTTTTAAAGACAATAAAAAACTAAAACTTTCTGAAACATCTATTCAGAAAATAGAAAATTGCAAAACGTATCTCAATAATAAATTAGCCAACAACAAAAAGCCAATGTATGGCATTAATACAGGTTTTGGGTCGTTGTATAATGTTAAGATTTCTGATAAGGACTTAACTAAGTTGCAAGAAAATTTAGTGATGTCTCATGCATGTGGAACTGGTGATCGTGTACCAGAATCTGTAGTGAAGGTAATGTTACTGTTAAAAATTCAGTCGTTAAGCTACGGTCATAGTGGTGTACAGCTAAAAACGGTTGAACGATTAATCGACTTCTTTAATAATGATATTTTTCCGTTTGTATATACGCAAGGGTCTTTAGGTGCTTCTGGTGATTTGGCACCTTTGGCACACTTAGCATTACCACTTTTAGGAAAAGGAAGTGTTGTGCATGAAGGTGAAAATTATGAAGCTTCAGAATTGTTAGAAAAATTCAATTGGGAGCCTATAAAGCTTGAAGCTAAAGAAGGTTTGGCTTTATTAAACGGAACACAATTTATGAGTGCCTATGGTGTGTATTTGTTGTTAATGTCTCATAAAACATCTTATCTAGCAGATATAATTTCTGCGATTTCTTTAGATGCTTTTGATGGCAGATTAGATCCGTTTCATGATTTAGTTCATGATGTTAGACCTCATCCAGGACAACGTAAAGTAGCCAAGCGATTTAACGAGATTTTAGAAGGCAGTGAGTTAATTGCCAGAGAAAAAGAACACGTGCAAGATCCTTATTCGTTTAGATGTATTCCGCAAGTGCATGGAGCGACAAAAGATACTCTAGATTTTGTAGAGAAAGTAATTTTGACCGAAATCAATTCTGTAACAGATAATCCAAATATTTTTTCGGAAGAAGATTTAATTATTTCAGGAGGAAATTTCCATGGACAACCATTGGCTTTAGCTTTAGATTATTTAAAGATTGCTATGGCAGAAATAGGCAATATTTCTGAACGACGAATTTTTCAACTCGTTTCAGGGTTAAGAGGTTTGCCAGCCTTTTTGGTAGATAACCCTGGATTGAATTCTGGTTTTATGATTCCGCAGTATACTGCTGCTAGTATTGTTAGTGCTAATAAGCAATTAGCTTCTCCTGCAAGTGTAGATAGTATTGTGTCTAGTAATGGACAAGAAGACCATGTAAGTATGGGAGCTAATGCGGCAACGCAAGCTTATAATTTGATTAGAAACGTGGAGCGTGTTATTGCTATTGAGTTGATGAATGCATCTCAGGCTATAGAGTTTAGAAGACCTATGAAAACATCTCCATTATTAGAATCTTTCTTGGAGCATTATAGAAAAGCTGTACCTTTTATTAAAGAAGACGAAGTGTTGCATGATGATATTGAAGCATCTATACAGTTTTTGAAAGATGTCGATATTGAAGTAGAAGAGTTGTTTTTAAATAACTATGGTGTAGAGAAGCATTAGATAGAGTAATGATTTAATTCTTTTCGATTAAATCCTTTGCCCAATTAATAGCATCTTCTAAGTCTGAAAATATTTCGAACGGCTTAGAAAAAAACATCTGTTCTATTTGTGCGTTTAGTTTTGCCATATGAACTCTTGAAACAACTGCAAACCCAGCAAGATTTTTTACCCTCGTGGTTCTCGGGTAAACATTTGGGTCAACAGAATAAGAGTTAATTCTATTGGTGATGTACACAAATGGTTTGCTATAATGATTTTCTGTGATTTCAATTAAAGCTTCATTGTGCTGATGGTCTAAATGTACACCTTCGTTAATTTCTGCAATTACATATCTATCGTAGAAAGAAAGTGTACAAAACTTTAATTTTACAACAGTTTCAAGCATTTTTAGAACAGTTTTTATGTATTAAGATAAAAAAAACTCCTCAATTTTTGAGGAGTTTTAACTTAAAATATTAAATCGTCTTAAGATTCGGTAGGCTTACCAGAGCTCTTAACCTTAATTTTTAGCTCATCTTTTTTAGCATCTAAATCCATTGTGATTGTGTCCCCTTCTTGGATTTTAGCATTGATAATCTCTTCGGCAAGCGCATCTTCAACATACTTTTGGATTGCTCTATTTAGCGGTCTTGCACCATACTGTTTGTCAAAACCTTTTTCAGCAATGTAGTCTTTAGCTTTGTCAGTAAGTACTAAGTCGTAACCTAAATCTTTAATACGTTTAACAAGTTTAATTAGCTCTATATCAATGATTTTATCAATATCTTCTTTTTCTAATGCATTAAAGACAATAACATCGTCAATTCTGTTCAAAAATTCTGGTGCGAATGCTTTTTTAAGAGCATTTTCTATAACGCCTTTTGCATGATCAGATTCTTGAGCTTGCTGTGCAGATGTGCCAAAACCAACACCAGTACCAAAATCTTTAAGCTTACGAGCTCCAATGTTGGAAGTCATAATAATGATTGTGTTTCTGAAATCGATTTTGCGACCTAAACTATCCGTTAGATAGCCATCATCAAGAACTTGTAAAAGCATATTGAAAACATCTGGATGTGCTTTTTCAATCTCATCTAATAGTACAACAGCATAAGGTTTACGTCTAATCTTTTCAGTAAGTTGTCCACCTTCTTCATAACCTACATATCCTGGAGGTGCTCCAATAAGTCTAGATACTGCAAATTTTTCCATGTACTCACTCATATCTATACGAACTAGTGCATCATTGCTGTCAAATAATTCGCTAGCTAAAACTTTAGCTAATTGCGTTTTTCCAACACCAGTCTGCCCTAAAAATATAAATGAACCAATAGGCTTATTTGGATCTTTAAGACCTGCTCTGTTACGCTGAATCGCTTTTACAACCTTTGCAACAGCATTATCTTGCCCAATAACACGTCCTTTAATAAGCTCTGGTAATTTTGCCAGTTTATTTAATTCGGTTTGCGCTATCTTGTTTACAGGAATGCCAGTCATCATAGAGATAACATCTGCAACATTGTCTTCTGTAACGATTTCTCTATGTTGTTTGGTTTCTTCTTCCCATTTCTCTTGGGCAGTAGCTAATTCTTTTTCAAGACGTTTTTCATCATCTCTTAGCTTTGCAGCTTCTTCATACTTCTGTTTTTTAACAACACTGTTTTTAGTTTCCTTAACTTCTTCAAGTTGCTTTTCCAACTCTATGATTTGCTTAGGAACATCAATATTTGTGATATGCACGCGAGAGCCAGCTTCATCTAAAGCATCAATAGCTTTGTCTGGTAAGAAACGCTCTGTCATGTATCTGTTTGTTAATTTTACACAAGCCTCAATAGCTTCAGGAGTATAATCAACATTGTGGTGTTCTTCGTATTTACCTTTAATGTTGTTCAATATTTCTATCGTTTCTTCTACAGAAGTAGGCTCAACAATAACTTTCTGGAAACGACGCTCTAAAGCACCATCTTTTTCGATATACTGTCTGTATTCATCTAAAGTGGTTGCACCAATACATTGAATTTCACCTCTTGCTAATGCTGGTTTAAACATGTTAGATGCATCTAAACTTCCGGTAGCTCCACCTGCACCAACAATAGTATGTATTTCATCAATAAAAAGAATAATATCATCATTCTTTTCAAGCTCGTTCATTACGGCTTTCATACGTTCTTCAAACTGACCTCTGTATTTTGTGCCAGCAACTAAGCTTGCTAAGTCTAATGTAACAACACGCTTATTAAAAAGAGTTCTAGAAACTTTACGCTTTACAATTCGTAAAGCCAAACCTTCTGCAATGGCAGATTTACCAACACCAGGTTCGCCAATTAATAAAGGGTTATTCTTTTTTCGTCTACTTAATATCTGAGAAACACGCTGTATTTCTTTTTCTCTACCCACTACTGGGTCTAATTTTCCTTCTTCGGCAAGAACGGTTAGATCTCTACCAAAGTTGTCTAAAACTGGCGTTTTAGACTTTTTATTTGTTTTGCTAGACTGGCTTCCACCGAAAGGATTTTGCTTAGCATCATCCTCTTCATTTACATCGTCATCTGAGTATGATTCGGCTTTTGGCTCATCTAGGTAATCATCTTCGCTTGTAATCATAGATTTAAATTCGTCTTTAACATTATCATAATCAACTTTAAGTTTATTTAATAACTTAGTCGTTGGGTCATTTTCATTTCTTAATATGCACAGTAATAAATGTGCTGTATTTATAGAGGTGCTTTGAAACAACTTAGCTTCTAAAAATGTTGTTTTTAAGGCACGCTCAGCTTGCCTCGTAAGGTGCAAGTTTTTCTTTTCGTTTGATGTTGTAGCGATATTGGGATTGGCTGGGCTTAAAATCTCAACTTTACGTCTTAAATGATTTAAGTCCACCTCTAAAGCGCTCAATATATCTATAGCTTTTCCACTACCATCTCTTAAAAGCCCTAACATTAAATGTTCGGTACCTATAAAATCATGACCTAGGCGTAAAGCTTCTTCTTTGCTAAATGCTATAACATCCTTAACTCTTGGGGAAAAATTATCATCCATAGTAAACTCCTTTCTGCATTAAAAATAGTAAAAACATATTATCTAAATGGCAAAAACCATACCTTAAATAAAATGGTTTAACGAATAGACTAAAAAAGCATTTCAAATCAAAGCAAATTCAATGATACTTATTAACGAAAAAGATATTAAAAATTGTTAATAAAAACTCCTAAATTAGACTTTTAAAAGTGCTTTAAACACTACTAAATTGGTTATATTAGCACGTTTTGAAAACTTATAGGAAATTAGCGTTTATTAAGTAATAAAATTTATTCAATAACTTGAATCAATTAACTATTTCTATCAGTTTAATTTTAAAAAAAATTAATGAAGAATTAATGAAGAAAACATTTTTAATATTACTAATTGTGCCTCTATTATCGTTTTCGCAAAAAAACATTGGAATAGAAGATAAATTTAAAATAACTGAATCTATAGAAGCTTTTTCTACAGGTATATTATTCAGCAAAAGAGTTGAAATAAGTACAACACCTACAGGGACTAATGTAGAAAAGGCAGAAAAAGGTTATAAATTTTTGGAGATGATGATTAGGATGAAAAATATCACTAAAATTACACAGAGTTTAGATTTAGCAAAGTTTCAGCTAGTAGATGAGAAATCAACTGTTTACACCCCAAATTTATGTCAGGCTAATAACCTGAATAAAATTTATTGTGATAAATTTGACTTCAAGCTAAAAAAGAATAAAAAAAAGTTTATTCTAATTACTTTTTCACCTTTAATTCCTGATGATATTTCTATTAAAACTATTCGATATGATGGGGTTGATATCTATGAATTTAAAGAATAAAAAACATTAATAACAACACAGTATACAAGTATTTAGTCTTGTATGTATACAAAAAAATCTAATTAATTTTATATATGGCAGAAGGAGAAAAACTCATTCCGATTAACATTGAAGATGAAATGAAGTCAGCCTACATTGATTACTCAATGTCGGTCATAGTGTCACGTGCGTTACCAGATGTAAGAGATGGCTTAAAACCAGTTCATAGACGTGTACTTTACGGTATGCACGAGCTTGGTGTTAGAGCAAATACAGCTCATAAAAAATCAGCAAGAATTGTTGGTGAAGTATTGGGTAAATACCATCCACATGGTGATACATCAGTATACGATACAATGGTGCGTATGGCACAGGAATGGAGTTTACGATATATGCTAGTTGATGGTCAAGGTAACTTTGGTTCTGTAGATGGCGATAGTCCTGCAGCAATGCGTTATACCGAAGCTAGAATGCAGAAGATTTCTGAAGAAATGCTAGCAGATATTGATAAGGAAACAGTTGATCACAAGCTTAATTTTGATGATACTTTAGAAGAGCCTACGGTTTTACCAACACGTATTCCTGGTTTATTGGTTAATGGTGCTTCTGGTATTGCTGTTGGTATGGCAACCAATATGCCGCCTCACAACCTTACCGAAGTTGTTAACGGTACTATTGCATACATCGATAACAATGATATAGAAGTTGATGAATTGATGCAACACATTAAAGCGCCAGATTTCCCAACAGGTGGAACTATTTATGGTTATGATGGTGTTAAGGAAGCTTTTCATACTGGTCGAGGTAGAATAGTGATGCGTGGAAAAGCCAATATTGAAGAGGTTAACGGACGTGAGTGTATCATTGTAAATGAAATTCCTTACCAAGTCAACAAAGCAGATATGATTAAGAAGACTGCAGATTTGGTTAACGAGAAAAAGCTTGAAGGTATTTCTACCATTAGAGATGAGTCTGATAGAAAAGGAATGCGTATTGTTTATGTTTTAAAGCGTGATGCAATTCCAAATATTGTACTCAACAAGCTCTATAAGTATACAGCTTTACAGTCGTCTTTTAGCGTAAATAATATTGCATTAGTAAAAGGTCGTCCGCAACTTTTAAACTTAAAAGAGTTGATTCACTATTTCGTAGAACACAGACACGAAGTAGTTGTAAGACGTACGCAATACGAACTAAGAAAAGCAGAAGAAAGAGCTCATATATTAGAAGGATTAATTATTGCTTCAGATAATATTGATGAAGTTATTGCGCTTATTAGAGCCTCTGCAAATGCCGAAGAAGCTAGAGAAAAGTTAATTGAACGTTTTAAGCTTACAGAGATACAAGCTAAGGCTATTGTAGAAATGCGATTACGTCAGTTAACAGGTCTAGAACAAGACAAGTTAAGAGCAGAGTATGAAGAGTTAATGAAAACTATAGAAGACCTTAAAGATATCCTAGACAAAAAAGAACGTCGTATGGATATTATTAAGGAAGAACTTGAAGTTGTTAGAGATAAATATGGAGACGAGCGTCGTTCTACAATCGAATATGCTGGAGGAGATTTAAGTATTGAAGATATGATTCCAGATGAAAAAGTAGTCATTACTATTTCGCACGCTGGTTATATAAAACGTACTTCACTTACCGAGTATAAAACCCAAAATAGAGGTGGAGTTGGTCAAAAAGCATCAACAACTCGTAATGAAGATTTCCTAGAGCATCTATTTGTTGGTACAAACCACCAGTATATGTTATTCTTTACCCAAAAAGGAAAATGTTTCTGGATGCGTGTGTATGAAATACCTGAAGGTTCTAAAACTTCAAAGGGTAGAGCAATCCAAAACCTTATTAATATAGAACAAGATGATAAGGTAATGGCATTTATCTGTACCCAAGACCTTAAGGATGAAGATTACATAAACAGTCATTATGTCATAATGGCAACTAAAAAAGGTCAGGTTAAGAAAACATCTTTAGAACAATACTCTAGACCACGAACTAATGGTATCAATGCAATTACTATTAAGGATGGTGACGAATTATTAGAAGCTAAGCTTACAACAGGTGAAAGCCAGGTAATGTTAGCCTTAAGATCTGGTAAAGCCATCCGTTTTGAAGAAGCTAAAACAAGACCAATGGGTCGTAATGCATCAGGTGTTAGAGGTATAACTTTAGCAAATGATAACGATGAGGTAATAGGAATGGTAGCTGTAGATGATTTTGAAAGTAATATCTTAGTGGTGTCAGAAAATGGGTACGGAAAGCGCTCTAGTTTAGACGATTATAGGATTACCAACAGAGGCGGAAAAGGTGTAAAAACCATTTCAATTACAGATAAAACAGGTAACTTAGTAGCCATTAAAAACGTGTCTGATGAGGATGATTTAATGATTATCAACAAGTCTGGTATTGCGATTCGTATGGAAGTTGCTGATTTAAGAGTGATGGGAAGAGCAACTCAAGGTGTAAAATTGATTAACCTAAAAGGAAACGATTCTATTGCTGCTGTTGCCAAAGTTATGAAAGATGACGATGATGAAAATGCAGACGAATTAGATATTGAAAATGCTGATGACCAAACAAAAAATGAAGATGGCACGGCTATTGATAATAATGAAACTGAAAACTAAAAATTAACAACATAAACTATTTTATTAAAAATGAAAAAATTAATGACATTAGTGCTGGTTTTTACAGTGACAGCTATGTCTTTTGCTCAAAAGGATGAAGTAAAAGCAATAGAGAAAGCACTAAAAAATTCGAATTTTGCTAATGCCAAATCAGCTGTGTCAGCAGCTGAAGGACTGATAGGTAATATGGATGATAAAATGAAGGCTAAGTTTTTATTTTTAAAAGCTCAAGCACTTTATGCCAACGGAACAGCTTCTGATGGTGATATTGACAAGGCAATTACTGCTTTAGAAGAATTAAAAAATCATGAATCTTCTATCGGTAAATTACGTTACACAGAGGATGCCAATGAAATGAAGATAGGTATGATTAATTCCTTTATCACTAAGGCAAACAGTGATTTTGAAACTAAGAATTACAAAGCTGCAGCTATTAAGTTTGAGAAACTATACAAAATGTCTCCAAAGGATACTACTTACCTTTATTATGCTGCTTCTTCTGCAGTAACAGATCAAGATTATGATAGAGCATTAGATTACTATATTCAACTTAAGAATTTAGGCTATTCAGGAGAAAAAATGAATTATTACGCTACGAATAAAGAAACTGGGGAAGAAGATTATTTTAATGACAAGAGTACCAGAGATTTTTATGTAAAAGCAAAATCTCATATTAAGCCTAGAGATGTAAAGAGTGAGCCAAAAACTGCTGAGATTGTAAAAAACATTGCGTTGATTTATGTTCAGAATGGTGAGACAGAGAAAGCAATCAGTGCTATTAAAGATGCGAAGGAAGAAAATCCAAATGATTACAACTTAATTTTATCTGAAGCTAATATTTATACTAAATTGGGTAATAATGAAAAAGCTTCTGAATTGTTCCATGAAGCATTATCTTTGGACCCTGAAAATCCTGATTTAAATTATAATGTTGGATTTTATGCTATGAATGCAGAACAATATGAAGACGCAAAGATAGCTTTTAAAAATGCTCTAAAATATAATCCAGGTTTTGCTGAAGCAGCTTTAAATCTATCTACAGTAATAATTAACGAAGGTAATGTTTTAAATGATGAGATGAGTTCTTTAGGTAATTCTTCTGCGGATAACAAAAAATATGAAGAATTAAGAGCCCAAAAGAATGAGATTTTTACCAAAGGGGCTGAAGTTTTAGAATCATTTATTAAAACAAATCCAAATTCCAAAAATATCGATATTTATACGCAATTAAAGAATATATACGGTGCTCTTGGTGAAATGGATAAGTTTAATGTTATGAAAGCCAAAATTGCCGAGATTGAAGCTGGCAACTAAAATTAATTATATATAACAATAAAAAAATGCGACTTTAATCAAGTCGCATTTTTTTGTTTAAATTATTTTTTTAATCACCCTAAGTCTATGGGTGTGCATATTTTTATCAATATTATAAATGCCACTATGGTCTAAACGATCAATTCTAACTTTACCATGAGCATGGATAATGTGGTTATCTTTCATAATTATGCCAACATGAATGATATTTCCATCCGCATTATCAAAAAACGCTAGATCTCCAGGCTCACTTTCTTCAATAAAGCTTAATGCTGCACCTTGTGTTGCTTGCTGAGATGCATCGCGTAGTAATTGATAACCATTAAGTTTATACACCATTTGTGTAAAGCCAGAGCAATCGATTCCGAAAGGAGATTTTCCTCCCCATAAATACGGAGTGTTGAGGTATAAAAATGAAGTATCTATAATATTAGATTTGTCACTTTTTGCAGTAATCTTATTGCCTTCAAACTTCTGTTCCAACAGATTTAAGCAATTTAGGTCTGAACCTAATGGTATTGGGTAAAGGCTGTTGTTTATGTCAGATACAAATTGTACTAGATCTTTTGATAGACAAATATTAGAATTTACTAATCGATTGTATTGATTTTCTTCGATTTCAATATATTGTTTGTTGTCTATCCAACCTTCATATTTATCATATGCAAAACGAATGCGACTCCATTTTTTGCGCTGTTCAAGCACTTTAAAAAAGTCACCATATAAAGCTTGAGTAACCATTTCACTGGTATCAGTAGGCTCTAATCGTATTGGTACAATCCCTAGATTGCAAACTCCGTATTGCATATAAGAAATTTATGGGCGTTCTATTACCATTGCAGAAGCACCACCACCACCATTACAAATAGCGGCTGCACCAATTTTAGCATTGTTTTGGTGTAATACGTTAATAAGAGTAACTAAAATTCTAGCTCCAGAACAACCAAGTGGATGACCTAATGAAACAGCTCCACCATTCACATTTACTTTATCGTCAGATAGACCTAAAATTTTCATATTTGCTAAGCCAACAACAGAAAAAGCCTCATTGAACTCAAAGAAATCAACATCACTTAATTCTACATTTGCTTTTGCTAATGCTTTTGGTAATGCCTTTGCTGGTGCAGTTGTAAACCATTCAGGCTCTTGTGCAGCATCTGCATAACTCTTTATAGTCGCTAAAGGAGTTAAACCTAATTCTTCAGCTTTTTCTTTACTCATTAAAACTAAGGCAGCAGCACCATCGTTAATGGTCGAAGCATTTGCAGCAGTTACAGTGCCTTCTTTTGTAAACGCAGGACGTAAAGCCGGAATTTTTTCCATCTTTACATTAGTGTATTCTTCATCTTTGCTAATAACTACAGCATCGCCACGACGTTGAGGAACTTCAACAGGTATAACTTCATTGTTAAACTTTCCAGCATCCCAAGCTGCTTCAGAACGTTTATAAGATTGTACAGCAAATGCATCTTGGTCTTCTCTGCTAAAATCATATTCTACAGCACAAGCATCTGCACAAACACCCATAGCATTGTTGTCGTAAGCATCTACTAAACCATCTTTTTGCATACCATCTACTAAGGTGGCAGGTCCAAATTTAGTAGCACTACGAGCATGGTAATAATGAGGAATTAAACTCATATTTTCCATTCCACCAGCAACCATAATATCAGCATCGCCAAGTTGAATAGCTTGTGCAGCTTGCATTACGGCTTTCATTCCAGATGAGCAAACTTTATTTATTGTTGTACAAGGAACAGAGTTTGGAATACCTGCGTATATAGCAGCTTGTCTTGCGGGAGCTTGACCTGTACCTGCTTGTACTACATTACCCATTAGTACTTCATCAACCATTTCTGGTTTTAAATTAATTTTTTCTAAAGCGCCCTTTATGGCAGCAGCTCCAAGTTTTGGGGCTGGTACACTAGATAAACTTCCTAAAAAACTTCCTATTGGTGTTCTAACGGCAGATACGATAACTACGTCCTTGTTCATTATTATTTTGTTTATAATTAGTTCCTGCGAAATTAATGATTTTTTGAGATATTTCGGAATGTATTATAGAATATAGAGGTTTAAAATTTAATATTTGTTACATTTGATTTATATGAAGAAACTTCTGAACAAATGGTATAAAAATCATGCTTTAGTATATAAAATACTATTGTTCTTGTTGACCACTCTTTTCATTGTTTATTTATTTCCTAAAACAGGCAAGTTTAGGTATTCCTTTGAGAAAGGGAAACCATGGCAATCAGAAAGTTTATTGGCTCCATTTAATTTTGCGATTCAAAAAACGCAAGCTGAAATAGAAGAAGAGCAGCTTGAAATTGAGAATAATGCTCCTGTTTACTTTGATATTGATCTTGAAATTCCAAAGAACATAAAGTTAAACTACATTGCTAAATTCAATGAAGTCTTTAATGATTCTACTACTGCAAAAAAAGCTTTATTTAAGCAAGGAACAGATATAATTGAAACTTTATACGAAAACGGAATTTTAGATACTGATTATCCATATTCTAAAGACAAACCAGTGGTTTTAGTAGCCTCTAATAAAGTTGAAAAAAGGCTACAATATCAAAATCTTGTTGAAGAAAAACAGTTAACAAATAGGTTAGAAAACTATTTAGAAAAATCAATTTCTTCAGAGAATAAAAATAGGATGATATCCTTATTTTTTGATATCGTTAAACCTAATGTGACACTAAATGAAACTCTTACAAAAACTACATTAGAAGAGGAACTTTCTCAAATATCACTAACGCGTGGAAGTATAGATAAAGACCAATTGATTATTTCAAAAGGGCAGGTTGTAGAAGATGAGGAATACAACATTTTAAAATCACTGAAATCTGAATATGAATCTCAGGTTTGGAATACTGCTAATTACAATTGGGTACTTGTAGCGTATACATTGTTGGTGGCATTGGCACTTTTAATGCTATTGCTTTTTTTGCAGAAATATAGGTTGGAGGTTTTTCAAAATAATACCAAAGTAACCTTTATATTTTTTAATATCGCTCTGATGATATTGCTCACCACTTTGGTGATTAATTATAATTCTCAATACATATACGTGGTGCCATTATGTATATTACCCTTGGTGTTAAAAGCCTTTTTTGATGCGCGACTTGGTTTATTCTCTCATGTACTCACAGTGTTACTTTTAGGCTTTATTGTGCCAAATAGTTATGAGTATATGTTTCTTCAAATCATAGCCGGAATTGTAACTATATTAACGGTTTCAGAATTATATAAACGTGCCAATCTTTTTATATCAGTTGGTCAAATAACACTAATATATATCATAGCTTATTTTGCCTTTTTCGTAATTCATGAAGGGCAAATAACAACTTTAAAGTGGGATACATTTGGGCTATTTATTCTATGTGGTCTGGCAACGCTATTTGTTCAGCCTCTTATCTATATTTACGAAAAGATTTTTGGCCTTGTATCTGATGTTTCACTTTTGGAATTATCAGACACCAATACTAAGCTTTTAAAAGAATTATCTAATAAAGCACCAGGTACATTCCATCATTCTTTGAATGTTGCCAACTTGGCTGAAGCTTCAGCAAACGAAATTGGTGCTAATGCTATGTTGGTTAGGGTAGGGGCTTTGTATCACGATATAGGTAAAATGAAGAATCCAACCTATTTTACAGAAAATCAAAGCAATGGTATTAATCCTCATGATGAGTTATCAAGTAGAGAAAGTGCAGCGGTAATAGTAGACCACGTATTGAATGGCATTGAAATAGCCAAAAAATATAATTTACCAGACCGTGTGATTGATTTTATTAGAACACATCACGGTACAAGTGTTGTTTATTATTTCTACATGAAAGAGAAGGCAGAAAATGATACTGTAAAAATTGAAGATTTTTCATACCCAGGACCAAAGCCATTTAGTAAGGAGACTGCTATTTTAATGATGTGTGATAGTGTTGAGGCTGCATCAAAAAGTCTAAAAGAGCCAACTACAACCAAGATTAATGATTTTGTTGAAAACATCATTAATAAGCAAATGGAAAGCGGACAATTCTTAAATGCTAATATTACTTTTAAAGAAATTCAATCTATCAAAAAGGTAATAAAACACAAACTTGCCAATATCTATCATTTGAGGATAGAGTATCCGGAATAAAACAAAAAAGCCACACTATTGCTAGTATGGCTTAATGTGATCGCGACAGGATTCGAACCTGTGACCGTCTGCTTAGAAGGCAGATGCTCTATCCAGCTGAGCTACGCGACCATTAAAAAGTCGGGGTGGCAGGATTCGAACCTGCGACCTCCGCGTCCCAAACGCGGCGCGATAACCGGGCTACGCTACACCCCG
>MDTG01310087.1_pt1 | contig 151590 bp, 161 predicted proteins | sample 811421 | NCBI WGS metagenome assembly MDTG01 (sample SAMN05326645, study PRJNA326480) | marine metagenome | isolation source: seawater | place: Pacific Ocean: South East | collected 2011 | reverse complement strand
GCGATCCCTTTCCTCGAATCGGTGGCATACAAGCGCTCGCTCAAGGAGACGACCTTCGGCATCCACCCGCAGACGGCGATCACCAAGGACAACGTGCACGTGCAGCTCGACGGAGCGGTGTACGCGCGCGTCCAGGACGCGTACATGGCGTCGTACGGCATCGACGACCCCAACCAGGCGATCACGGTGCTGGCGCAGTCGGCGATGCGTGTCGCCAGATCGTCGACGAGCGACGGGTAGAACCCGGCGCCGGGCGCGATGTCGCTGCCGAGCGGGTCGAGTTCCGCGACCGCAATTTCGCTGCCTTCGGTGACCGCGTCGATCAGGCGCGGATCGAACTGTGGCTCGGCGAAGACGCAGCGGGCGCCGCTGTCGCGGATCGCGTCGCGCACCGCGGAAAGGCTGGCGGGGCTCGGTGCGCTGGCGTCGGAGAGGCTGAGCGCACCGACGACATCGAGGTCAAACGCCCGTTCGAAATACTGGTAGGCGTCGTGGAAGACGACGAAGCGTGCCTCGCGGGCCGGCGCAAGGCTCTCGGTCGCGCGGGCCACGGCATCGTCGATGGCGGCCTGCGCGGTCCTGGCGTTGGCGCGGTAGGTGTCGGCGTTCTCGGGGTCGGCCTCGGCGAGCGTTTCGGCGATGGTCTCGAGCCAGGCGCGGGCGTTGTCGGGCGAGAGCCAGACGTGCGGGTCGTCGCTGCCGTGGTGATGGCCCTCTTCGTCTGCGTGGTCGTCTTCGGCGTGCGCGTGTCCATGATCTTCGGTGTCTTCATCGGCGCCGGAGAACAGGACGTCGTCGCGGGCCGCGAGGTGCCGTGTCTGCGGCAGCTCGCCGAGCGCCACGACCCGGGTGTCGCCCGCGATGGCCTCGATCTTGCGGCCGAGGCCGGGGCTCAGGTCCGGGCCGATCCAGAACAGCACTTCGGCCTGCTGGAGGGCGCGGGCTTCGGAGGGCGAGAGTGCGTGGTCATGCGGCGAGGCGCTGCTCGGCACGAGCGCCTCGGGGCTGCCGAGCTCTCCCATGACGGAGGCGACGAGCCCCTGCACCGGCGCGATGTCGGTCACCGCACGCGGCGGTTCGGCAGCCAGCGGGCTCGCGACCAGAGCGGCGGGGAGGAGATATCTGAGCATGACGGGTCCTTCTTCAATGGGTGTTATGATATAACGTGCGGGGTTGATAGCGGCGATAGTATAACATATCAACCCCTCGAGTTTACGGAGATTGCCATGGACGCGCTCGGCTTCACCCGACACGATCATCGCCACTGCATCGCCCAGGCGCTGGAGGCGGTCGAGGAAACCTGCGCCGCGCAGGCGTTGCAGTTCACGCCGCAGCGACGGCGGGTGCTGGAGATTCTCCTGCAGGAGCATCGCGCCATGGGCGCCTACGAGCTGCTGGACGTGCTGCGTGCCGAGGGTCTGGCAGCGCAGCCGCCGACCGTCTACCGGGCGCTGGATTTCCTCGTGGGGCACGGGTTCGCGCACAAGATCGAGCGGCTGAACGCCTTCGTCGCCTGCGCCGCCCCCGGCGAGCGCCACGCGCCGGCGTTTCTCATCTGCACCGGCTGCGGCGCGGTCGCCGAGATGCCGTCGCAGGGGATCGCGCGAGCGGTGCGCGGGGCGGCCGCCGAGATCGACTTCGAGGTGTCGCGCATGGTGATCGAGGCCGAGGGCCTCTGCCCGGCCTGCCGCGAGGCGCGGGCATGAGCCTGATCGAGGCGACCGGGCTCGAGGTCACGCTCGGCAGTCACCGGGTGCTGAGCGGGGTGGATTTCCACGTCGGGCCGGGCGAGATCGTGACCATCGTCGGGCCGAACGGCTCGGGGAAATCGACGTTGCTGCGGGTGCTCGTCGGTGCGCTGAAGCCCGACGCGGGCAGCGTGACGCGGAAGCCGGGCCTGCGGATCGGCTACGTGCCCCAGAAGCTGCAGATGGACCCGACCTTGCCGATGACGGTGATGCGCTTCCTCTCGCTGCCGAGGCGCGTCGCGCCCGCCGTGCGCAAGACCGCGCTCGAAGAGGCGGGAATCGGTGACCTCGGGGATCGCCCCATGGCCGGGCTGTCGGGTGGCCAGTTCCAGCGGGTCATGCTGGCGCGAGCGCTGCTGGACCGGCCCGACGTGCTGCTGCTCGACGAGCCGACGCAGGGGCTCGACCAGCCGGGCTCGGCGGCCTTCTACCGGCAGATCGAACATATCCGGGCGCATCTCGGCTGCGCCGTCGTGATGGTCAGCCACGAGCTGCACGTGGTGATGAGCGCCTCGGACCGGGTGGTCTGCCTCAATGGCCACGTCTGCTGCCAGGGGCATCCCGAGGTGGTGGCGCAGGCGGCGGAATACCGGGCGCTCTTCGGCACCGGCACGGAAGGGGCGCTGGCGCTCTACCGGCACGATCACGGCGGCCACCGACACGACGGCGCCTGCGCTCATGACCACGCGACGGGGGCACCCGTCAACCAAACGGGACCGCACTGAATGCTCGACGATTTCCTTGTGCGCGCGGCGCTGGCCGGACTGGGGCTGGCGCTGGCGGCGGCGCCGCTGGGCTGCTTCGTGGCGTGGCGGCGGATGGCCTACTTCGGAGATGCCACTGCGCATGCGGCGATCCTGGGCGTGGCCCTGTCGCTGGCGACCGCGCTGCCGATCGTCTTCGGCACGCTGCTTGTCGCGCTCATCATGGCGCTGCTGGTAAGTTCGCTGTCCGAGCGCGGGCTCGCGCTCGACACGGTGCTGGGGGTGATGGCCCACAGCGCGCTGGCCTTCGGTCTCGTGGCGGTGACCTTCGTGCCCGGTGCGAGACTGGACCTGAGTGCCTATCTCTTCGGTGACATCCTTGCGGTGACACGGTCCGATCTCGGGGTGATCTGGGGCGGGGCAGTCGCGGTGCTGGCGCTCATCGGCTGGCGCTGGCAGGCCCTGCTGACCGCGACCGTCTCGCCCGACCTGGCCTGGTCGAGCGGCATCGACCCGAGACGCGAGCAGCGCATCCTGACGCTGGCCCTGGCGCTGGTGGTCGCGCTGGCGATCAAGGTGGTGGGGGCGCTTCTGGTCAGCGCCATGTTGCTGATTCCCGCTGCCGCGGCGCGACCCTTCGCTCGCAGCCCCGAAGCCATGGTGCTTATCGCGGCGGCGCTCGGCGCGCTCTCGGCGCTTGGCGGGCTCTGGGGGGCGTTCGTCTTCGACACTCCGGCGGGGCCGTCGATGGTCTGCGCGGCGGCGATTCTCTTCGGGATCACCACGGGCCTGCGCCGGCTTCTGGGCTGAGCGCAGCACACCGCGGACCGCATGTGAATCGCAGCGTTTCCGGTAGCTTGGATGTGCTGGAAAGGGGGGTGGTGGTACCGCCTTCCCGGTTCGAACGGGAGACCTCTTGATCCACAATCAAGCGCTCTAACCTACTGAGCTAAGGCGGCACGTTGCGGGGGAGATAGCGCTGCCTCGGAAGGATTGCAACCCGAAATTCGGCCTTAAAGTGCACGATCCCAGTGCTGTTCGACGAGGTCGACGCCAAAGCTGTGCACGGGCGTGGCCGAGCGGCAGGCAAAGCCGTTGCGGGCGTAGAGCGCGCAGGCGGCGCGGTGGCTCTCGTGGGTCCAGAGCGTCATGCGCCGGTAGCCCGCGTCGCGTGCGAAGCCAAGCGCGTGGTCGAGCATGTGCTGCCCGAGCCCCATGCCGCGCGCCTCGGGGAGCAGCAGGAACAGCCGGAGTTTCGCGGTGGTGTCGTCCGATCTGACGCAGAAGATCGAGCCGAGCCGCCGGCGCCCGTCGCGCGCGATCCAGCCGGCTTCGCAGCGCGGATCGTGGTCGCGCTCGAAGGCGCGCAGGATGTCGTCGACCAGCGCCGGGAAGGTGGCATCGAAGCCCTCGGCCTCGGCGTAGAGCGCGCCGTGGGCCGCGACCAGCCAGTCTTGGTCAGGGGCCGAGTAGGGGGTAAGGGCGGCGGCGCACATGCGCGAAGGCTTTCACCGGGCGTCTTGCAAATCAAGCGTGCCGGGGCTACCTCGCCAAGATGCCGCGGCGCATGAGGCCGCGCGGCGACAAGAGGGCAACGTCATGGGTATCAATACCGAACGCGACATCGAGGCAAATCTCCAGATCGGGCCGACCGATCAGGGCATGGTGCGGATCTTCATCGCCGCGGGCGACCTCGAAGTGCCGATGGACTTCGAGCCGGACGAAGCCGAGGAGATTGCCGACGAGATCCGCGCCGCCGCTGCGGCTGCGAGCAAGCTTCGGGCCAAGGGCCGCCGCTGAGCGACCAGCCGTCGTGATCAGCCCGGGCCATCCAGCATGGCGCCGGGATCGCGCAGCCCGTGCAGGCGCCGCGCCGCATGGGCGGCAAAGCGCCGGATCAGCGCGTTGCGCCGGGCGCCGGCGAGCTTGCTCTCGGGGCCCATCCGCAGGATTTCCGCATCATAGGCGTCGGCGATGATGAGTCCGGTGCCCTCGGGCAGCAGGTCGGTCGGAAAGGCCTCGTCTACTGCCCAGAAGTAGCGGTCGCACCACTCGAGATCCCCCTGCCACTTGCCGTCGGACATGAAGTCCGCGCGGCTGCTCTTGCATTCCACGATCCAGATCTCGCCCTTGGGGCCAAGCGCCATGACGTCGACGCGCTTGCCGCGCTCGGGGACGAATTCCTCGATCACGGAGAAGCCATGCCCGCCGGCAAGGTGGCGGCAGACGCCGCGCGCCAGAAGCTGACCGGGCATGAGAGAGGGATCGGGAGCCAGAACCATGCTGCAATCGTATGAACAATACGTGAACAGATGCAAGCATTTCGCCTGTCACTCTTCCTTGAGCGGGCGGGGTGCCTACTTCAAGAGGCACTGCGATCAAGGGAGCCCCACGCATGAGCGACGAATCCGGACTGCCGCGGCACCAGGCGCGGGGCGTGCGCAACGCGCGCGAACTGCAGGATCACCTGAACTGGCTCGACACGTTTTCCGGCACGGCGCTGGGGGTGCTGGCGGTGGCCTCGGGCATCTACACCTACCTCGGGGTGTCCTCGCTGCTCGATGACAACGGCTCGATGTCGGTCTTCGCCGCCATCGCCTATTCGGTGGCGGTCTCGGTCGGCATCTTCGTCTTCTGGTCCTACCTGATGCGCCTCTTTCCGGCGGTGCGCACCGCCTCGGCGCGGATCGGGCTGATGGGGGCGATGGCGGTGGGCAGCCTGGCCATCGTGGCGATGTCGTCATGGCTGAACGCGGCGGCGCTGGCGGGCTCGGCGGCGGTCGAGCAGCACCTCGCGAAAACCGTGCAGGATTACCAGGCGTCGCTCGAGCGCAGCCACGAGGTGGCGCTTTCGGCGCAGTCGCTGGAGCGGGACGTAGCCCGCGTGCGGCAGAGCTTCGAGGATCTCTCCGAGCAGGAGGCCGCCGGCACGCTCTCGGGGCTTGCCGGACGCGGCGCGGTGTTCCGTGTGCTGCGGCAGAAGGCAGCCGAGCTCGAGGGGCTCGAGGAACAGATCGCCACCCAGACGCAACCGGTGGAGCGGGCCTTTGACCAGGGCAACGCGATCCTGTCGCGGATGCGGGCGTTGACGGTCGAACCCGGCCCGGTCGAGGCGCGCTCGGTCGAGTTTTCCGAGGCGGCAGTCGAACTGCAGGGGCTGATCGCCCAGTTGCGGCAGCTTTCGGTCGCGCCGCTGGTGGCGCGGGCGGCGCAGGACCTCTCGGCTTCGGTCGTGCTGCCCGAGCTCGATGGCAGCACCGAGGAGATCCGCGGCAGCCAGACCGCCACCATCGACTCGGTGCTCGACACGCTGGCGAGCCGGGCGGCCACGCTCGAGGAGGCGGCGCGCGAGGTCATGGCCATGACCCCGGCGGACGAGGTGACCTATACGCCGGTGTCCTCGGCGGACGCCGTGATCCTCTATGCGCGCAATTTCGTGCCGTCCTGGGCGGGGGCCATCGCCATCGACCTGCTGCCGGCCGTGCTGGTGTTCATCACCGCCATCACCCACGCGGCGATCCGCGAGAACCGCGACGGCGCGGCGGTCGAAGACACGATGACCCTGTCGGAACTGCGCTCGGCGATCTCGGCGCTGCGCGACGTCGAGACCGACATGGAGCGGATGCCCGAGGTGCACAGCCGGGCCGAGCCTGCGCCGAGCGGCGCGCGGCCGGTGGACCCGGCGCCCTCCGAGGCGCCCACGCCGCCGCAGCCGGAGGCGCCGCGCGACAAGGGCGACCCGGCATGATCGGGCGCAGCTCCATCGGCCGGGTACTGGGCGGGGTGCTTGTCTTCCAGCTCTTCATCGCGGGTTTCCTCATCATCGGCGACATGCGCGAGGGCATCCGCCTGCCGAGTTTCGGCCCCTCTGCGCCGCGTACCTCCGAGCCCGTTCGGCCGGGCGACCAGCGCCGTCTCTACAGCCCGGACTACGAGCGCCCGCCGCTGAACCCCGCACGCGATCCCGGCGACATGCCCGAGCGTCTGACCCTGACCGAGAGCGGCGAGGCGGGGGTCTGGAGGCTCGAGGGGACCATCGCGGCAGGCGACGGCGCGCGCATCGCCGACCGGATCGACTCGGCGGAACCGGCGGTGGAGACCGTGATCCTGCAAAGCCCCGGCGGCTCGGTGCGCGACGCGCTGGAGCTGGGCCGTCACCTGCGCGCCGGCGGGATCGGCACGCGGCTGCTGCGCGGCGAGATCTGCTACTCGGCCTGTCCCTATCTCTTTGCCGGGGGCGAGACCCGGGAGGTGGAAGAGGGGGCCTCGGTCGGGGTGCACCAGCATTACTTCGGAGAAAGCACGATCCTGCCGGCCTTTGTTGCCGTCGAGGACATCCAGCGGGGGCAGGGCGAGGTGATGATTTACCTCGAGGACATGGGGATCGACCCGCTGGTAATGAGCCACGCGCTGACCACCCCGGCGGACGAGATATACCTGCTGCTGCCGGAAGAGCTCGAGCGTTACAATTTCGTGACGGATGAGGCGGGCTGAATCGTGCAAGGCCCCTTGCCGTGGGCCTGCACGCATCTTATCTCGCGGGTCAGGCGGGTTTCTGCGCTTCCCGTGACACGGTTGCATTCCGGTGGCCTTAAGCAATTCCGAGGGAGCTGGCTCTGTCCGGGCCCTGGTCCGGTTACCTGGCGCCCACCTGTATATACAGGTCCTCGGGAATGAGATAACCACACGGTCGCCGCGGTTCCCGCCGCTTTTCCAAGACAGACGACAGCCGGTCCGCCCGGCATGAAAAAAGCGCCCCGCGGGGCGCTTTGTCGTGTCTGGTCGGGCGCCGTCCGGTCAGCGGCGGCGGTGAAGCAGATGTGCGCGGTCCTTCGGACGCTCGGCGGCGACGCGCACGGGCACCGGCTGCATCGTGACAGTGGGCGCGCGTTTGCCGCCCGACGGCGGGGTGTCCGTGTCCTGCATCCGCATGATCGAGATGGCGAACTGTGCGCCGGCGAACACAAGGCCATTGAACAGCCAGAGCAGGAACACTGCCAGCAAACCGGCATCGGTGCTGGTCACCAGGTGGTAGAGGTTCGCCACGTTCTGCCAGAGCAGCAGTCCCACGAAGACCGTGGAAAGGCCGAAGCCCATGAGGGTTTGCAGGATGTAGAGGCGCACGAGGCGGGGCATGTTCATGTCTTCCTGTCTCCTTGCTGTGCAACAAATGGTATTGCAGCAACGCGGTTTGACAAGGATCGACCGCAACCGATCCTTCGTCTCTGTAAAAGATGGAAGGTCTGTGCGGCGAAATCAAGCGACGTGGCGTCGCACGGTCAGGTGTGCGGTGCCGCCGGTCGTGAAATGTCGCATCTTTCTTACATTTTTTCTCCATGGCTTCGACGGAAATCCGGCGCGGCGCCGTTCAATGCCCTCCAGACCGTTCGCCGCGCGCCCTTCGTGAGGTTTCATACGCAGATTTTCCGCCACTCGCCCGTTCCCGTTCCTGTCTGCCATCATGGCGACCCTTTTTCTGGTGACGCAGCCCCATGCCGGCCGGGCGCAGGCGCCGGGCGGCATGGGGCCGGCGGGGCGGGCGATCGAGGTCGGCGTGGTCACGCTCGAGACCGCGCAGGTGCCCTTCACCAAGACGGTCCTGGGCCGCGCGGTGGCTTATCAGCAGGTCGACATCTGCCCGCGCGTCGGCGGCATGATCGCCGAGATCGTCTATGACGCCGGGCGTTCGCTCTAGGCCGGTGACGTGCTCTTCCGCATCGAGGATCAGACCTACCGCGCCGAGGTCACCTCCGCCTCGGCCGAGGTCGACCTGGCGCAGGCCTCGGTCGATACCGCGCAGGAGACCGTCGACCGCTACCAACGCCTGCTGGGCACTGGCGTGACCCAGGAAGAACTCGCCTCGGCCCGGGTGTCGCTGAAGCAGGCGCAGGCGGATCTGAGCGGGGCACGCGCCGCGCTGTAGGTGGCGCAGCTCGATCTGGACCGCACCGAGATCACCAGCCCGATCGCGAGCTTCCCTTCGGTGCCCACCGTCTCGGTCGGCGCGCTGGTGACGGAGAACCAGACCGACGCGCTGACCACCGTCACGCGGCTTGATCCGATCTACGTCGATGTCGAGGAAACGAGCCGCCGCATCGGCCAGATCCGCGAGAAGATCGACACCGGGACGTTGCAGCGCGGCGACCGGCTGGGGATCACGCTGCAGCTCGAGACCGGCGAGACCTACTCGGGCGAGGGCCGCATGGTCTCGCCCAGCGTCAACGTCTCGACCACAACCGGCACCACCGAGCTGCGCCTGCAGTTCGACAACCCCGAGCGGCGGGTGCTGCCGGGGCAGTTCCCGCGGGTGGACATGACGCTTGGCACGACCACGGCGGTGCTGGTGCCGCAGGGGGCGACCTCGCGCGCGGCGGACGGCACGCTCACGGCCCTTGTCGCCGTCGACGGCACGGCGCAGCAGCGCAGGCTGACGAGCCAGGGCAGCTACCGGAACGCGTGGATCGTCACCGACGGTGTCGAGGACGGCGAGGCGCTCGTCATGGACGGGCTCAGCAACCTTGCCGACGGGGCGCAGGTCACGACGGTGCCGGTCTCCATCTCGGACGACCGCGTCGTGACGGAGGTGCGGCAGGACGACGGGGAGGAAACAGGCGGCGGCAGAGCCGGGGCCGCCCCCGACGACGGCGCGGCGCAGGACGCAGAGTAAACCCGATGGGCCTGTTCTTCATCCGCCGCCCCGTCTTCGCCTGGGTGCTCGCCCTGATGACCATGCTTGCCGGGGCATGGTCCTTCGTGTCGCTGCCCGTCGCGCAATATCCCGACATCGCGCCGACCGCGGTGCGGGTCTCGGCGACCTATTCCGGCGCCACCGCCGAGGCCGTCGAGAACTCGGTGACGCGGGTCATCGAGGACGCCATGACCGGGCTCGAGGGCATGATCTACATGACCGCGCGCTCGTCGCAGGGCGCCGCCTGGACCGGCATCAGCTACCAGGAGCGGCAGTCGGGCGATCAGGCGCCCTGGCTCTACGCGATTTCCGCATTCGTGATCTTCCTCGCCCTTGCGGCGCTCTACGAAAGCTGGTCAATCCCGTTCTCGGTGATGCTCGCGGTTCCCGTGAGGGTGCTCAGAGCGCTCCTGACGGCCTGGGTGTGTGGCCAATCTAACGACGTTTACTTCAAGGTTGGGATGCTCACCACGATCGGACTTGCAGCCCGGAATGCGATCCTTATCGTCGAAATTGCCGAGGATTTGCGCGCTCAGGGGCGCAGCATCGCAGAGGCGGCGATCGAGGCAGCACGGCTTCGCCTGCGCCCCATCCTGATGACCGCGTCGACATTCATCCTTGGCGTCCTTCCGCTGGCCACCGCGAGCGGGGCCGGCGCTGCGGCACAGAATGCCACCGGCACGGGCGTGATCGGAGGCATGGTGGCGTCGACATTCACAGGCATCTTCATGGTGCCAGCGCTCTACGCGCTCATCATGCGACTGGTCCGCTGGGCCGAAGAGAGAGTAACGAGCAGATGAAAAAGATAAAACTGGCACTCCTGACCGCGACGACGGCCCTCGCCGCCTGCACCGTCGGTCCGGATTACGAGGCGCCGAAACAGACGCTTGCGGTCAGCTTCGCCGAGGGCGCGGCCGCACCGATCGGCAAGGCCTCCGAGCAATACTGGTGGCGTGCCTTCAACGATGCAACGCTCAACAGCCTCGTGCAGACCGGGCTGGACCAGAACCTCAATATCCGGACCGCCATTGCCCGCGTCGCCGAAGCACAGGCCGCCGCCCGCGCGACGGGGCTGCCGGCGCAGATCTCGGGCGGGGCGTCGGGACAGATCACGCGCGCCGGAGGCGAGACCGTCGATGGCACCACCACGACGACCACCGGAGGGTTCAGCCCGTCCTACGTGTTCGATCTCTTCGGGGGCGAGCGCCGCTCGCGCGAGGCCGCGCTGGCATCGCTGCAATCGGCCGAGCTGAGCGTCGGCGAGGCGCGGCTGGCCTTCCTGTCGGCGCTGGTCTCGAACTACATCGACCTGCGTTACTACCAGAACGCGCTGGCGATCACGCGGCAGACGCTCGACACCCGCCGCGAGACGCTGTCGCTGGTGCAGAGCCAGCGCGAGGCCGGGGCCGCAACCGCGCTCGACGAGGCGCAGGCGCAGGCGGCGCTGGACGACAGCCGTGCGTCGCTGCCCTCGCTGGAAAGCGGCTTCTACGCGTCGGCCTATTCCATCGCCACCCTGCTGGCCCAGCCGGTGCAGAGCATCGAGAGCCGGCTTCAGCGCGGCGCGGCACAGCCCAGCCCCTCCGGCAGCGCCGGGGTCGGCGTTCCGGCGGACCTGCTGCGCAATCGTCCGGACGTGCGCGGCGCCGAGCGCGACCTTGCCGCCTCCGTGGCGCGGATCGGGGTGAACGAGGCGCAGCTCTACCCGTCGCTCAGCCTCGGCGGCACGGTGAGCGCCACCGAAGGCGTGAGCAGCTGGTCCTTCGGACCGCAGCTTTCGGTGCCGGTGCTGAGCCAGCCGCTGCTGCGCGCCAGCCGCGACCAGGCCGTCGCGCAGGCGAAGCAGGCGGAACTCGCATGGCGATCGGAAGTGCTGAGCGCGGTCGAAGAGGTCCAGTCGGCGCAGACCGACTACCTGCGCAATCGCCGCGCGGTCTCGGCCTATCGCCGCAGCGTGAACTCCTACGAGCGGGTCGTGTCGCTGTCGCGTGAGACCTACAACGGCGGCACCACGACGCTGCTCGATCTGCTGGACGTTCAGCGCTCGCTGGCGAACTCGCGGCTGACGCTGGCGTCGAGCGTGCGGAATCTCGCGGCAAGCTGGGCGACCCTCCAGGTCGCTGCAGGCAAGGGCTGGGCGATGCCGGTCGCGGTCACGACCGAAGCCGAGGGCAGCTGATCGGTGCGGCCGGGGCGCGGCAGTCGCGCCCCGGCCGTGACCTGCGCTGGACTGTGGGTTTGAAACCCGACACTACCGGTGCCGCCGGGGCCAGGTATTTCGAATATTGCGGCAAGATGAGACGCCGGTGGCGCCCGTGCGACAGGCGTGCCGGGCGGTGGATTTGGAAAACCGGCCCCACGCGTGGCGCGAGGCTTCGGCGGCTCCGAGAGGCGAGAGGCTTCGGCAGCGGCCTTGGCGGGCCTGCGCGTGTGGCGGATGTTCCGAAGGGCCGCGGGGCCATCCACGCCATCATGTCGATCAGGGACGCCCCCGCCGTCGGGGCGCGTCGTGCCGAGCTCAGAACGCTTCGGGCTTGGCCTCGCGGGCAATGTGGTCGAGCACGGCGTTGACGAACTTCGCTTCACGGCCCTCGGGGAAGAAGGCGCGGGTCACTTCCACGTATTCCGAGATGATCACGCGCGGCGGCGTGTCGCTGTCGACCAACTCGGCGCCGGCGGCGCGGAAGAGCGCGCGCAGCGTCGGGTCGAGCCGCGCGATGGGCCATTTCGCCACGAGCGCGCGGTCGGTCATCTGGTCGATCTTCGCCTGCCAGTTCACCGCCGAAGAGGTGATGCGGCTGAAGAGGTCGACATCGCCCTCGATCATCTCGATGCCCTCGTCGATCTCGGCGCCGAAGCGGTGGTCGACGAACTCGTGCTGAACCTTCTCCACCGTGAGGTTACCCACCTCCATCTGGTAGAGCGCCTGCACCGCGTAGAGCCGCGAGGCGGATTTCATCCGACGCTTCTGATTGCCCGAGGGGGCCGGGGGAGTGTCCGGGGTGGTCATGCGGTGTCGTTTCCTCGTGAAGACCCCGCAAGCTGATACTCGTCGCGGGCAGGAACGAATCCCACCCCCTTGCGGGCGCCGCCCCACCTACGGGCCAGCGCGACCAGATGCAAGGCCGCCGCGGCCGCGCCGCCGCCCTTGTTCTGGCCGTCCGCCTCGGCCCGGACGCGGGCCTGCTCGTAGTTTTCCACGGTGAGGATGCCGTTGCCGATGCAGAGCCCCTGCAGCCCCAGAAGCGTCAGGCCGCGCGAGCTGTCGTTGCAGACCGTGTCGTAATGGGTCGTCTCGCCGCGGATCACGCAGCCGAGCGCGACGTAGCCGTCGAAGTTCGACAGCCGTTCGGCGATGCCGATGGCCGAGGGCACCTCGAGCGCGCCGGGCACCTCGATCACCTCGTGGAAGCCGCCGGCCGCCTCGATCTCCTCCGTGGCGCCCTTCACCAGCTGCTCGGCGATCTGCTTGTAGTAGGGCGCGACCACGATCAGGATCTTGACCGGCTTGTCGAAGCTCGGCCGGGGCAGGGTGTAATGCTCTTCGTTCGAGGCCATCAGGCACCTCCGATCTTGCGCGTGCCGACGATCTCGAGACCGTAGGCATCGAGGCCCACGATGCGCGGCGTGGGCGAATTGGTCAGAAGTTCGAGCTGCGACAGGCCGAGCGACGACAGGATCTGCGCGCCGAGGCCATACTGCCGAAGCGTGCCGGGCGAGCTGCCCTCGGAGGGGTCGAGCTTCATCGCCGTGTCGCGCAGCAGCACGACCACGCCGCGCCCCTCGTCGGCGACCGCCTGCATCGCCAGCCGGAACTCGTCGGCGCGGCCGGGGTGGCCGGTGCCCGCCACGTCGAGCATCGGGTCGAGCACATGCATCCGCACCAGAACCGGCTCGGCGGTTTCGAGGTCGCCCTTGGTAAAGGCGATGTGCTCGTCGCCGTGGGTGGTGTCGGAGTAGATCCGCATCTGCCACTCGCCGCCGAATTCCGAGGTCACGGTTTCCTCGCGCTCGACCCGCACGAGATTGTCGTGGCGTCGGCGATAGGCGATCAGCTCGGAGATCGTGCCGATCTTGAGGCCGTGTTTCTGGGCGAAGGACACGAGCTCGGGCAGGCGGGCCATCGAACCGTCGTCGTTCATGATCTCGCAGATCACGCCGGCGCTGTTGAGACCGGCCAGCCGGGAGACATCGACCGCGGCCTCGGTGTGACCGGCGCGGACCAGCACGCCGCCCGCCTTGGCGCGCAGCGGGAAGATGTGGCCCGGCGTCGCGATGTCCTGCGCGCCCTTCGAGGCGTCGATGGCCACGGCAATCGTGCGCGCCCGGTCGGCGGCGGAGATGCCGGTGGTGACACCCTCGCGCGCCTCGATCGAGGTGGTGAAGGCGGTTTCGTGCCGCGAGGAGTTGTTGGTCGACATGAGCTCGAGCCCGAGCTGCTCGATCCGCTCGGCGGTCATCGACAGGCAGATCAGGCCGCGCCCGTAGGTGGCCATGAAATTGATCGCGTCGGGGGTGGCCCACTGCGCGGGAATGACGAGGTCGCCCTCGTTCTCGCGATCCTCGTGGTCGACGAGGATGAACATGCGGCCGTTGCGCGCGTCCTCGATGATTTCCTCGATCGGGGAAATCGCTGCCTTCCAGTCCGTCTCGGTCTGGCCCGGGTTCTCGTAATCCGCCATCTCGCCACTCCTGATACCGTTCCTGCCAGATAAGAGATGCAGGCCGAAATGGCTAGGGTGGTTTTGGGTCGCGGGGCGGTGGTGGCGCCCTGCGGGCGCCCGGGGGCGCGGCCCCCGTCGCTGCCGCGACTCCCCCAGGATATTTTCGGCCAGAAGAAGGCCGGGGGTCAGTCGAAGATGTCCTCGAGCAGGTCGAAGAGCCCCTTCGCGGCCTTGCGCCCGAGGGTCTTGGGTTTCTTCTTCTTGCGGCTCTTCTTGCCGGGCTTGCGCGGCCCGTCGCGCAGCGGGTCGGGCCTGTGGCGCAGCGAGCCGCGGTCGACCGCATCCGAGCGAAGTTTCTTCAGCTCGTGCAGCGGCGCGCCGCAGGAGGCGCAGGCCAGCTCGTGCCGGCCGCGGTCCAGCACCAGCGCTGCGCGGGTGCCACAGTAGCTGCAGGTGGCGATCTTGGTGTTCGGCATGGTGGCGATATGGGCGCGGCGGGGCGGCCGCGCAAGCGGCAGGGTCAGGGGCGCGCGGCGTAGAGCGCGACGGCGGCGGCGTTCGACACGTTCAGCGAGCCGAAGCCCCCGGCGAAATCGATGCGCACCAGCTGGTCCACGGTCTGGCGGGTCTTTTCCCGCAGGCCGGGGCCCTCGGCGCCGAGCACCAGCGCGACGGGGCGGTCGCGACGGCCGTCGATGGCCTCCTCGATGGTCTGCTCCGCCTCGCCGTCGAGGCCGAGCACGACGTAGCCCATTTCCTGCAGCGCGCGGATCGTGTCGGCGAGGTTGCGTTCGCGCAGGTAGGGCTGACGCTCGAGCGCGCCCGAGGCGGTCTTGGCCAGCGCGCCGGTCTCGGGAGCGGAGTGGTGCAGCGTGCCGATGACCGCCTGCGCGCCGAAGACCTCGGCCGAGCGCAGGATGGCGCCGACGTTGTGCGGGTCGGTCACCCGGTCGAGCAGCACCAGACGGGGGGCGCGGGCATCGTCGCGGATGGCGACATCGGCGAGGCGGCCCCAGTCGAGCGGCTTCACCTCCATCGCGGCGCCCTGGTGCACCGATTGCGGGTCGAGCGGCGCACGGAACTTGCGCGGGTCCTCGACCTCGGGGGTGATGCCGGCGGCCTCGATGGCGTCGGCGAGCTTGACCTGGGCGTTGGGGGTGACCAGCAGCCGCAGCTTTTCGCGCCGGGGGTTCATCAGCGCGTCACGCACCGCGTGCAGGCCGAAAAGCCAGACGGTCTCGGCGGCACGGGCCTTCTTCGCCTGTTCCTTCTCGACCACCCATTTCGGTTTCTTGACCATGACGGTTCCCCTTGTCGCTGCGCCGCCGATCCCTTGCATCGCGGTCAGGCACGCTGCAAGGGATTTTCCTGTTGACGCCGCAAATCGCCTTTTGTATGCCCCGCCCACACCGGCAGCGCCGGGGTGAAAGTGGGCGACAGGCCGCAAGGTGTGGCAGGGGACTGTAACTCCCTCGCGGAGACGCACGCTAGGTTCGATTCCTAGGTCGCCCACCACTTTCCCACCCTTTTTCTCGCATCGAAACGCTATCGCATTCGCCAATGGGCGCGAGCGATGGTCGCGCCTTCGGGCGCGTGACGGCCGTTCCGACAGTCGAGCCCGCGGGGGCCGCGGCTACTCGGCCGTTTCGATTCGCAGCGTCTGGCGCAGCTCGCCGCTGGCGCGGTCGAAGATCAGGATCTCGTCCGCCTCGGTCACCACCGCGTACCAGTCCGAGCCTTGCGTGTAGGCAGTGGCGGTGGAGCCGTCGGGCAGGGTGATCGCCTCGGGCAGCGGCGCGCGGGCGTTGCGGTAGGAGATGACAATCACCGCCACAATCGCTAGAAGCCCCGCGATCATCACCGCCGTCAGGATCGTGACCAGCACGCGCAGGAAGCGCAGGTTGGCCGGTTCGGGCGCTTCTTCTTCGGTTTCTGGAGTCTGGGACATGGACAAGCCTCTGCGCGTCATCATCGGGGACACCCCGCCGCCGCGCCTTGATAAGGCGCTGGCGCGCGATGTTCCAGAGGAGGCGGCGCTGTCCCGGACCCGCCTTGCCCGTCTGATCGCCGAGGGGGCCGTCACCCGCGACGGCGTGGCACTTCGGGACGTGAAGGAAAAGGTGACGGCGGGCGACGAGATCGTCATCGCCGTGCCGCAGGCCGAGGAAAGCCACATCGGCCCCGAGGACATCCCGCTCGCGATCGTCTGGGAGGACGAGGACCTCGTCGTCGTCGACAAGCCCGCCGGCATGGTCGTGCATCCGGCGCCGGGCACGCCGACGGGCACGCTGGTCAACGCGCTGCTGCATCATTTCGGCGGCAGGCTGTCCGGTGTGGGCGGCGTGGCACGGCCCGGGATCGTGCACCGCATCGACAAGGATACGTCGGGGCTTCTGGTGGTGGCGAAATCCGACCGGGCGCACCACGGGCTGGCCGCGCAGTTCGAGGCGCACAGCGCCGACCGGGCCTACCTTGCGGTGGTCTACGGCGTGCCCGACCCGGCCGACCCCCGGCTGCGGGGCACGCGGGGTGTCTCGCTCGAGCTGGGCGGGGTGATCCGCATCCAGTCGGGGCTGGCGCGGCACCGCACCGACCGGCAGCGGCAGGCGGTCTACTTCGACGGGCACGGCAAGCACGCGGTGACGCGGGCGCGGGTGCTGGAGAGCTTCGGCACACCTCCCTCGATGGCGCTGGTCGAGTGCCGGCTTGAGACCGGGCGCACGCACCAGATCCGCGTGCACATGGCCCATGCCGGGCACGGGCTCGTCGGCGACCCGGTCTACGGTGGCCGGCGCAAGCCGCCGCTCAAGGCCATCGGCCCCGTGGCGGGCGAAGCGGTGGCCGGCTTCTGCCGACAGGCGCTGCATGCCGCAGAGCTGGGCTTCGACCATCCGGTGACGGGAGAGCGGATGCACTTCGAGGCGCCGCTGCCCGAGGATATGGCCGCGCTTCTCGCTGCCTTGGAAGATAGCGTCAGGGGCTGATCGTTTGCGCACATTGCGAGTGCAATTTCGGCCAATTCCATGAATCAATGCACATCTGTAAAGGTTTTCCCAACCTCGTGAGCGCGTCGTTTTGACGGATCAATGCGACGGACGCTTGCGTTAGGATGATGACAGCCAATGGCGGGCACGATCCGTGTCGCCGAGCCATGCAACTTGCAATTCTCCAGGCGCGTTCCCATATGGAATGTTAAGCCCTGTAACATTGGAGTATACTGGGACAGTGAGCAACTATGCCAATCTCCCGGCACCGTCCCCTGAGGCGGGCCTCAGCCGCTATCTCTCCGAGATCCGGAAGTTTCCGCTTCTGGAGCCCGAAGAGGAATACATGCTGGCCAAGCGCTGGGTCGAGGATCAGGACGCCGAGTCCGCGCATCGCCTCGTGACCAGTCACCTGCGCCTCGCCGCGAAGATCGCGATGGGATATCGTGGCTATGGCCTGCCGCAGGCCGAGGTCATCTCGGAAGCCAACGTCGGTCTCATGCAGGCGGTGAAGCGGTTCGATCCCGAGAAGGGCTTCCGCCTTGCCACCTATGCCATGTGGTGGATCCGGGCCTCGATCCAGGAGTACATCCTGCGGTCGTGGAGCCTCGTGAAGCTCGGCACGACGAGCGCGCAGAAGAAGCTGTTCTTCAACCTGCGCAAGGCCAAGTCGCGCATCGGCGCGCTCGAGGACGGTGATTTGCGGCCCGAGCATGTTCAGCGGATCGCCACCGACCTCGGCGTGACCGAGGACGAGGTGATCTCGATGAACCGCCGCATGTCGGGCGGTGATGCGTCGCTCAACGCCACCGTCGGCAGCGACGACGAGAGTTCGATGCAATGGCAGGACTGGCTCGAGGACGAGGAAGCCGACCAGGCGACCGAATACGCCGAGCGCAACGAGCTCGAGGCGCGCCGTGAACTGCTGGCACAGGCCATGGACGTGCTCAATGATCGCGAGAAGGACATTCTCACGCAGCGCCGTCTTGCCGAGCAGCCGGTGACGCTCGAGGAACTGTCGGGAACCTATGACGTGAGCCGCGAGCGCATTCGTCAGATCGAGGTGCGTGCCTTCGAGAAACTGCAGAAGCGTATGCGTGAGCTTGCGCAGGACCAGGGGATGCTTGCCGGCGCCTGACCTCGGCGCGTCCGCCATACCGTGAATGATGACACCCGCCCGTTTGTCCGGGCGGGTGTCTTTTTTTGTCGGGGAAGGGGGCTCTGCCCCCTCTGCGGCTGCGCCGCATTCACCCCCGAGGGTATTTGGAAAGAGAAGAAGGGCCGGGGCTTGCTTTGCAATGGTAGAGGTCCGTGCCCGGGTTGCGGGCCGCGGTGGGTGCGTTAGGGTCGTGCCGGAGCAGAACCGGAGGAGGCGAAACATGGCAGACCATCTGCGCTGGGGTATCCTGGGGGCCGCAAAATTCGCGCGTGAGTACATGGCGCCGGCCATTCATGCGGCGCGGGGCGGTGCGTTGGCGGCGATCGCGACATCTTCGCGGGACAAGGCGGCGCCCTTCGAGGCTTTCGCGCCCGGTCTGCGCATCTTCGAGGACTACGACGCGCTGCTTGCCGATCCCGGCATCGACGCGGTCTACATCCCGCTGCCGAACGCCATGCATGTCGCATGGTCGCGGAAGGCAGCCGAGGCCGGCAAGCACGTGCTTTGCGAGAAGCCCATCGCGATGCAGGCCGAGGAGATCGACGGGCTGATCGAGACCCGCGACCGCACCGGCATGCTTATCGCGGAAGCCTGGATGGTCGCGCATCACCCGCAGTATGCCAAGGCGCGCGCGCTGATCGAGGAAGGTGCGCTTGGGAGGATCATTCGCATCGACTCGACCCTGTCGTTCTTCAACGACGATCTCGACAACATCCGCAATCGGCCTGAGACCGGCGGCGGCGCATTGGGAGATATCGGCATCTATGCCTTTGGCGCGGTTCGCCTGCTGACAGGGCAGGAGCCGGAGGCGCTGCTTTCGGTCGAAGCGGACTGGCTGAACGGTGTCGACGCCAGCGTGCATCTGACCGCTCGGTTTCCGGGGTTCCTCTACTCCGGTCGTATCTCGATGCGCGCCGCGCCCTGGCAGGAAATCGTGGTGCATGGCGAGAAGGCGGTCATGCGGCTGCCGGTGCCCTTCAATGCGCGCGTCTTCGGCGAACCGCGCGTCGAGCTGCACCGGGCCGATCTGTCGGTCGAGACCTGGCGCTGGCCGCGCGACGATCACTATGTGCTGCAGGTCGAGGCCTTCAACCGCGCCGTGCTGGAAGGGGCCGACTGGCCGCTGCCGCTCGAGGCGTCGCGCGGGACGCAGGCTTTCATTGACCGCATCCGGGCCGCCGCCGACGACTGAGGGCCCGGTGTTGTGCATGGTAAATCAAAGGCTTTTCTTTTTTTCTGCGCTCGCATAGGCTTTTCTGCAACGCTGCACGCCAGGGAGGGCAAGACGTGGCTGACAAGGACAAACCGCTGCTGATCAAGCGCTACGCCAGCCGTCGTCTCTACAACACGGAGACGAGCGACTACGTCACGCTGGAGGACATCGCGGGCTTCATTCGCGACGGTCGGGACGTTCAGATCGTCGACCTCAAGTCCGGCGACGACCTGACCCGCCAGTACCTGCTTCAGATCGTGGCCGAGCACGAAAGCCGCGGCGAGAGCGTGCTGCCGATCAACGTGCTGACCGATCTCGTGCGGAGCTACACCACGCAGGCGACCTCGGCAGTGCCGCAATTCCTCGCGGCGAGCTTCGAGATGTTCCGCGACAGCCAGTCGAAATGGGCCGAGAGCATGTCGTCGAATCCGATGATGCCGAAGATCCCCGGGTTCGAGGCGATGCAGGCGCAACAGGAAGCCTTCATGAAGGCGATGACCGGCAAGATGGGCAACCAGTGGTCGGGCCCCGAAGCCGAGGGCGGCGAGACGGAGGAAGACCTCGACGCCATCAAGAAGCAGCTTGCCGAGCTTCAGGCGAAACTCTCGAAGATGAACAAGTAGGGCGGTCTTGCCCGCTGCATCCCGGACCGCAGGGTGGGTTTCGCGACCCAGCCTGCGGTCTTGTTTTGCAGGATGTCAGGTGCCGTAGGCGCGCGTTTCGCCCATCACCGCCTCGGCGGCGTCGATCAGAACATCGGCCACTGCGGCGCAGTTCTCGAGCGTCAGCCGTGCGGGAAGGCGCGTGTCGCAGGCCGCCTCGAGCATCGCACGGGTGCGGGGCAGCTCGGGCATCTCGGGCAGGAACTGCCAGTTCCAGAAGGCGCGGGCGTTGTCCGACGACAGGCCGAAGACCTGCACCTTCACGCCCATGGCGGCGGCGGTCTCGGCGAAGCTGCGCATCTCGTCGCGATCCATGCCGACCAGGTTGAACTGCAGCGAGTCCGGGGCGCGCTCTTCCGGCCCGAGCGCGGCCGGAACCTCGATCCACGGGCTCTGCGACAGGCGGTCGGCGACGAAATCGTGGTTGCGGCGACCGTCGCGCACCCGGCGCTCGACATGGGGCAGCTGCGGCCGGATCACCGCTGCCGAGAGGTTCGACATGCGAAGGTTGTAGAGCGGCAGCTTGTTCTGCCAGCGATCGAAGGCCGTCGCGAGCGCGTCGCTGTTGTCGCCCCGGTCCATGTGCTTCTTCCAGTTGTGCTCGTAGGCGCCCGAAAGGATCACCGCCTGCGCCACAACGTCGGCGTTATCGGTGATGAGGATGCCGCCTTCGCCCGCGTTCACCAGCTTGTAGCTCTGGAACGAGAAACAGCCGATCCGGCCGATTGTGCCGATCTTGCGCCCGTCCCAGACGGTGCCCAGCGAGTGCGCCGCGTCTTCGACCACCGGGATGCCGCGCGCGTCGCAGAGCGCCATGATGGCGTCCATGTCCGAGGTGTGGCCGCGCATGTGGCTGATGATCACCGCCTGCACGCCGTCGAGCTTCGCCTCGAAATCGGCGAGGTCCACGCGGTAGTTCGTGCCGACCTCGCAGAGAACCGGGATGCAATCCGCGTGGATCACTGCCGAGGGCACCGCGGCGAAGGTGAAGCCGGGGATCATCACGCGGGCGTCGCGCGGCAGCCCCAGCGCCTTCAGCGACAGGAACAGCGCGGCCGAGCAGCTCGACACCGCCAGCGCGTATTTCACGCCCATCATCGCCGCGAACTCGCGCTCGAGCAGGGCGACGGGTGCATCCTCGGGCGCGGTGTAACGGAAAAGGTCGCCCGATTGCAGCAGGCGATCGATCTCGGCGCGCGCCTCGGCCGGAATGGGCTCGGCGTCATGCATGTTGGGCAGGGCAGTCATATTTCAAAATCCCGAAAGGTCATTTCGGGAAAGCTTAAACACCGTGTCTGTGACAGCCAAGTGAAAACCGCCGCGCAGGGGCGGCGGTTTCTTTCAGATGTGACAGCGGGTCGCGGAGGCGCTCAGACCCCGATGCGGTCGCGCAGGGCGTACCAGGTCATCGCCAGCGTCAGCAGCGGCGTGCGAAAGGCGGGGCCGCCGGGGAAGGTGGGCGTCGGCAGCGCTGCCATGGCGTCGAAGCCCTCGGACTGGCCGCGTACCGCCTCGGCCAGCAGCCGGCCGGCGTGGACGGCGGTGCCGACCCCGTGGCCCGAGTAGCCCGAGGCCGAGAGCACGTTCGGCGCAAGCCGCGCGAGGAACGGCAGCCGCTTCATGGTGATGCCGAGCGTGCCGCCCCAGGCGTAGTCGATGCGCACGTCCGCGAGCTGCGGGAAGATCTCCAGCATCGGCTTGCGCACCTTGGCGGGGATGTCCGAGGGGAAACGGTAGCCGTAGCTCTCGCCACCGCCGAACAGCAGTCGTCCGTCGTGGCTGAGGCGGAAGTAGTTCACCACGTGCCGCGAATCCGCCACCGCCACGTCGCGGGTCAGCACCTCGCGGGTGCGCGCGCCCAGGGGCTCCGTCGCAGCGATGAAGTTGTTGATCGGCATGACCCGCCGCGCGACCTTCGGTTGCAGCCGCCCGAGGTAGCCGTTGCCGGCATAGACCACGTGATCGGCCCGCACCGAGCCACGCTCGCAGGTCACGACACAGCTTTCGCCCTCCTCGACAGCGGTGACGAAGCTCTTCTCGAAGATCCGCGCCCCGGCCCCGGCGGCGGCCTTTGCAAGGCCCTGCGCGAAACGCAGCGGGTGCAGATGCGCCGCCCCCATGTCGAGCACGCCGCCGCGGTAGTCAGGCGAGGGGCAGAGCGTGCGGAAGGCCTCGGCGTCCAGCGTCTCGATGTCGTAGCCGTAGGCGTCGCGCATGTGGGCGGCATACTCGTGCAGATGCGCCACCTCGGCCGGGCGAGAGCCGCACCAGGCCACGCCGTCGCGCAGGTGGCAGTCGATGCCGTGCCGCGCGATCAGCCCGCGCACGAGATCCTTGGCCTCCTCGCCGAGCTCCCAAAGCTTGCGCGCGTCGTCACGGCCCACCATCGCCTCGAGCGTCAGCTGGTCCTGACGCTGGCCCGACCCGAGCTGCCCGCCGTTGCGCCCCGAGGCCCCGAAGCCCACCCGGTGCGCGTCGAGCAGCACCACATCGAGCCCAGCCTCGGCCATGTGCAGCGCCGCCGACAGCCCGGTGTAGCCGGCGCCGACGATGCAGACGTCGGCACGCTGCGCGCCCTCGAGCGCCGGAAACGCCGGCAGCTCCATCGCCGTGGCGGCATACCAGCTCTGCGGGTAGGCCCCGCGCGTGTCGTTGGAAAACAGCAGATCCACGGACCGCCCCTTCTTCTCTTTCCAAATACCCTCGGGGGTGAGGCGCGGCACGCGCCGAGGGGGCAGCGCCCCCGCGACCCCGGCCTTCGGGCTCAGACGTTCAGCAGCAGGTGCTCGCGCTCCCACGGCGAGATCACCGACAGGAACTCCTCGTACTCGGCGCGCTTCACGATCGAGTAGACCCGGGCGAACTCGGGCCCCAGCACGTCGTGCAATTCGCTCGCCTCGTCCCAGAGATCGAGCGCCGAGCCCAGCACGCGGGGAATGTCGCCCTCGCCCTCGTAGGCATCGCCCCGGAACTGCTTCGACGGGCGCTGCTCCTGCATCATCCCGAGGTAGCCGCAGGCCAGCGACGCCGCGATCCCGAGGTAGGGGTTGCAGTCCATCCCCGCGAGCCGGTTCTCGACCCGGCGCGAGTCCGATCCCGACAGCGGGATGCGGATGCCGGTGGTGCGGTTGTCGCGGCCCCACTCGAGGTTGATCGGCGCCGCATGGTCGCGCACGTAGCGGCGGTAGGAATTCACGTAGGGCGCCAGCATCGCCACCGCCGAGGGCAGGTGGGTCTGCAGCCCGCCGATGAAGTGGTAGAAGGCATCGGTCTCGCCGCCCTGCGGGCCCGAGAAGATGTTGCGCCCGGTCTCGGCGTCCATCACCGAGTGGTGGATGTGCATGGCCGAGCCCGGCTCGTCGGCGATCGGCTTGGCCATGAAGGTGGCGAAGCAGTCGTGCCGCAGGGCGGCCTCTCGGATCAGCCGCTTGAAGAAGAACACCTCGTCGGCAAGCTTCACCGGGTCGCCGTGCCGCAGGTTGATCTCGAGCTGGCCGGCGCCGCCTTCCTGGGTGATGCCATCGATCTCGAAGCCCTGTGCTTCGGCAAAGTCGTAGATGTCGTCGATCACCGGGCCGAACTCGTCGACGGCGGTCATGCTGTAGGCCTGCCGCGCGGCGGCGGGGCGGCCCGAGCGGCCCATCATCGGCTCGATGTCCTTGGCCGGGTCGAGGTTGCGCGCGACGATGAAGAACTCCATCTCCGGCGCCACGATCGGCTCCCAGCCCTGCTCCTCGTAGAGCTTCACCACCCGCTTCAGCACGTTGCGCGGCGAGAAGGGCACCGGCGTGCCGTGCCGGTCGAAGGCGTCGTGGATGACCTGCAGCGTCCAGTCGCCGGTCCATGGCGCCGCCGAGGCGGTGCTCATGTCGGGCTTGAGGATCATGTCGCGCTCGATGAAGCCCTCGTCGCCGGCGGCCTCGCCCCATTCGCCGGTGATGGTCTGGTAGAAGATCGAATCCGGCAGGTGGAAATAGGGCTGCCGGGCGAATTTCGACGCCGGCACGGCCTTGCCGCGGGCGATGCCCGGCAGGTCCGAGATGATGCACTCGACCTCGTCGAGCCTGCGGCCCTCGAGATAGGCCGCGGCGGCGGGCGGCAGGTTCGCGATCCAGTCGTTCATGCGATGCGCCCTTCCTTGAAGAAGCGCGCGAACTGCGCGCCGAGGTCTGCGCTGTCGAGCGGCATCTCGAGCTTCGAGGCCGCATCCTCGATCAGCGGTTGCGGCACCACGCCCGGCGCCCGGTGCTGGATCAGGCTGTCGACGTAGTTGCGGCGGAACTCCGGGTGCGGCTGCACCGTGTAGGCGCGCCCCGGGTAGAGGATCGCCGCGTTCGGGCATTTCTCCGACGAGGCGACGACCTCGGCCCCCGGCGGCAGCGCCGTCACCTGGTCCTGGTGCCAGGCGTTCACCAGCTTCACGCTGCCGTCCGCATAGCGGTAGAGGGTCGGCCCGATGACCCAGCCCTTGTCGGATTTCTCGACCCGGCCTCCAAGCGCCTGCGCGATGACCTGGTGCCCGAAGCAGACGCCGATGAGCGGCTTGCCGGCGGCGTCGATGGCGCGGATCAGCTCCTCGAGCGGCGCCATCCACGGGTGATCCTCGTAGGCTCCGTGGCGCGAGCCGGTGATGAGCCAGCCGTCGGCGTCCTCGGGGCCGGCGGGAAACTCGCCGTTGACCACCTTCCACGTCTCGAAGTCGAAGCCGTGACCGTCGAGCAGCTTGTGGAATTGCGTGTCGTAATCCCCGACTTCCTCGAGGATTTCGTCCGGGACCAGCCCGGGCTGCAGAATGCCGATTTTCATGAAACACCGATGTCTTTGCTGGGCCAGAGCCTAGTGCCGCCGCGAGGGGGCGGCAAGGGGCGCTCAGACCGTGTCGAGATAGATTTCCACCTGTTCCTCGGGGGTGAGTTCCGACATGTAGAGCAGCTCCTGCCGCTTGGTGAGCAGCAGGTTGCGGATCAGCCCCTCGGGCAGGATGCGCGGCATGATCTCGCTCTGCTCGAAGGCGTCCATCGCGTCGCCCCAGGTGCCGGGGATCAGCGGCAGGTCCTGCGCGTAGGCGTTTCCGGTGACCGGCGCCGGCGGCTCGCGGCCGTCCTCGATGCCGTTCAGCGCGGCGCCGAGCAGCGTGGCGAGCAGCAGGTAGGGGTTCACGTCGCCGCCCGCGACCCGGTGCTCGATGCGCCGGCCCTTGGGGCTGCCACCGGGAATGCGGATCGCCGAGGTACGGTTCTCGTAGGCCCAGGAAATGCCGCAGGGCGCGTGGTTCTCGGGAACCAGCCGGTCGTAGCTGTTGAGATGCGGGGCGAAGATCAGCGTGCTGTCGTGCATCGCGTCCATCAGCCCGCTGACGGCGTGGCGCATGGTGTCGGTGCCGCGCGGCCCGCCGTCGTCGAAGATGTTGTTGCCTTCCTCGTCGAGCACCGAGAAATGCACGTGCATCCCCGAGCCGGGGTAGTCGTGGTAGGGCTTGGCCATGAACGACGCGGCGAAGCCGTGCCGCCGGGCGAGCCCGCGCACCAGCATCTTGAAGAACCACGCGTCGTCGGCGGCGCGCAGCGCGTCGGGCTGGTGCATCAGGTTCAGCTCGAACTGGCCGAGCCCCGCCTCCGAGATCGCCGTGTCGGCGGGGATGTCCATGTCCTCGCAGGCGTCGTAGAGGTCGGTGAAGAAGATGTCGAATGTATCGAGCGCGCGGATCGACATGACCTCGGCCGCCTTGCGCCGCTTCTGCGAGCGCGGCGAGATCGGCACCTGCAGCGACTTGCCGCTGTCGTCGATCAGGAAGAACTCGAGCTCGATCGCCACCACCGGGGTCAGCCCCTTCTTGCGGTAGCGCTTGAGCACCGACGACAGCGCGTGCCGCGGGTCGCCGTCGAAGGGGCGCCCGTCCTCGCGGTACATCCAGATCGGCAGCAGCGCCGTCGGCGCCTCGAGCCAGGGCATCGGCACGAAGCCGCGCTCTGTCGGCCAGAGCACGCCGTCACGGTCGCCGGTCTCGAAGACCAGCGGGCTGTCGTCGATGTCCTCGCCCCAGATGTCGAGGTTGAGCACGGAGAGGGGGAAGCGGGTGCCGTCGTCCACCACCTTGTCGGCGAAGCGCGCGGGCACACGCTTGCCGCGCGGTTGTCCGTTGAGGTCCGAGGCCGCCACGCGGATGGTGCGGACCTGCGGGTTCTTGCGCAGCCAGCTTTTGGGGTCGTTCATGAGTCACCGGTCAGGAATTTGATCAAATTATGAGTAACGTGCCGGTCGGGGGGCTGGCAAGAGAAAACCCCGGGCGCGGCGGCAGCCCGGGGTCCGGGAGCGGGCCGGTGGTCAGCGAATGGACACGGGCAACCGGAAGCCCACGGTCCTGCCGGTGTCGGCATCGTTGCCCATCAGGTAGACCCGGATGGTGTAGTCGCCGGTCTCGGGCAGAGGGTGACGCTGGCCGCGCGCCCCTCGTTCTGGCCGAGGAAGATCGTCTCGTAGGTGGCGCCCGGCGGCATGATGTTGAAATGGATCGAACCGTCGCCGTTGGTGCCGTCGACCTCGATCCGCGCGTCGAGCGTCTGCCCCGCCTGCGCGCCGAGCAGGTAGTCGATGTACTCGTTGCCGACGATGGTTCCGTTGATCGTGGCACCCGAGGTGCCGCTCTCGAACTGTACGCGCGACTGGGTCTGCGCAGGGGCCGGAAGCGCCGTCAGGCTGACCCCGAGGGCGAGCGCGAGCGCGGTGAAAGGACGATACGACATGGCAACTCCTCCATTCCATGCAGGGGCACCCTCCGGGCCCCTGCGGGGAAGGATGCGCCGCCCGACGCCTCCGGTAAACAGGTATCAGCGCAGCAGGTTCGGCCGGTAGCGCAGCTTCGACCGCCGCGCCTGCGGCAGGTGGCGGTTGAGCCGCCGGTTGATCGCCCCGAAGAGCGCGATGATCACCAGCGTCAGCAGGATGAAATAGCCGGCAAGGATCGGGTAGGCCACGAAGGGGTTGAAGGTCTTGTCGGCGAAATAGCTCGCGTAGTAGAGCGCGTCGCCCCGCTGCTGCCACGCCGGGAAGCCCGAGAAGAACACCAGCGTCGTGGCGTGGAACAGGAAGATCGCCTCGTTGGTATAGGCGGGCCAGGCAAGCCGCAGCATGGTCGGCCAGACGATCCGGCGAAACCGTGGCCAGCCCGAGAAGCCGTAGGCGTCGGCGGCCTCGATGTCGCCCCGGGGCACCGACAGCAGCGCGCCGTAGAAGATCTCGCCCGAATAGGCGGCGGTGTTGAAGAACAGCACGATCAGCGCGCCCAGCCAGGCCGAGGACAGCGGGTCGAACAGCGGCGAGACCGATTTCAGCGACAGGAACAGGAAGTAGGCAAAGAAGAACTGGATGAACAGCGGCGAGCCGCGGAACACGAAGATGAACCACTCCGCCGCCTTGCGCACCGGCAGCACCCGCGACGCCTTGCCGACCGCGAGCGCTGTCGCGAGGAAGAACCCCGAGGCCAGTGCCAGCACGCCGAAGTAGACGTTCCAGATCATCCCCGAGCCGATCAGCACGACCTGCTGGCAGAGGGTGAAGTCGTCACGCGGCAGCAGCCGCTCGCCGATGCCCAGCGAGCGCAGCCCGTAATCGGCGACCACGTCCCAGCAGCTCATGCCCCGGCCTCCCGGCGCCACGCCGCGTGCTTCTCCGGTTTCCAAATACCGCGGGGGAGTCGCCGCAGGCGACGGGGGCAGAGCCCCCGATGATCCTTGCCGTGCCGCATCACGCCGCCTTTCTCTGCGCGTCGCCGCCCATGGTCGCCTGGCCGTGGGTGAGGCGTTTCATCAGCCGGTCCAGCACGATCTCCGACACCCGCGTGAAGCACAGGTAGAAGACGAGCAGCGCCGCGAAATACCACACCCGCCAGTCGCCGTGCGGATAGTCGGTGAACCGCGCGGTCTTCGAGCCGCCAAGCTCGCGGGCCCAGTAGACGATGTCCTCGACGCCGAGCAGGAACAGCAGCGGCGTGGCCTTGATCAGCACCATCCACAGGTTCGACAGGCCCGGCAGCGCATAGACCCACATCTGCGGGATCAGGATGCGCCAGAAGGTCTGGCGATGGGTCATGCCGTAGGCCTCGGCGGTCTCGAGCTGCGCGTGCGGCACCGCCCGCATCGCGCCGTAGAGCACGTTGGCGGCGAAGGCGCCGAAGACGATGGCAAAGGTCAGCACCGCGAGCGAGAAGCCGTAGACCTCGTGCCAGATCTGCGGCGAGGTCGACAGCGGAAGTTTCGCCGCCGGGCAGACCACGAAGTCGTTGCCCTGCCGGATCGCGTCGGGCCAGTCGGGGCATTTCACCTGATGGCGCAGCCACTCGAAGCCCTGGTCGAGCGCGATCACGAAGAACAGGAAGAAGGCGATGTCGGGCACGCCGCGCACCACCGCGATGTAGCCCTGGCCCAGCCAGCGCAGCGGCGCGATCCGCGACCGCGCGCCCATGGCGCCCAGGAAGCCCATTCCCAGCGCCACCGGCGCGGTGATCGCGAGCAGCAGCAGCACCGTCCCGAAGGAGGTGTAGAAGGCCATGTGCTTGCCGGTGGTCAGGTAGCAGGCCAGCCAGTTCAGCCCCGACAGGCTGCCGGGATCGGCACAGGAAAACATCAGCTCTCGCCCCCCTTCACGCGCCCGGTCGTCTCGACGCCGTCACCCGGGCGGTTGCAGTACACCGCCCTGGGATGAGACGCGATCGCCGCACTGTCGCGGGCGAGGGCGCGGGCCTCGTCGACGCTGCCGACGGCGGCGAAGATCGCCCAGCTTGAATCGTCGCCCGAGGTCCAGTTCGTCACCTCGTGCCAGTCCCAGAGCCAGAACTGCCCGCAGGAATTGCAGGTGACCAGCTCGCGGTGGTCGTGGCTCCGGTCGAGCAGCGTTTCGACGCTCGTCGTCCAGTCACGCCAATGGCCTGCGGCGAGCGCGGGCTCGTCGAGCATCCGGCAGGTGCTGCCGGGAGGGCGGTCGCAGGCCAGGGGGGCGGTCATGGGAAAATCCGTGGTGGGCGCGACCGGAGAACGGCTCTCCGGTCGCGTCGGGTCTCAGAACTTCGGGCTGTCGGCGCCGAGGTATTCGACGATCAGCTCGTTGAGCGTTCCGTCGTCCTTCATGCTCTGGATCGCGGCATCGAAGGTCTCGCGCAGCTCGGGATCGGACTGGCGGAACGCCATGCCGATGCCACCGCCGAGCGGCACGTCATCGCCCACGAAGCTCACGTCGCTGGATTCCTCGACCACGGGGATCAGGTAGTCCTTGTCCGACAGCACCGCGTCCGCCTCGCCCGAGCGCATCGCCGCGACGGTCTCGTCCGGGGTCGGGTATTCCACGAGCGTGGCGCCTTCCATGGTGGCGACATGCGCGGCCTGGATGGTCCCGGTCTGCGCCGCGATCACGGCGGTCTCGAGGTCGATGTCGTCCATCATGGAGGCGAAGGCCGAGGGCGACGGCGGGGTGTAGTTCTGGGTGAAGGCCACGACCTCCTCGCGCTCGGGCGTGATCGACATGCCGGCGATGATGGCGTCGTAGTTGCCCGACACGAGGTTCGGAATGATCGAATCCCAGTCGTTGGTGACCCACTCGCAGGTCAGTTCGGCGCGCTTGCAGAGCTCGTCGCCCAGCACCCGCTCGAAGCCCGCGACCTCGCCCGAGTCGTCGATGTAGTTGTACGGAGGGTAGGCGCCCTCGGTGCCCAGCCGCACCACGTCCTGCGCCAGCGCGGCGCCGGCACCCATCGCCATCACGGCGGCGCCGAGAAGGATCTTTTTCATCTGGTATCTCCCCTGTTTGGTTTTTCCCACGGCTCAGGCGTGGGTCGTTGATTTGAGGAACCCCCGCAGGCGTTCCGACTTGGGCGCGCCGAAGAGCGTGTCCGGCGGGCCCTCTTCCTCGATCAGACCCTGGTGAAGAAAGACGACGTGATCGCTCACGTCGGCGGCCATCTTCATGTCGTGGGTGACGATGATCATGGTGCGGCCCTCGTTGGCGAGGTCCTTGATGACCTTCACCACCTCCTGCTCGAGCTCGGGGTCGAGCGCCGAGGTCGGTTCGTCGAAGAGCAGCGCCTCGGGCTCCATGCAGAGCGCGCGCGCGATGGCGGCGCGCTGTTGCTGGCCGCCCGACAGCTGCGAGGGGTAGGCGTCGCACTTGTCGCCGATGCCGACCTTGTCGAGGTAGCGCCGGGCGGCGGTCTCGACCTCTGCGCGGTTGCGCGCGAGCACGGTCACCGGCGCTTCCATGACGTTCTGCAGGATCGTCATGTGGGCCCACAGGTTGAACTGCTGGAAGACCATCGACAGGTTCGTCCGGATGCGCAGCACCTGGCGCGGATCGGCCGGGCGCCGGTGGTGGCCCTCGCCCTTCCATGCGACCGGTTCGCCCTTGAACAGGATTTCGCCCTGCTGGCTGTCCTCGAGCAGGTTGCAGCAGCGCAGCAGCGTCGACTTGCCGGAGCCCGATGACCCGATCAGCGACACCACGTCGCCACGATGGGCGGTGACATGCACGCCCTTGAGAACCTCCAGCTGACCATAGGCCTTGTGGAGGTTGCTGATCTCGATCACGGGCACTGGGTTGGGCAAGCCTGACCTCTGAGGCTGTTGAATGATGCGGCGCAGGATGGGCGGAAAACGGCTTGTATTGCAATGCGCAAAACGCAGCCATAGCCCGGGTTTGCGCCGCGTCAATCGGCGGTTGCGCAACGTAATGGCGGTCGGGTGGCGCGATATTGTGCAACCCTCGGGCGACCGGTCCGAGCTGTTCCGCCGGCGGAGGTCTCACCGAGAACACCGGGATGTCAGGCCGGGGGCAAGGACAAAGGTTGCGCCATCGCCCCGGCTGGCTCAGCCGGCCTTTTCGACCCGCTGCCGGGCCAGCGCCGAATCGCGGTCGTTGATGCCGAGCAGGTTCGACACCAGCCGCAGCAGCGCGTCCTCTTCGGCCTCGCGCACACCGTCGGCCAGCACCACCTGCCACAGCGCCTCGATCACGCCGATGCGGTGCTCGTAGTCGACCGCATCCTTGATCGCGCGGGTGAAGCGCACGGTGTCGGGGGCCTCGGCCTCGAGGTTCTCGGCCTCGCCGCGCAGCTTTGTCGCCTCGAAGGGCGAGAGCCCGTAGCGTGTCGCGACGATCCGGTCGATGCGCGCGCGCTCGGCCTCGTCGTAGCTTTCGTCGGACCGGGCCACGCGCACCAGCAGCGCGGTCAGCGCCAGCCGGGCGTCGGCGTCGGGCAGGGGGGCGGGGCCGGGCTCAACGAGCCGCTTGAGGAAATCTGCGAACATGCAGTTGGATATAGCGCCCGCCTGCCCACAGGGAAAGCGCACATCGCGCGGCCGTGAGGGGACCGCGCTCAGGGAATGACGGCAGCGGCGCGGGCCGCCTCGGAGTCGTCGCTCTCGAGGCCCAGCTGCTGCTCGATCAGCTCGACGAGCTCGGTCTCGCGAGTGCTGCTCAGCCCGTCCGAAAGCGCCACCGCCCAGAGCGCCTCGGCGGCAGCGCGGCGGTGCTCGTAGTCCACGCCCTCTCGGATGCGGCGGGCCATCTCCTCGATCCCCGGCGTCTCGAAGGCGAGCCGTTCGCACTCGGCGCGCATCCGTGCCGCCGCAAGCGGCTTGAGTCCGTAGGCCTCGGCGAGAATATGGTCGATTTCCTCGACTTCCTCGAAGAGGTAGGCGTCGTCGACCAGTGCGACCTTGACCAGCAGCGCGCCGAGGGCGTGCGCCGCATCGAGCTCGGGCAGGGGCGCCGGCGGCGGCGCTGCGCGGTGGAAGAAGGACTTCAGACGCTCGAACATGCGGGGGCTCCTCGTGCCTGGGGGCGTGTTCGGTGCCAATCTGCCAGCACCGGCGCCGCGGATACAACCGGATCCGTCATCCGACGCGGCGGGGCGGAACGAGATCGTCGGGATGGACGCCGAGCAGGGTCTGGGAAAGGGCAAGCAGCGCCGGATCGCTCTGCCCGGTCGAGGTGGTTGCGAGCATGTCGCGCAGGCACAGTGCGATGGCCAGCCGCTCGCGGTAGTCGATGGCGGTGCAAAGGACCGCCGCGAAGCGTTCGGTCTCGGGTGCATGGGCTTCGATCCGGGCGCAGGCCTCGAGCATCTCGGCGGCTTCCTGCACCGTCAGGTCGTAGCGCCGGGCGAGCAGCGCATCTAGCGTCAACGGATCCATGAAGACCGTGGCGTAATCGGTTCTGGATGCGCGCAGAAGCAGGGCCCCGAGCGCGAGCGGCGCGTCGCCCGGATCGAACGGCGCCGCGGTGGGCGCCGCGAGCCAGAACCTCAGGTTGCGGCCCACGCGCGGAGCTCCGGACGGGGCGCCATGATGGGCTCGAAGAGCGGGGATCGCATCGCTGTCTGTTCCTCCTGTCGCGCAAACACTGTGCGGCAGGAAGGGACGTCGTGCAATCCCGCGCGGACGCCGTTTGCGCCGTGCTGCTCAGCGCCGCCGGGTGGCGCGTCGGACCAGCCGGTCGAGGCCGGCGGCTTCCTCCTCGAGACCCCAGGGCGGGTTGATGACGAACATGCCCGTGCCGACCATCCGGTGCCCTTCGCGGATCGGCGGGAATCGCATCTCGTGTCGCAGCGCGTCGGGATGGATGGACTGAAGCGCCTTCAGCATCGGCAGATGCAGGTCCGAGGTCAGGATCGGATACCAAAGCGCGAGAATGCCCACGTTCCACTTCTTCGCGATCTGGCCGAGGATCTTCGGAATGCGGTCGTAGTCCTGCTTCACTTCGTAGGAGGGGTCCACGAGCATCAGCCCGCGCCGCGGATCCGGCGGGCAGAGGCTCTGCGCCAGTTCGAACCCGTCCTGCCGGTGGATCGCCACGTTCGGTGCCTCGATGGCGGCTTCGAGCGCGGCGTGCTCCTGCGGGTGCAGCTCGGCAAGGTGCAGCTTGTCCATCGGGCGCAGCAGGGTCTCGGCGATGAGCGGCGAGCCGGGGTAGAAGCTCTCGCCGTGTTTTGCGCGGACGGCGGCCAGCGCGCGGGCATAGGGGTGGTCGGCGGGCAGCGCCTCGGCCAGCCGCCCGATGCCCTTTGCCGCCTCGCCGGTCTTGAGCGCCGGCGCGCTCGCAAGGTCGTAGAGGCCGCGTCCGGCGTGGGTCTCGATGTAGCTCAGCGGCTTGTTCTTGCGGGTGAGGTAGTCGAGCATCCAGGCAAGCAGAGCGTGCTTCTGCACGTCGGCGAGATTCCCGGCATGGTAGAGGTGTTGATAGGATAACATCAGTTGCCTCCGAAGGCGCGGCGGAGACGCGCCACGGGCGAGGTTTCGGTGCGGGCGCGGCGCGCGATCTCGTCCAGCAGCGCCTGCTTGCGATCCGCGTCCACGGTGCAGATGTCGGAGACGTCGCGCAGCGCTGCGTGGCGGCGTTCGGCCTCGTCGCGGGGCATGGTGGGCGGGCCGATCTCGGGGAACCGCAGGCCGAAGGTCCGGTCGAGCCAGTCGAGGTCGCTGCAGCGCGCCTCGATCACCTCGCGCAGCCCCGCGCGCAGCTTCGGCTTGGTCTGTCCGGGCACCGCCGCATCGGCGTGGCGGACGAGCCACTTGTAGCGCTGTGGCCGGCGGTCGTAGTGGCGGTGCGGTGAGCGAATGTCGCCGCGGAAATACTGCTGGAGCACCTCCATCGCCTCGGCGCTCACCGTCTCGTTCTCGTCGTCGGGCGACCGGACAAGGGTATCCGGCGCGATGCCCGGCAGGTAGCGCGTCACGAAGTCCGTCACCACGTCGCCGCCCTCGAGCGTGTCGCGGGCGAAGCCGCGCACCACCAGCTGTCCGGGGCCGAGCGTCATCCACGGCTCCAGCGTGTCGCGGAAGCGGCTCGCCGTGGGCAGCTCGAACGCCGGGCGCTTCTTGAGGTCCTGTTGCGCCGCCGAAAGGAAGTAGGACGCCGGCGCCCGAAGGTAGGCCATCACCCTTATGTCGCCGAAAAGCGGGCGCAGCCTGTCGTTCATCCGCCGGAACGCCTCGGGCGGATAGGCGCGGAACTGGTTCTCGCAGCTCAGCACGACGAGACGCGGGCGCACCCTGGCCACCTGTTCCTCGAGGCGGTGCCACAGCCGGGCACCGTCGCGGCGGGCCTTTTTCAGCTCGCGGGCCGCGTCCTGGTAGGCCGGGAGCTTGTCCTTGGGCAGGTCGGTCAGGAACGAGAAGATCTGCTGGTGATTGGCGTGGCCGTCGGCCTCGCCTAAGACGATGCCGGCGGCTTCGAGGGCGGGGCGGTTCGCGTCGAGCACCCGCTGGATCGAGGTCGAGCCGGTCTTGCCGTGACCGATGTGAAGAAGAAGGTCGGGTTTCTGCATGGATCCTGAACCGGAGGGGTGTTTTCCTGTCTAGCCTATCGTGCCGCGTGGCGCTACGGGGCGGCCGCTTTCAGCCCATGCCGCTGCTGCGGATGTCTTCGACCGCAAAATCAATGAGCGCCCGTGTCTTGCGCGGAAGCGTCCGCCCTTCGAGCCAGAGCGCGCTGAGGGGATGCGCAGGGGCGTCGTGGTCGGGGAGAAGATGCACCAGCCGTCGGGCCTCAAGGTCGTCTCCCAGCACGAAATCCGGGCAGAAGGCGATGCCGTCGCCGGCGACCGCGAGATCGCGCGCCACCTGCGCGCTGTTCACCATGAAACGGGTCGGCACCTGCACGCTCACGCTCTCCCCGTCACGGGTCAGCCGCCAGTGCGCGGGGGCCGCGCGGTTGGTGTCGACGATGCAGGCATGGTCTTGCAGATCCTCGGGCGCCTGCGGGGCGGGGTGCCGTGCAAGGTAGTCGGGGCTCGCCACCAGGCGGCTGCGGATCGCCCCCAGCTTGCGCCGCGTCATCGACGAGATCGCCACGTCGCCCACGCGGAAGGCAAGGTCGATCCCCTCGGCGGCGAGGTCGACGAAGGCATCGCTCAGTCGCAGGTCGATGGTCAGCCGGGGGTGCGGGGCGGCAAAGCGGCTGAGCATGCCCTGCACGTATTTCTCGCCCAGGGTCACGGGCGCCGAGATCCGCAGCGTGCCGCTCAGCCCCTGCCGGTCGTCGGTCACCTCGGCCAGCATCGCGTCGAGATCGTCGAGCAGGGCAGGGGCGCGGGCGAGAAGCGTCTCGCCCGAGGGCGTGAGCCCGACCTGCCGCGTGGTTCGTTGCAGAAGGCGTACGCCCAGTCGCGCCTCGAGCTCGGCCACGTATTTCGACGTCAGCCGGTTCGACATGTCCAGCCGTTCGGCGGCACCGGTGAACGAGCCGCTCTCTGCCGTGGCGACGAAGGCGCGCAGGCCGTCGATCAGGTCCATCGTGATATCCGGAACGCTTTGTGGAAAGTCATTCCACATCATCGCCATATCATTCCGGTGCCGCAAGGGCCATCTTCCGGTCATCGCAACGAACACCGGCGACCGCGGGGCCAGACGCCCCGGCGCCCCGCAAACGAAGGACAAGACCATGACCGATCCCCGCACCGCCCCCTATGCAGCACTTCTGCTGCGTGTCACCACCGGCGCGCTCTTCGTCGCGCACGGCCTCACCAAGCTGCTCGTCTTCACCCCCGCCGGCACGGCGGGCTTCTTTGAAAGCCTCGGGCTGCCGGGCTGGCTCGGCATCGCCACGATGGCGTTCGAGATCGTGGGTGGTATCGCGCTGATCCTCGGCGTCGCCACCCGCGCCGTCGCCGCGGTCTCGGTTCCCGTGCTGCTGGGCGCCGCCATCACCGCGCACTGGCCGAACGGTTTCGGCTGGTCGAACGAAGGCGGCGGCTGGGAATACCCGGTGATGTGGGCCGCCGTGATGGCCGCTCTCGCGCTGCTCGGTGACGGCGCTCACGCGCTGCTGCCCCTGAAGCGCCGCTGACGCCGATGCATCGAACCGCCGTGCCCCCGAGCGGCACGGCGGCCTCTTCCCCCGGAACACGAGGTGAATGCCATGACTATCTCAAGACAGCTCCAGTCCCTGAAGGACAGCCTGAAGACCTCCGACCGGCTGCCCGTGGTCTTCCTCGGTCACGGCAGCCCGATGAACGCCATCGAGGACAACGCCTATTCGCGCAGCTGGGCCGAGCTTGGCCGCAGCCTGCCGCGCCCGCAGGCGATCCTCGTGGTGTCGGCCCACTGGATGACGCGCGGCTCGACGCTGGTGAACGTTACCCGGCGGCCCGAGACGATCCACGATTTCTACGGCTTCCCGCAGGAGCTGTTCGAGGAACGTTACCCGGCTCCCGGGGCGCCCGACGTGGCGGCCGAGGTGGTCTCGATCCTCGCCAGCCACCACGCGGAGGGCGACGAGACCTGGGGGCTCGATCACGGCGCCTGGTCGGTGCTGAAGTTCCTCTACCCCGAGGCGGACGTGCCGGTCTTCCAGTTGTCGATCGACATGCAGGCCGACCTGCCCGAACACGTCGCGATCGGCCGGGCGCTCGCCGAGCTTCGAAACCGCGGCGTGCTGATCCTCGGGTCGGGCAACGTGGTCCACAACCTGCGTGCCATGCGCTTCGGCGGCACGCCGCACGACTGGGCCGAGGAATTCGACACGCTCTTCGCCGACCGGCTCGGCGCCGGCGACGTGGCAACGCTCGCGGATCGCGGCAAGCTCGGCACGCTGCTGCGCATGGCGCATCCCTCGCTCGATCACTACCTGCCGGCGCTGACCGTCGCGGGTGCCGCGGACGACCGCGACCAGCTTCTCTTCATGAACGATGCCATCGACCTGTCCTCGGTCTCGATGCGCAGCTTCATCTACTACTGAACCGACGAAGGACGGAGACAGACCCATGCTCGTGAACGGCAAATGGACAAGCGACTGGCAACCGGTGCAGAAGGCCGACGAGAAGGGCCGCTTCGTGCGGCAGGTGTCGTCCTTCCGCAACTGGATCACCCCCGACGGCAGCGCCGGGCCGACCGGCGAGGGCGGCTTTCCCGCCGAGGCCGGGCGCTACCGGCTCTACGTCGCCTACATCTGCCCCTGGGCGTCGCGCGCGCTAATGGCGCGCGCCCTGAAGGGGCTCGAGGACATCATCCCGGTGACCGTGGTCAACCCGTCCCTCAGCGACCAGGGCTGGCGGTTCGGCGGCTACGAGGGCGCCGACTTCGACCCGCTCTTCGGGGCCGATCACCTGCACGAGCTCTACACCCGCGCCGATCCGGACTTCACCGGTCGCGCCACGGTGCCGGTGCTCTGGGACATGAAGCGCAACGTGATGGTGAACAACGAAAGCGCCGACATCCTGCGCATGTTCGACACCGCCTTCGAGGGTATCGCGCCCTCGGACCTGCGGCTCTACCCCGAGGAGCTTGCGGGCCGCATCGACGCCCTGAACCCGCGCATCTACGACCAGCTCAACAACGGCGTCTACAAGGCCGGCTTCGCCACCACGCAGGCGGCGCATGACGAGGCGGTCGAGGGTGTGTTTGCCATGCTCGACGAGCTCGAGGACACGCTCGAGGGGCCGTATCTCTTCGGCGACCGGCTGACCGAGACCGACATCCGTCTGTTCGTGACCCTGATCCGCTTCGACGCGGCCTATCACGGGCTCTTCAAGACCAACCGCCGCCAGATCGCCGACTACCCGAAGCTGACGGCGCTGATGGAGCGCGTGCTGGCGCTTCCAGGCGTGCGCGACACGGTGAACATGGATCACATCACGCGGGGCTACTATTCGATCAAGGCGCTGAACCCGACGGGCATCCGGCCGACCGGCCCTGCCCATGTGGCGGCGCTTCTGGGGTAATCGTCGCGCCGACCCCGGGTACGCAAGCGCCGCGCCGGTGACATGCCGGCGCGGCGCTTCCCGGTTCGGAGGTGCAGGTCTCAGCGGGCCTCGATCTTGATCGAAAAGCTGCGCTGGGCGCCTGCCGGTGGAGCGGGGAAGGGGGCTGCGCGCTGGACCACCCGCAGCGCCGCGCGGTCGAGCGCCGCCGACCCCGAGCTGCGCGCGACCGAGAGCCCGGCCAGCCCACCGCTTCCTGCAACGCGGAAGGCCACCACCGTGGCGCCCCGCACGTTCATCCGGGGGCGCGACACCCGCGACAGGCGCCGCATGACCTCGCCGGGATAGTTGCTCGCCGCCGCATTGCCGGCCTGCGAGGCGCGCCCGCTGCCGCCACTGCGCGTCGCCTGCGCCTCGCGGTTGCCCTGCGCCTGTCCCGCCCGGGCGTTGCGGTCGGCATTGCCGCGCGGCGCCGGTGCGGCTGGTTGCGGTTCAGGCTCGGCCTCGGCGCGCGGGGCCGGGCGTTCGCGCCGTGGCTCGGGTTTGCGAAGCGTGTCCGGGCGGGTGACCGGGCGCAGCGAACGCGCCAGGGCGTTCTCGGGCGCGTCTTCCTCGGCTTCCGGCGTCTCCTCGGCCTCGATCGCCTGTTCCGGCACCTCGGGTGCCACCGGCTCCGACGTGGCCTGCTCGACGTCCTGCTCGGGCACGACCGGCGCGGCCTGGTCCGGCTCGGCGGGAACGATGGCGTCGGGCGCCTCCGAGGGCTGCGCGATCTCCGCTTCCACGGGGGGCGTTTCGGTCGGCGCAGCTACGGTGGCAGGAGCCGCCTCGGCGGGGCGCGCTGCCTCTGGAACGCTCTCCGGCGGTGTCTCGCTGGGCGTCTCCGGCGGTGTCTCGGCAGGGGTTTCGGCGGGCGTCGCCGCAGGCGGCGCGGTGGCGACCGTCTCCTGCGGGCTTTCGGCGCTCAGCGTGCCAGCCGCCATGTCGGCGAAACTGGACCCGAGGCGCGCCTGCTGCGCCCCGCCGGAGCCTTCGATCTCGACCGGGGTCTCGCCATGGAAGAGCGCGACGGCCAGCGCCCCGTGCGCACTGAAGGCCAGCAGCAGGGCCATGAGCTTGGCGCGGCGTGATGTGGCGATCATTCCAGCCCCCTTTCACTCACGATGAGCACCCGCTCGGCGCCTCCGGCGCGCAGCGCACGGCCGATCCGCACGAGCGCCTCGGCGGACAGGTCGCGGTCGGGCACGATCCGCACCGCCTCGCGCGCCTCATCGCCGAGCGTCTCCAGAAACGCTTCGGGCGTCGCCATCTCGCGCCCGGCGAGGGTCATCCGTTCATCGGAGTGGATCACCAGCGCGTCGGCGGGCGGCGAGACGCCGTCGAGCTCGGCCGAGCGCACCAGCTTCAGCGCGCTGTCGAGCGGCTGCGCCAGCGTTCCCGCGACGAGGAAGAAGATCAGCATCAGGAAGACGATGTTGATCAGCGCGATCGTCGGCTCGCGCTCGGTCTTGGGGCGGCGGGCACGCATCACGAGGTTCCCAGAATCGTCGGAGACACGCCGGACACGCCACGCAGCACCACCAGCAGGTCGGTGAGCCGTTGCGCGGTCACCCCCGGCTGGAGCGAGACCAGCAGGCGGCGCGGGCTCTCCGTGTCGCCGGCTTCCGTCCCGAGCGCCTCGCTGAGCGCCTCGAGCGACAGCTCCGCGTTGTTGAGCTGCGCGCTCTCCGGACCGAGTCGCAGGAAAAGCGGGGGCGTCCCGGACGCGGCGGCGGCAGAACCGGCGCCCGCGGCGGTCAGCTCGACTTCGGTGAAGCGGGTGAAGGTCGAGGTCAGCATGAAGAAGAGCAGCAGCAGGAAGATCACGTCGATGAGTGAGGTCATCGACAGCCTGCGTCTGCGGCGGACCTTACGCATGGCGCAGGGCGCCGTCCGGCGCGGTGGCAACCGGGCCCGTCGCCGCGTCGGACGCGGGCGACTGGATGCTGCGCAGGGCCTTCTCGGCCAGCACGCGCTCGGCCTCCATCCGGGTCTCGAGCCAGCTCAGCACCACCGAGGTCGGCATGGCGACCGCAAGCCCTACGGCGGTGGTGAGCAGCGCCACCCAGATGCCCCCCGCGAGGATCGACGGATCGACCTGCGAACCGGCGTCCTGCAACGCCTGGAAGGCCGAGATCATGCCGAGGACGGTGCCGAACAGCCCCAGCAGCGGAGACAGCTGCGCCACCGAATCGAGGAACCGGAACCCGCCTTCGAGCCGGGCAAAGCGCGCCTCGGCCTCGGCGTCGAGCCGCGGGGCGTCGCAGCGCCCGGCAAAGGCCATGGCGATCACCGGCTTGAGGTAGCTTTTCGACTGCTCCAGCTCGCGCCGCGCGGCGGCGTGGTCGCCCGCGTCCCACGCGTCGACCGCGAGGCGCAGCGCCTTGTGCCGCCCGACGCCGGCCGAGCGGAACTGCCAGAGCTTGTAGAGGATCACCGCCAGCGTCACGATCGACAGCGCGATGAGCAGCAGGACGACCGGGCCGCCAAGGTCGGCGATCCGCAGGACAAGGTCGGAGAGCGGTGCAAACAGCGTCTCGGTCATCCCAGCATCTCCACGCCGGTGCGGCTGGTCACCGTGAGCCCGTCCATGCAGGCGCCGGGCGCCTCGGCCTCGCAGGTGCTGGCGCCGTTCACCAGGATCTGACCGAGGGCCTCGCACTGGAGGTCGGGCACCACGAACTGCCGCAGCCGGGGCTTGCCCGGGGGCAGGGCGCCGAAGTCGAAGAGCGTCAGCCGCTCGACCTGTCCACCGGTGTCGAAGAGCACGGTTTCATAGACCGCCTTGTCGATGGGGCTCTCGCCGCCGTTGCGGATGAGGAAGCTCAGCTTGCACCCGGCCTCGACCTGCTCCTGCGCGTTGAGCTCGACCGAAAGGGCGGGGTCCCCGGTCTCCTGCGCGGCGAGCGTGACGGGCAGCATGGCGGCACAGAGGCCGCACAGGGCGAGACGGAAAGATCGCGGGAGGGCTATGGGCACCGGCAACTCCTTGGACGGGGACACTTGCGGAAGACGCTGGCGGGGCGATGAGGCTCCGGCTGGCTGTGTTCTGCGCGCAGAAAGACCACAGGTGCGTGAAAGTTTCAATACCTTATCAACTTACTCAACTTTAGGGCCGGCGGAGCGCCGTGCGTGGCCATGGCCCAGGCACGGATCGGTCGGCCGCGATCAGAGAATTCGGCGTCACGATGAGGAAAGCAAGCCGCGCGGGCCCGCGCGATGGATTCGGGGCTCCCGAGGCAATGAGGCCGCGACCAGCACCACCAGGTTCAGGGATGAAGACAGGCGGGATGCCCGCGCGCCGAGCATGCAGGGGGACAAGCCGGTCGCGGGGGCCGAGCAGGTTCCCCGCGCGAGGACCAGGTCGGTCGGCCGGGGGCGCAGCCCGGCGTGCCGTTCGCGTCATTCCAGTGTGTCGCGCAGTTCATCCCGCACCGGCACCCCGCGTTACCCCGCTGGTCTGCTCGTCCTTCGCGCCTCCGACCTCCATGACACGTTCGCGAGGCAGCCAATCGGCGTGTTCGTCGCGCACGTAGGCCAGGAGTTGCTCGCGCAGGCGGCTTTGGACGGTCCAGCCCGTGGCGGGGTCGGGCATCATCGCGTAGAAGCTGATCTTGAGGCCCTCCGGCAGGTGTTCGGTCGCGTAGGTGAAGGTGTTTTCGGGGTCCCTGATGTCAGGGTCTTCCTGCAGCAGCGCCTCGAACTTGCGGCGCAACACGTCGACCTCGCAGCGGGGATCGATCCACAATTCGACCACGCGCATCATGCGAGCCTCCGTTACCGACCAGTTCTCGAAGGGTTTGCTGATGAAATAGGTGACCGGGACCACGATGCGCCGCTTGTCCCATGTCCTGAGGCGCATGAAGGTGTAGAAGATCGCTTCGACATAGGCCCAGTCACCTTCGAAAAGGATCGCGTCGCCGATCCGCACCGGCTTGGCAAAGGCGATCTGGAGGGAGGCTATGATATTGCCGAGGACCGCCTGGCCGGCAATGCCGAAGACGACGGTGAGCACCCCCGCCGAGGCGAGGAGCGTCATGCCGACACTGTCGAACAAGTTCAGCCTTGCCAGCACGATAAGGGCGGCGACGGCCACCATGACCAGCACGATGAGCCGGCGAAGCGCATAGATCGAGGTGTGGAACTCGCGCTCGTCCCGGTCGCGCTTGTCGTCGATCTCTCCGACGTAACGCATGGTGATGCGATGCAAGATGGCGTCGAGCATCCTCAGGAAGGTCATGCCGATGCCCCAGACCATCAGAATGGTCAGTGTCGGGCGCAACAAGGCCTGGACAGGGCCGGAGAAGGAGAGCACCCAGCCCAGCAACAGCTGTCCGGTCGTGGCCATGATGAGGATTGCCAGCGGCAGGGCGCTGCGCTCCAGTCCGACCCTCAGCCAGCTACGCCGTGCCCGGTTGGACAGACCCGTCACGAGGGCATAGGTGCCCCAGCCCAGCAGCAGGGCGCCTAGTCCCGACAGAGGCATGACGATCCATTCCCACAGCCAGAGGCCCCATATTTCACGCTTCAGGCTTGCGGGGATGACCTCTTCGTATTCCGGAGGTCCGAACGCCTCATATAGCGGCACGGTGTTCTCGACCGTCTGCGGCGTGAACAGCCACATCGCCGGATTGCCCGAGGTCTTGTAGCGCGCCAGCCTGATGTCGTAGGCGGTTCCGTTCGCTTCCAGCGTCTCGATATGCAGGTCGCGGCGCGGCTGGCCGGCGCGCCCCTCGGAATTGCGGCTTTGCTCGATCCGGGCGTCGGCTCGAGCGGGCAAGCTGGTCCAGTCGATCCAGACCTGACGTTCGATGACCGAGGCCAGTTTCCGGGCAAGCTCGGGGCCGCGCTCGGAACGCTGATCAGGCTCCAGCCGCGACAGATTGAGATACTTCGCGGCACGGTCGAGATCGCCTGCGTCGCTCTCCGTGGTGAAACCCCGCAGGGTCTGGCGGGGCGTGGACCGATCCGGGTCGTAAGGGTCGCCGAGATCAAGGTTCGGTGCGTCGGTCTCGTACCAGTATTGCGACCCGTCCTGTGCGCCCGCGGGCTGCGCCAGCGACAGGCAGAGCAGCATCACCGCAAGAAGGGCACCCAGCAGAGCGCCCGGGCGTAAGGGGTGCGCCGCATGAGCGCTTGCCGCTGCAGCGGCCCCGGCACGCGTGACGGAACGGGTCCTGCCGCGCCCGACGTTGGACAGCCGCCCCGGACCCGAAAGGCCGGGGGTTGAAGCGCGGCCGGGGGACGGCGTGCCGTATCGAAGGTTCGCGCGCTGCATGTCAGATCGCGATGGCCGCGACCGAGCCGCCATCGACGCGGTAGTTCGAGCCTACGACGAAACTCGCCTGTTCCGAGCACAGGAAGGCGATCGTGGAGGCGGCCTCCTGCGGCTTGCCACGGCGTTCCAGGGCCAGCCACGGGCGTTCGGTCTTCAGGAACTGCTGGATCGCGCCCTCGCGGTCGGTCCCTTCCTCCCGGGCCTTCTTGTCCATCATGGTGTCGGTCATCGGCGTCTCTATGAAGGCGGGCGAGACGCAGTTGACCAGCACGCCGCGTCGCGCCGCCGGGCCGCTGAGAGCCTTGGCGAAATTCAGCAATCCCGCCTTCGCGACGTTGTAGACGGCTTCGTCCGAATAGGGCTGCGCCGCGTTTTCAGAACACAGGATGACGACACGGCCCCAGCCGCGGCTTTCCATCGCTGGCTCGAAGGCGCGGACGGTGCGCACGACCGACATGAAGTCGGTTTCCCAGGCCTCTTGCCAGTCCGCGTCGCTCATCTCGAGCGGATGGCCTTTCGCCCCGGTCACGCCTGCCGCGCAGACCAGGATATCCGGCATGGTGAAGCGTTCCTCGGTGGTGGCGGCCAGCCCCTTGATCTGGGCCGGATCGCGCAGATCGGCCTGGAGCGCCTTCGCGTTGTCGCCCAGGTCCTGCGCGGCGCGGGCGACCTCGTCGCCCTTGAGGTCGACGAGAATGACCTGCGCGCCTTCCGCGAGCAGCACCTTGGCAGTCGCCTTGCCGATGCCCGAGGCGCCGCCGGTGATCAGTGCGGTCTTTCCGTTCAATCCGTAATCCATCTGTCCGTTCCTTTCGTCAGGTCAGCCGCAGGTCCAGGGCGTCCAGTACCGTGTTCACACGGGCTGCGTCGCGCGGAGGCACCAGCCCCGGTTTCGTCTCGCCGTCGAGGGCGGCTAGGAACGGCAGGATGCCGGTGCCGGCATCGAGCGTCTCCAGCCGGATCCGCTCGATCGGCGTGGTCGCACCGCGAGGGGTCAGGACCAGTTCGCTGTCACGCAGTGAAATCGCGGCTTCGTCGCCCACGATATCGAGTTCAAGCCGCATCCGGGTATCGGTCCAGCCGGCCTCGACCACGCCTGCCGCACCGCAGTCGAAGCGCAGCACCGACGCGCCATGATCGTCCACCGGCCAGCCGAGGGCATTGCCGGTGACGGCGTGGCCGGAGTCGATCGGGCCGAGCATCCATTGCAGCGCATCGATCGCATGGACGGCCTCGTCGACGAAGCCGCCGTAGCAGGCGCGTTCCGGGTCGGTCATCCAACCGCCGAGATCCAGCCAATCGGCATACCCGCCGTCATGCGAAAACAGCATCCGCGCAGCCGATACGCGGCCCAAGCGCCCATGGTCGATCCAGTCCCGCGCTGCGCGCAGCGCCGGGATCGTCCGGAAGAAATAACCGGTCTGCAAAAGCAGGTCGTGCTCTTCTGCAAGGCTCGCCACGGCCTGTGCGGCACGCGCGCTACCGGCCAGCGGCTTCTCCGAAAAGACTGGCAGACCCGCTTTCAGCGCCGCGGTTATATCTGCTTCGTGGTGGGTGGTCTCGCTGCAGACCACGACCCCGGACACGTCCAGACCGTCAAGCGAGTCCAGCGTTTCCAATGGTTCGGCGCCCAGGCGGTCGCACAGCTCTTGTTTCCGGGCGGGGTCGCGGTCGAAGACATGGCTCACCCTGCGCCCGCCTTCGTCAATGCGGTAGAGGTGATCGGGCAGGTGCACGTGGGCACCGCCAAGCAGGGCAAGTGATGGGGAGCGCGTATTCATGATCGTCTCTCCTCTTGTTGGTCAGCCGGGCGTTTGCCCCGACATGGCAGGCCGCAACTCTCCGCGCAGGCGGGGCAGGGCCTCGGGGTGCTCGGCTTGAATCCATGTGATGAGTTTCTCGCGCACCTCGCAGCGCAGGTCCCATGCCTGCGGCGAGGTCCGGGCGCTCATGAGGCCACGCAGCGCGATGGTATCCTTATCCGTGTCGGTCACCTGAAGGTTGATGACGTTGCCGTCCCAATGCGGCGAGTCCCGCGCGATCTGCTCGAGTTTCGCGCGCAGCTCCTCCACCGGGACGGTGTAGTCGAGATGCCAGTAGACGGCTCCGATGATCGAGGCGCTTTCGCGGGTCCAGTTCTGGAAGGGTTGTTCGATGAAATAGCTCAGCGGGACCACCATGCGCCGCCAGTCCCAGATCCGAACGACCACATATGTGGCGAATATTTCTTCGACCCAGCCCCATTCGCCGTCGACGATCACGACATCTTCCAGCCGGATCGGCTGGGTGATGGCAATCTGGATGCCGGCGATCAGGTTGGCTAGCACCGGCCGCGCGGCCAGGCCGAGGATCAGGCCCGCTGCACCGGCGGACGCAAACAGGCTGACGCCGTATTCCTGCACCGTCTCGAAGGTCAGCAGAACGGCAGCAACGGTGAAGATCGTCAGCAGGATCGTGGCGGTGCGCCGAAGCACCCGAAACTGCGTCACCAGCTTGCGCGCGGCGAGGTTGTCGTCGATGTCCATGCGCTGGCGTCGGATGACGCGGTCGCTCAGGTGGCGGGTCAGCAGGATGGCGGTCCAGCCGATCAGGACGATCAGCAGGATCAGGAGCATGTGCCCCAGACCATCCTGCAAACGCCAGGGCAGGTCGAGACGCGGGACCGTGATCACCATGGCCGCCAGCACGAAGGCCAGGCGGGTGGGGCGCCGTGCATGCCGCAGGGACGACCCCGCCATGCCGCTGTCGGTGTTCACCCACCGCTGGAGGACGCGGAACAGCAGCGCGTGGAGCAAAAGGGAGAAGAACAGCGCGCCGAGCAGGGCGGCGGCCGACCCGATCCAGTCGGGCCAGCCAGCCGCGGTGCGCAGTATACTCTCGAGAATGCGGGCCAGGGTTTCCATCGCTTCAGGCAAACCAGATTATGAAGCCTGCCAGGCCAAGGATGAGAAGCCCTGCCCAGACCGCCTGATCCTTCCAGAGCGGCTTTTCCCAGCGGGTGAAGATCTCCGCCGTTTCGCTCTTCGACCAGACGAGGTTCTCGATGTCTTCCTTGCTATCCTGTCGCGTCATCGCGGAAATGCCCAGGTGCGTGGCGATGCCGATGAACATCATGATCGAGGACATGATCGTGTAGTGGATCGCGGGCAGGCCCCACTCCTCCCACAGGCCTGTCACCTCTTTGACGATGAAGAGCGGAACGCCGATGACCAGCCCGATGAGGATCGTCCAGAAGGCGCCGTTCCCGTTCAGCCACGGCACGAAGAGACCCAGGATGAAGACCACGACGATGGGCGGGATCACGTAGGAGAGCGAAGACTGGAAATACTCGAAAAGGCTCTCGAAGCTGGCGATGGAGGGCGCGTAGATCGCGCCGAAGACCATCACGAGCCCGGTGACAATCCGGCCCAGCCAAACCTGGCGGTCCTCTCCGACCTTCCAGATCGGCTCGATGAAGTCCTTGACGACAAGGGTGGACGCCGAGTTCAGCGCCGAGTCCAGCGAAGACATGATCGCCGCGATCAGCGCCGCGAGGATCAGGCCCCGCAACCCGATGGGCATCATTTCAAAGGCCAGCGTCGGAAAGGCGAGGTCGGGCGTTTCCAGATCGGGGTAGAGCTTCAGAGCGATCAGCCCCGGCAGGATCATGAGGAACAGGTTGGGCAACTTGAGGAAGCCCGCGAAAAGCGCGCCCACCTGGCCTTCTTTCAGGTCCTTTGCGCCGAGCGTGCGCTGCACCACGAACTGGTTGATCGACCAGTAGTAGAAGCCCAGCAAGACGACCCCCCAGATCCCGGTCCAGGGCAGGAAATCGTCATCAGCCGGCAAGATCAGCTTGGTCTTGTCCTCGGGCACGCCCACGAACAGCTCTTGCCAGCCGCCGACCTCGTCGAGGCCGAGCCAGAACAGCGCCGCGGCTGCCACGATCAGCAGGATGGCCTGCACCGTGTCGGTCACCACGACCGCCGAGAGCCCCCCGAGGATGGTGTAGATGCCCGCCACCAGGGCCAGCACGGCCACCGCCGTCCACAGGTTCAGCACCGCGGTCACGTTGGAAATGACAAGGCCCCCCGCGTAGAGTGCGCCGGCCGTGTCGATGAACATGATGGCAAGGATGGTGAACAGCGAGAACGCCCGCCGGGAGCGGACGTCATAGCGTTCCTCGAGGAACATGGGCACCGTGCTGATCTTGGCGCGCAGGAAGGACGGCAGGATGAAGATGGCGAACAGGATCAGGACCAGTGCCGCGGTCCATTCGTAGTTGAAGATCACGACGCCGTTGTCGTAGGCACCGCCCATCAGGCCGACGAAGCTGGATCCTGACATGTTCGAGGCGAACAGCGAGAAGCCGATGAGGTACCACGGCAGGCTGCGTCCCGCGAGGAAGTAGTCGTCCGAGCCGCCCTTGAGCTTGCGGGACACGTATAGCCCATGGCCGATTACGCCCACGAAGTAGATCACGACGATCGCGTAATCTATCCAGCTGAAGTCGAATGTCGAGTTTTCCATCGAGGATTCCTCCTCATCGATCGGGTTTGCAGGCCCTCAACGCGGCTCGACCCGAGACCCGCGGAATGCTTGAGGCGATGTGGGCTCAACCCGCCCGACGGCCCCCAGTTTCAAATTCGCGTTAAAATAATGGGAATCCAGGTGAGGCCCGCTATTTCCGGCAGCCGCTTGGCACGGGGCACAGCACGGGCCCTGCGTCGGCTGACCGCCGATGGGCGACCTGAGGAGGGCGATGGGCCGTCGTGCTGAATTCAGAAGGAAAAGTGAGCTGTTACAGGTGCTCATGAAACCGGGAAGATCCCGGCGCGGCGCCAGCAAGCCGCGCGATCGGCGACGACCGCGTGGACCCGCGCCGGGCATTCTCTGGGATCATGATCAGCTTGGCGTGCTTGCCGGCCCGGGGACCGTCGCTTGCACGCGTGGTTTGGTTGCGGCAGGGCCGTTCTTCACATTCCAACCCAGATCAGGGCCAGGCCAGCGATCACAACTGCGAGCACTGCAACCGTGACAAGAGGCCGGGGATGCGACGTGCGTTGCAGTTCTGCCGGGGACTTCTTGGGCTGGCGGGGCTCCTTGCTCTCGCCTTCCGCCTTGCGCGCTTCTGCCATCGCGCCGAGTTCCGTCGGGCTGCCGCCCGCTTCGGCATCCGTGCCCAAGGGCGCGGCCGCAGGGTCGGAAAAGGCGACCTTGTCCCCGGTCGAGCCCCGATCGATGTCATCTCGCAACCTGGCGGACTGGGCACCGCCACCGTCAGCCGCCGCCTTCTTCTCGTCTTCTCCGCTCATTGCAGCTACCTCGTTCCTGGTTAAACTCATTGAGCCAACCTTTCCCTGTAGCGAATGTTCCAGCCTCGGCGTGAGGGCGAGCCTCCTCTCTCCAAGGAGGTTTCTGAGATCGGGCGACCTGCGCTCGCGGTGTGCAGGGGCGGCGGTTTCGCCTTCAGTCCTCCGATTCCAGGAACAATGCGGATGGGTTGAGGATACCCAGCGGGTCCATCTGACCCTTCAGGCCACGCATGAGCGCGAGTTCCTCGGGGGTGCGGGAGTGCCCCAACCAGCGCGCCTTGATGCGACCGACGCCATGCTCTGCCGTGACCGTCCCCTGCCAATTTCGCAACAAGCCGTATATCGCTGCCTCGATCCGTTCTTCGGCGGCGGCGCTGCCATCATGCGCCACGAGCAGATGGACGTTGCCGTCCCCCAGATGCCCGACCTTGAGCGCCCCGGCAGCCTCGGGCAGCGTGGCAAGCACTGCATCGGCGGCGTCGCAGAAGTGGCCCAGGGCCGACGGCGACACGCCGATGTCGAAGTTGATGTGGGGTCCGAAGTCCTCATCGACCTCTCCGACCGCTTCGCGCACGGACCAGAGCGCCTGCGCCTCGGTGAGGGATTTTGCCAGCACGCCATCCTCGACCAGATCCTGCTCGAAGAGCTCCGCGAAGAAGGCTTCCAGCTCTTCCTCGGGCTGCGACGCGCCCGCTTCGACCTCGACCAGCAGGTAGAAGCCGTGCCGCCCGGTGATCGGCGCCGTCGCCAGAGAGGTCTCGTGGCAGACGAAGTCCCAGTAGTCGGGCCACATCCCCTCAAAGGCCCTGATCCGGGAGCCGAACCTCTGTCTTCCGGCGGCAAGGCATGCCAGCGCGGCGGCGTGGTCCGGAAGTGCGAAGAGCGCCAGTGCGCTGTGCCGAACCTGTCGGCGCAGTTGCAGCACGGCGCGGGTGACCACGCCGAGCGTGCCCTCCGAGCCGATGAAGAGCTGTTTCAGGTCGAACCCGGAGTTGTCCTTGACCGTCTTTCCAAGCCGGGAGACCACGGACCCGTCAGCCAGGACCGCCTCGAGGCCGAGCACATTGGGCCGTGTCATGCCGTGCTGCAAAACGCGGATACCGCCCGCGTTGGTGGCGATGGTGCCGCCGATGGTGGCCGTGCCGCGTGCGCCGATGTCGACGGGGTAGTCGAGGCCTGCGGCCCGCGCCGCCTCCTGCACCGCCTCGAGCGGCGTCCCGGCCCAGGCCGTGAGGGTCATCGCCTCGTGGTCGATCTCGATGATGCCGGACATGCGCTCGGTCGACAGAACCACCGTGCCTTGCGGGCTGCAGGCTCCACCGGAAAGCCCGGTCCGCCCGCCCTGTGGCACGACGCCGATACGGTGCCGGCTGCAGATCGCGAGAACACGCGAGACCTCTTCGGTGCTCGCCGGTCGCAGCACGGCGAGCGGCATGGCCCCCGACAGGCCGGACTGGTCCGACGCATAGCGCTCGCGGTCGCTCTCTTGAGTAAAGATGCCTTTCTGGCCAAGCACTTCAGCCAGATCTTTCACCGCTTCGACCTGAGCACTGTCCTGTTGAATGCCGGTTCGGTCCATCTATGATGCGCTCCTTGACGTTAGACTGTTCGATCGCGGGAGTCCCCGATGCCACCCAGCAAGATCCTTGGGCGACTGCCCGGCTTGAGGCATTTCATCGAAGTCGCCCAGCTCGGGTCCTTCCGCGCGGCGGCAGAGAAACTGCATGTGGCCCCCTCTGCGGTGAGCAAGCAGATCAAGAACCTCGAGCTTGCGCTCGACATCGAATTGTTCCGCCGGGACCGTGGCCGCGCCGGTCTCGAGTTGACCGAGGCCGGCGAGATCCTGCTGTTTCGCTGCGCCTCGGTGGTGAACGAGCTGACCATCGCACAGGACGAGATCGACCAGCTGCAGGGCCTGCAGCGCGGGCACCTGCGGCTTGGCGTCAACGAGGTGCTCGCCTCTGATCTGCTTCCGGGCATCCTGCGTGACATGGGATACAACCACCCCGGGCTCAAGTTCACCATCATCGTCGAGAATACCCGCGAGATCCTCACGCGGATGCAGGATGGCGATATCGACATCGCGCTCGGCTACAACTTCCCGCCCTCGCCGGAGATCGAAACGCTGGCGACCCTGCAGAGGCGCACCTACGTCGTCACTTCGCTGGATCACCCGATGGCGCGGCTGCGCAGCGTCCGTATCGAAGACATCGACGGCGAGAAGATGATCTTCCCCGACAGTTCGATCCCGATGCGCCAGCTTCTCGAGGATGCGCTGGTGCAGAGCGATGTCACCGTCCGCGAGATCATGAGCACCAACAGCTTTACCCTGCTGCGGCAGATGGTCGAAAGCGGCATGGGCATCGGCATCGTCTTCGGGCGCTTCCTCCAGATCCGCCGCGAGAAAATCGCCTTTGTCGAACTCGAGAACCTGCCGTTCGAGAGCCCGCCCGTGGCCTGCTGCCGCATGGCCGGACGCACGCCGACCGCTTCTTCGGTGGCCTTTGCCGCGGCCATCAAGACGCTCTTCGCAAACTACGGGGGATAGACTGATCATCGCTCGGCCAGCGGCGACCGGTTGTAATTCTTGTAGATGAGGTAGCGCGAGGGGGTACGGCCCAGGGCGCCGAACCACTGCGGGACATGCGGTCCCATCCAGATCGCGTCGCCCGCGCCCACCGGGTACCACTGGTCGTCCAGCCGGTAGACGCCGCCGCCGTCCAGCATCAGCAGGCCATGTTCCATGAAGTGGGTCTCGACATAGGCGAGCGAGGCACCCGGATGGAAATTCATGATGTTGAACTCACCGTCGAAACCCGCGTCGGTGGGCAGCATCTTCTGTACCATCAGCCAGTCGTCGCCGCGCAGGGGGGCACCGTCGATCTCGGCCACCGAGCCGAACACGGCTGCGGGCAGCTCACCGCGGGCGAGGAAGCGCCACTCGAAAAGCACGAAGCGCGTGCCCGCGGTGGTGCTCAGGGTCGCGGCGTCACCGGGGGGCAGGAAGCCGTAGCCCTCGGCGGCCAGTGTCTGCCCGGTCGAGATGCTGACGCTTCCCTCGAGAACGAAGACGAAGCGGGCGATGCCCTCGTCGGCGGGGGCGATGTCCGACAGTGCCTCGGCGCCGCGCACCAGCGCCATGGCGAATTTCGCGCCCATGTCGGGGCTGATCAGGTATGCCAGCTCGGCACCCGGCCAGTCGGGCTGGGTGATCCACTCGTGGCTCTCTGAGGTCAGCAGCGCGTGATTGCGCCGGATGTCGGAGCGGGTTTGTCCGAAGCTGGGTTTCATGAATCGTCTCCGGTCGGGCGTGCAGCCGCATAGGTCAGGATGAGCGCGCGCAGCAGCGCCTCGCGGCGCGCCAGGGGGGCGACGAGGATATGCTCCTGCGGCGAATGCCAGTTGTTGCCGATGGCACCAAGCCCGTCGAGCGTCGGCACGCCGGCGGCGCAGGTGAAGTTGCCGTCGCTGCCGCCGCCCGAGCGGGTTTCCACCATGGGCGCGCCGAGGCCGGCGTTGATCTCGCTCGCGCGGGCAAACATGGCGAGGGTTTCGGGGGTGCGGGCGAGGCTCGGTTTCTCGATCTCGCCGGACAGGGTGATTGTCACCTCGGGATCATCGGATTGCAGGGCCTTCAGGGCGTCCTCGACGGCGAAGCCAAGCGCATCGTCGGCAAAGCGCACGTCGATGTCGCAGGCGGCATGCCCGGCGACCACGTTCGGCTCGGTGCCGCCGCGCACGCGGCCCACGTTGACGGTGGTTTCCGTGTCGAGATCGGTCATCTGTTCCAGCTGGCCGATGGTCCGCGCCATCTGCAGGATCGCCGAGCGCCCGTCGGCGAAGGCCGATCCGGCATGGCTTTCGCGACCGTGGAAGTCGAGCGTGTACTTGGCCCGGCCCTTGCGGAAGGTAATGGCTTCGTCGCCACGCGCCGGTTCGGGGACAAGCGCCGCGCCGTGCTTGCGCGCCTCGGCCTGGATCAGGGCGTGCGAGGTCGGCGAGCCGATTTCCTCGTCGGAGTTGTAGATCAGCGTCACCGGCCCGGGCAGGTCCGTGCCGCTTTCCACGATGCTGCGCATGGCGCAGAGCGCGAGATAGCCGCCGCCTTTCATGTCGGCGATGCCGGGGCCGTACTGGCGGTCGCCGTCGCGGCGGATCTCGACGGAGCCGGGGGCGCAGACCGTGTCGATATGACTTGTCACCAGCACGCCCGGCCCGTCGCAACCTGCAAAACGGGCGACCAGGTGATCGCCCATACCGTCACGACCCGGGATGCGCTCGATGTCGCAGCCCAGCGGCGCGAGCTCCGAGGCGATCAGGTCCACGAGCCGCGCAATCGTCGCAACAGAACCGGTGGGCGTGTCGATCTCGACCCAGCGCATCAGGCCCTTGAGGATATCTTCGCTCTGCATCATCGCTCAGCTCAGGCTGTCGGCGTAGTCTTGCCAGATGCTCGGCGCGAGCTTCAGCGTCTCGGAGGCCGGGTAGCGGCCCTGCCAATGCGCCGCGATCTCGGCACCGGTGGCGGCCCAGACGCCGGGATGAGCCATGGCCTCGCGCAGCACGGTGGCAAGATTGTCGAAGCGATGCCCCCAACCGGACCGTGCGGGCGAGACGCACAGATTGAAGTAGCGCCCGCGGCGGTACTGCGCGCGGAACTCGGCCCGCCAGTTGTTCAGCAGCGCCTGTGGCCGTTCCAGGCCGGTGCCCTCGCGCGGGAACATCAGGAAGAAGGTGTCGTCGAAATGATAGTAGTAGGGCAGGGCCAGCAGGGCCTCTTCCCTGGCCGCATCCGAGACCCAGTAGTAGGGCGCATCATCGGCGAGCCCGTTGCCGATGTAGTCGTAGCCCTGCGCCTTGAGGAGGGCGACGGTGTCATCGGTGGCGCATCCGGTGGCGGCGCGGTCGTCGGGGCGAGACAGCGCGTACCAGCCCTTTGGCGCAGCACCCGTGACGCGGGTCAGCACTTCGGTGGCGCGGGCCATGTGCTCGGCCTCCTGCCCGGGCGCGAGGGTCGCCGGGTCTTCGCCAAGCAGCCCCTGCGCAGCGATCTCATGCCCGGCCTTCAGGAGGCGTTCGATCACGTCAGGATAGGCTTCGGCCACCACGGCAGGGGTCGCGAAGGTCGCGCGGACCCCGGTTTCGGCAAAGAGTGCAAGGAAGTTGTCGAGCCCCCGGGTCAGTCCGAAATGCCAGGTTGGATAGGCCAGGTCCTTGGCGCTGATGCCAGAGGCCTTGCCAGCAGGGTTGAGATTGACCGTCAGTCCCAGCGCCATCTGCTGTCCCTCGGGCCAGACGATGGTGCCGTCGCGCATGCCGATTTCGTCGGAGGTGGTGTAATTGTCTTTCCAGGGCATGGGCTTACTCCGAGGCGGGCGTGTAGGGGTGCTGCGTCAGGATGTGCTGCGCGAGGGCGTCGCATGTGGGGAACCAGACCCCGGGCAGCGTCTTCATCCGCTGGATCAGCCGCTGCAGCATGTCGACCCGCATGGCGTGGCCGGACACGAAGGGGTGCAGCAGGAAGTTGACGTAGCCGCCGGCCTTGTACTGCTGCAGGAAGGCGTCCCACCAGATCTCGAAGACCTCGTCGACATCCATCACCCGCTGCGCCTGGTTCGGCGTATCCAGCCAGCCGAAGCTGAAGAACATCGCGTCATCGAGCGCATAGTGGAACGGCAATTGCAGGATCGGGTTCTCGCCCTGCGCATCGAGTTCGTAGAACGGCAGGTCGTCCGCGGAGCTGAAGGAGTTGTAGACCACGCCCTTCGACCGCAGCAGCCCGGGCGTATGGCTCGACCGGGTGCCGGTGACCGGCTTGCCTGAAATCTTCGACAGTGCGGCGAGGGGACGGGTCAGATGCGCATCCTCGATCTGCGGATCGTCGTAGACTTCATGCTCCCACATGTGGTCGGCAAGCTCGTGCCCGTTGGCGACCACGTGGTGCAGGACCTCGGGGTAAAGCTCGCAGATGCGGCCGGGGGTGAAGAGCGTGACCTTCACGTCCTCGGCATCGAACATCTCCATGATCCGCCAGACCCCGACGCGACCGCCAAACTCGCCCTTGGCCTTCTGGCCCCAGGGCTCGTTCAGCAGGCGGCGCAGCAGCATGGCGTCGAAATCGAGGGTGAAGTTCACCGCGATCTTCACGCCCTCGGGATAGGCAAAGTCCGCGATGGGGATGCGCCGCGCACGCTGGAAGCGCGCGGTATCGACGAGGCCCTGGAAGGCGTCCGGGGCCGGGGCGGTGGTGTCGTTGGGGGTCATTCCGCACTCCGGGTATCTGAGGAAATCTGGGCACCGCGCGGCAGGCCCGCGCGGTAAAGAACGGCGGCCTCTGCGGCCTTGAGCCCGGCGATCACCGGGTTGACGATCGGCACGCCGACCGTCTGTGTCAGTTTCTCGGGCAGGCCGGGAATGAACGAGAGCGCGAAGCATCCCAGCACCAGCACGTCGGCGCCCTGTGCGACGCAGCCTTGCGCCCGTTCGACGATGGCAGGCAGGTGGGTCTCGGGATCTCGGTTGAGATCGGCGACCGAGCCGCCCACCGTTACCTCGGAGACAAAGCTGTCCTCGAGGCCGATACCACGTATGCGGCGGCGCAGCCCCGGCGGCGTCGGGTCCGACGACAGCACCGAGAAGCGCTCGCCGAGCTGCACGGCGGCCAGCATGCCCGCTTCGCCCGGGCCGATCACCGCGAGCCCGGAGATCTCTGTCAGCGCATCGACCGCCGGGTCGCTGAAGCAGCCGATGACAACCGCGTCGTGCCGACTCGCCCATCCCAAGGCGCTTTCGCGCAAGGCCGGGAAGACCATCGCCGCATCTGCGGCGGACTCGATGGCGCTCGGTCCATCCTCGGGCGAGGCGATCTCCACCTGTGCCGAGGGGGCCCATGCCTGCAGCATCGCCGCGCGCCGCAGGACCACCTCGGGACCGGCGGTGCGGTGGAGCGGGCTGGCCAGCTGGTAGAGCACACGGGGGCGGGCCGACGGATCGGACATGGCTTGGGTCTTTCGTTTGTGAGGTGCTTCTGACCGGAGGCCGGTCAGAAGGCGCGTTGCAGCCCGACGAGTTTCTGCACAAGGGCCACGCCGAGGATCGACAGCAGGATCGACAGCGTCGCGGCGGCGGCAGCGGTCGGCTTGAACTCGTAGGTGAGGAAGTCGAACAGCGCGAGCGGCAGGGTATTGCCCCCGAGCGGCTTGAGCAGCAGCGAGATGGTGTAGAGATCGAAACTGTTGATGAAGGCGAAGATCCCGCCCATCGCCAGCCCCGGCATCACAAGCGGCAGGATCACCAGCCGGAAGGTCTGCCATCCCGTGGCGCCGAGGCTGGCCGAGGCCTCCTCGAGCGAGGACGGCACCTGTCGCAGCGCCGCGGCGATCGACACGTAGGCGTAGGGAAAGGACATCAGGATATGGCCCATCTGCAGTCCGATCACGGTGCGGCCCAGCTCGATCTTGTAGAGAAAGAACAGCAGGCCGACCGCCGTCAGCAGCTCGGGCACGAGGAGCGGCAGGGTCATGCCCAGCTGGAACCAGCCTGACAGCCTGCCCGCGATCACCTGTCCCGCCAGGGCCGCCATCATGGCGACCGTGGTGGTGACGATCGCCGTGATCGCGCCGATGCGCAACGACATCAGCAGCCCTTCGACAAGATCCTGGCGGTTGAAGAACTCGAAGTACCACTGCAGCGAGAAGCCCTGCGGCGGGAACTCGATCAGCAAGCTCTCGGTGAAAGAGGCGCCGATGATCATCACCAGCGGCGCCATCAGAAACACGTAGAGCAGGATGATCAGAACGCCGAAGGCGAGGCCCACGGTCCGCTGATGGCTGAAGGTCGAGGTCGCGTCGCTCATGCCTTGGACCTTTCCATGAGTTTTGCGGTCAGCGCGGTGAACAGCGCCACGACACAGATGGTCGAGACGGACAGGACGATCGCAAGCGCCGAGCCGAAGGGCCATTGGAAGGTGCCGGTGAGCTCGCCGATGATGAGGGTCGGCATGTAGCTGACCATCTGTCCGCCGAGCAACGCCGGGGTGACATAGGCCGCGACCGCGAGCACGTAGACGAGGATCATCCCGGGGTAGATGCCGGGAAAGCTCAGCGGCAGGATGATGTCACGGAAGACCTCGCGGCGGGTGGCCCCCATGGAAGAGGATGCCTCGATCAGCGTCGGAGAGATGTTGCGAAGCGCGTTGTTGATCGGCAGCACCATGAAGGGCACGAAGACGTGCACGAGTGCGAGGATCACCAGCCCTTGCGTGAACAGCAGCCGCAGCGGGCGCTCGATGATGCCGAGCGCCAGCAGCGTCTCGTTGAGTGGCCCGTTGAGCGCCGCGGCGATCATCCAGCCGAAGTTACGTACCAGGACCCCGGTCATGAGCGGCGAAGCGATGCAGGCATAAAGGAAAACCGCTTTCAGCCCCTTCGCCTTCGACATGTGCCAGGCGATCGGGTAGCTGACCACGAGGCACAGCACGGTCACCAGCCCGGCTGTCAGCAGCGAGCGCAGCAGAACACCCCAGTAGTAACCGTCTCCCAGAATGCGGTCGTAATGCATTGTGGTATAGGCCTCGCCGAACGGCTCGGTCTCGCCGGGCGTCCTGAAGCTCATCTCGACCATGTTGGTGATCGGCAGGATCATGAACACGAAGATCAGCACGATCGCAGGGATCGCCAGCAGGAGCTTGGGGTTGCGCAGGGTCATGGCGAGACCTCTGGCATCAACCAGGCATGGCTACGGTCGATGTCGATGCCGACCTCGTCGCCGGTGTGCACCACGGTGTTGGGTTCCGCAGAGAGCTTCAGCACGCTGTCGCCCGGCAGGGTGATCTCGCAGTGCAGCGCCGCCCCGAGGAAGGCCGACTTGGTGACCCGACCGCGGAAGGTGCCTGCCTCCGGAGATGTCAGCGACAGGGCTTCTGGACGCAGCAGCAGCTCTGCCGGTGCGCCGGCCTCGATGCCGGGCACGCCGTCCAGTTCCAGCGTGGTGCCGGCGGCGGTGATGCCGTAGCGCCCCTCCGCCAGCGGCGTCACCGATTGGCAGGGCAGGAAGTTCGCCTCGCCGGTGAAGTCGGCCACGTAACGTTCGACGGGCTTTTGATAGATCTCGCGCGGGGTGGCGAATTGTGCCACGCGGCCTGCCTTCATGACCGCCACCATGTCCGACATGGCCATCGCCTCGGACTGGTCGTGGGTGACATAGAAGGCGGTGATTCCCGATTGCTGCTGCAGGTCGCGGATCAGCCAGCGCACTTCGTCGCGTAGCCGCGCGTCGAGGTTGGCCAGCGGCTCGTCGAGCAGCAGCAGCTTGGGTTTGAGCACAAGCGCGCGTGCCAGCGCGACGCGCTGCTGCTGGCCGCCCGAGATCTGCCGCGGCAGTCGATCGCCGAGGCCGGTGAGACGCACCAGCTTCATCACGTCATGCACGCGGGTTTCGATTTCGGATCTTGCCAGCTTTTGCAGCTTGAGTCCGTAGCCGATGTTCTCGGCTACGGTCATGTGCGGGAACAGGGCGTAGTTCTGGAAGACCACGCCGAAGCCGCGACGGTTGGCCGGGACGCCGAGGATCGACTCCCCTTCTACCGTGATCTCGCCCCCGTTGGGCTCCAGGAAACCGGCAAGGCACCTCAGCGTGGTGCTCTTGCCGCATCCCGAGGGCCCAAGCAGCGTCACCAGTTGGCCGGACTCGGCCTTCAGTGACACGCCGTCGAGCGCAAGAAAATCCTGATACCGCTTGCGCAGATCCCTGACTTCAACCGTCGCCATGCCTCAGATAGTCCGTTCCCAGAGGTCGTTCAGCGCCGGCATGATAGCGAGCGTTTCATCCCAGTCGAAGCGAATTGCCTGACTGACGATTTCCGGCTGCAGCGGCCATTTCTGGAGTTCCTCGGGCAGTTCGACCGTCTTGTTGGTCGGTGCGATGAGCCAGTTTTCCGCCATCCACAGCTGGATTTCCGGCGACAGCACGAAGTTGACGTAGTCGAAGCCGAGCTGCTTGTCCGGGCTGTTCTCGAAGACCGAGAACGAGTGGTCGAACACCAGCATGCCTTCTTCGGGCACAACGTAGTCGATCGGCAGACCCTGCTCCTGCATGGTCTTCACCTCGCCGAGGTCGATCGGCGCGACGGCGATCTGGCCCTGGGTCAGCAGCGGCGTCAGCTGCGCCGAGTAGCCGATCTGCGGGAACGGCGCGAGTTCCTTGAACTTGGCGACGGCGGTCTCGATGTCGTCGCGGCCCGAGCCGAAGTGCTCGCCGGCCCAGAGCGCCATCATCGTGGCAGCGGAGTTGGTGATCTTGTAGAGACCCAGCTGGCCCTTGAAGCGCTCGTCCCAGAGGTCGGCCCAGCCCTTCGGCGGCTCGTCCACCATGTCGGTGCGATAGGCGATGACTAGCGGGGCAAGCATGCCGGTCACGGCGGTGTTGCCCTTGAGGATCGCCGGCTCGATCACGTCGGCCATGTTCGGAACGTTCTCGGGAGTCAGCTCGGCGAAGTATCCGTCGTTGCGGATCATCGCGGTGTATTTCTCGTTCAGCATCACCGCCGGGAAGGGCGGATTGTCCGGACCTGCGGCGCGGAAGTTCGAGATCCAGGCCATGCCGAGGCCGATGTCGAGGTCGAAATCCTTGCCGATCTGCTCGGCGAATTTCGGCATGACGTACTGGCGCCAGTCGTTTTCCCAGCGTCCGCCGAACATGTTCACGATGAACGTGTCGGACTGGGCAAAGGCCGGAGCGCCGATCGCGCCGAGGGCCGCGGCGCCGGCCGAGGACTTGAGGAAGTTGCGTCTTGTGAGGCTCATGGACGTGTCTCCTGTTGGGTCTATTATTCTCGTCGGTCGCGGCGCTTGGTGAGGGAGGAGCCGCAACCGACCGGTTGCCCCGCCGTAAAGCGGGATTTCGGGGACGCCTTACATCTCGATCATCGTGGGATCGAGGCGCAGGTCGATCAAAACCGGTCCGTCGCGGTCGGCGATCGCGGTGCAGGCTGCGTCAAGGCTGGCCTCGTCGGTGACCCGCACCGTCGCGAAGCCGAGCGTCGCACAAGTTTCGGCGAAATCGATCCGGGCGATCATCGACAGCCCGGGGTTCATCTTGCGGTTGGTGAACTGGACGTGCTCGGCGCCGTAGCTGCCATCGTTGCAGAGGATCACCACGAGGTCGGCGCGTTCCTGAACCGCGGTCACAAGCTCGCTCAGGCCGGAGAGCGTGAAGCCTCCGTCGCCCGCGACCAGAACCGTGGGCCGGTCATCGATGGCGGTCGCGGCGCCGATTGCTTCCCCGAGTCCGCAGCCGATGGCGCCGAAATGTGACGTGTAGACGAGATCCTGCGGCCGGGTGACCGGCAGGTTGCGCCAGGCGGTGGTGACGAAGCGACCGAGATCGGCGACAAGCACCCGTTCAGTTGGCAGCGCCCTGTTCAGGCGGCGCAGCGCCGGGGCCATGTCGACGGTGCCGGGGGCGGTCTTTGCCGCAGCGGGGATCTGCGCGAAGGACTCGGCCTCGGCCCGCAGCCGTTCGGCAAGGTCGTCGCCGGTGGCGCCCGAGCCCGGAATTTCGGCCATGTCCAGAAGATCGGTCAGCGCGCGCGCCGTGCCTGCGATATCGCCGATCAGGCGCAGCGTCGGCGTGTCGAGGCGGGGCGTTTCCTGAGCGTCCGGAAGGATCTGCACCACGCGTTTGCCCTTCGTATAGGCCCGCTCCTCGGTGGTGTGTTTGCTCAGGCTCGCGCCGAAGGCGAGGATGCAGTCCGACTGCATGATGACCTCGGTGGCCGTCGGATGACTGAGGCCGCCACAGATGCCGAGGTCGAAGCGCTCGCCGTGGAACAGGCCCTGCGCCTTCAGGGTGGTGGCGACCGGGGCCTCGATGCGCTCCGCCAGTTCCAGCAGGGCGGCGCGGGCTTCGGGGGTCGCGGCGCCGCGCCCCGCAAGGATCAGCGGGCGCCGGGCCGAGGCCAGCATGCCCGCTGCCTCTTCCAGAGCGTCGCCCGAGGCCGGTGCCATGGTGCAGGCGGGCACCGCGACGGCAGCATCGGGCGCAGCCATGTCGTCCCACATCAGGTCGACACGCATGTTGTAGACGACGGGACAGCGGCGGTGGGCCGCAATTCGGAATGCGCGGTTCAGATCCTCGATGGCCGTCGCGGCGCTGCGCATCTCGATGAAGACGGCGCCGGTGCTTGCCACGACCTCGCGCTGATCAATCTTCTGCAGGTGCTGCAGGTCGCCCGGCGCCGTGTCGCCGCACAGGACCACCAGCGGAATGCCGCCCCGTACCGCCTCTGCGAGCGCCGTCACCACGTTGGTCAAGGCCGGGCCGTGAGTAATCGTCGCGACGCCGGTGCGTCCCGTTGCCTGCGCAGAGCCGATCGCGGCGAGAACCGCGTTTGCTTCATGCGTGCAGGCGACATAGCGACCGTGCCCGGCTTCGACATAACTATCCACCATGAAGAGATTGGCATCTCCGACAAGACCATAGAGATGCGTGACTTCGAGATCCGCTAAGGCCCGGGCCAGCCCCTGATGCAGTTTCATGGTGTTCGCCGTATCTTTCATGTGTTGCCGTTGGCCTCATCCGTGTCTGGTGATCACCTTAGGTTCGGCAGGGGCGTGACAAAAGATCATTTTATACAATGCAATAGTTCCGCAAAGTTACCAAAGGCAGATCCAAAACAGGCTGCTCTAACCGATCACATTTTCTGTAAGCCTCTCTTCCGCTTGCGCAAAAGCCGGCACTGGCCCGGTGATCGTTGAGAGGGGCGGAGCCAGAGCGCGAGACCCCATTTGCGCCCCCCACAAGGGCCACCGGGGTCAGGAGCGGCGCGGAATCAATGACCGATGCACCAGACTGGCGCCTCAGCGGTGAGGCCTGCGAATGTTCGGTCCACCTGCTCGCCCAGGTTCCGGCGAACGTGGGCATCGCCGCACTCACGACTGAAGGTGCCTACGGCACACGCGCCTGCCTTGATGCCATTGCGGCCCGTGGAGCAGCAGCGATCATTCCGGTTCCTCAGAATGCCCGGCCCTGGAAGCGAGACGCGGTAGGAGTCCGCACGCGCAACGAGATCCTGTGATCGTCGAAGCACCTGGGCCGGGCGCTCTGGCGGATTTGGAGCGGCTACCGCCGGCGCGCAGGAGCGAGGCGAAAATGAACTGCGTGAAGCTGCTCGGCCGGCGGCTGATCTACCATGATTTCGACCGCCAGGTGGCGGAGGTCCGGATCCGGGTGGCAGTCCTCGACCGCCTCACGGCACTCGGAATCCCGATGTTCGTGGCCGCAGGATGAATGTGCCCGGAGGAAGGGGAACGCGCTTGCTTGCTGATTATTCAAAAATCACCTCCCGAGAGGATAAACTCCCGGGCGGTCGCGCGCGCGCGACGGAGCATTGTCAAAGCTTCATGCGGCGCAGACGAAGTGCGTTGACGATGACCGAGACCGAAGACAGGCTCATTGCTGCAGCCGCGATCATCGGTGAAAGCAGCAGCCCGATGAACGGATAAAGGATACCTGCTGCGATCGGAACGCCCGCTGCATTGTACGCAAAGGCGAAGAACAGGTTCTCCTTGATGTTGCGCAGCGTCGCAGTAGCCAGCTTGCGCGCGCGGACGATCCCGACGAGATCGCCGCCTAACAGTGTGATCCCCGCGCTCTCGACCGCCACGTCGGCGCCGGTGCCCATGGCGATGCCGACGTCCGCTGCGGCGAGGGCCGGAGCGTCGTTTACGCCGTCGCCGGCCATCGCGATGTAGGCCCCCTGCGCGCGCAGCTCCTCGACCAAGGCCTTCTTGTCCTCGGGCAGAACCCCGGCGCGGACCTCGTCGATGCCGAGATGGCGCGCGACGGCCTCGGCTGTCCGATGGTTGTCGCCGGTCGCCATGATGACCCGCAGGCCCAGCGCGTGCAGGTCCCGGATTGCGCCCTCGGTCGTCTCCTTGATCGGGTCGGCCACGGCCACGAGACCGACGAGGCTTCCGTCCACCGCCACATACATTGCCGTCTTGCCGTCCGCGCGCAGGGCGTCGGCCCGGTCCTCGGCGGAGGCGATCTCGATCCTCAACGTCTCCATCAGTGCCGGGTTGCCGAGCGCTACGTCACGGCCGGAGACGCGGCCGGTCACGCCCTTGCCGGTGACCGCGTCGAAATCGGTGACGTCGAGCCGTTCAGCGTTGCGGTCCCGTGCGCCCTGCACGATGGCTTCGGCCAGCGGATGTTCCGAGCCGCGCTCGAGGGCCGCGGCGAGCGCGAGCACCTCGGCCTCGTCGGCCTGATTGAACGCGATCACGTCGGTAAGCTGTGGCTTGCCCATGGTCAGTGTTCCGGTCTTGTCCACGATTACCGTATCCACGCGCGCCATGCGCTCGAGCGCCTCGGCGTCCTTGATCAGAACGCCCGCCTGAGCACCGCGCCCGGCGGCGGTCGTGATGGAGATTGGCGTGGCGAGCCCAAGTGCACAGGGGCACGCGATGATGAGAACGGAAACACCCGCAGTGATGGCAAATGCGATAGCCGGGTCAGGACCGAGGAGAAGCCATGCGATGAAGGCGAGTACCGCGATTCCGACCACCGTGGGCACGAAGACCGCGGACACGCGGTCGGCCAGCCCCTGGATCGGCGCACGCGAGCGGCGGGCGCCCGCGACCATGTCGACGATCTGGGCGAGCACAGTGTCGGCACCCACCTGCGTGGCGCGGATCGACAGCGTGCCGTTCTTGTTGATCGTGCCACCGGTGACTCGGTCGCCCTCGGTCTTCTCGACCGGGACGGGCTCGCCGGTGATCATGCTTTCATCGACCGACGAGCGGCCCTCGACCACCTCTGCGTCCACGGGGATGCTGTCGCCGGGACGGACGCGTAGCATGTCGCCCTCGACCACGTTCTCGAGCGGGGCGTCGTATTCGCTGCCATCGGGCAGGATGCGCCGGGCGGTCTTGGGGGCGAGGTCGAGCAGCGCGCGGATCGCGTCCCCGGTGCGTTCGCGGGCGCGCAGTTCAAGTACCTGGCCCACGAAGATCAGCGCGACGATCACGACCGCCGCCTCGAAATAGGTCCCGACGCCTTCGCCCATCCGGTATTCCATCGGGAAGACCCCCGGCAGGAAGGTCGCGAAGAGCGAGTAGACATAGGCCGCGCCGACACCGAGCGAGATCAGCGTCCACATGTTGGGCGACATGTTACGGAAGGAAGCGAGGCCACGTTTGAAGAACGGCAGTGCAGCCCAGAGCACGATTGGCGTTGCGAGGAGGAATTCGACGTAGGTGGCGACGCGGTGGCCGATCCAGTCGCGCACCGGCAGGCTCACCAGCTCGCCCATGGTCAGGATGATGAGAGGCACGGCGGCAGCCGCGCTGATCCACATGCGGCGGGTGAAATCGGTGAGTTCCTCGGAGGGCTCGTCGCTGGGCACCATGGGCTCCAGCGCCATGCCGCAGATCGGGCATGCGCCGGGTTCGTCGCGCACGATCTCGGGGTGCATCGGGCAGGTCCATTGCGTGCCGGGCTGTGCCTGCTGACCGGCCTTTGCGGCGTTGCCCGAGGCATAGAACCACGGGTCCGCCTTGAACTTCTCCTCGCAGCCCTCCGAGCAGAAATGATAGGTCTCGCCGCCGAAATCCTGATTGCGGGTATCGCCCTTGACCTCGATGGTCATGCCGCAGACCGGGTCTTTCGCGGTTTCGGCCCCGTCGGGGGCAGGGGCGCCGTGATCGTGGTGGTGATGGTGTTTCGCGTGTTCGGACATGACCGACTCCCTTTCACATCGTCTTGATGGGGCATCCAGTAACTGGAAGGTCAAGCGCCATGTCGATGGTGATGCCGCGGCGGTGGGCGCAGTCGCAGGAAAACGTGCTCGAAGACGAAGACCACCGCCATCGCGGTGACGGCGATCAGCACGATCGACGGGTCTGCCTGCCATTTCATCGCCGCGAAAGCAGCAAGCACCACGGCGTCGAGCCCGATGGCCGTCAGCAGGATCCAGCCGCGGGCGCCGACTTCCTCGCGCAGGTTCCGGAAGACGCCCCAGTGGATGAGGATGTCCATGACCAGGTAGAAGAACGCCCCGAGCGAGGCGATGCGGCTGAGGTCAAAGAAGACCGTCAGCAGCGAGGCGATCACCACCGTGTAGACCAGCGTGTGGTCGCGGATGACGCCGGGCATCCCGAAATGGCTGTGCGGGATCATCTTCATGTCGGTGAGCATCGCCAGCATGCGCGACACGGCAAAGACGCTCGCGATCAGGCCCGAGGCCGTGGCAACAAGCGCGAGCGCAACGGTGAGGTAGAAGCCGGTGCGCCCGAGCGCGGGCTCGGCGGCCTCGGCCAGCGCATAGTCCCTGGCTTCGACGATCCGGTCGAGCGGCAGACTGCTGCCGACGGCGAAGGCGACCAGCAGGTAGACCAGCGTGCAGACCGCGATGGAGATGACGATGGCGCGGCCGACGTTGCGGTGCGGCTTGGTTATCTCGGCGCCGCTGTTGGTGATGGTGGTGAAGCCCTTGAAGGCGAGGATGGCCAGCGCCATCGAGGCGACGAAGCCGGCGGCCCCGGTCGTTTCTCCGCCGCGGCCCGTGGCCTCGAAGCTGAACCCGCCGGCCCAGAGCGCCGCCGCGCCGAAGAGCGTGATGCCGCCGACCTTGAGGGCGGCCATCAGGACCGAGAGCCACCCGACCGAACGGTTCCCCGAGATGTTGACGAGCCACGCGAAGAAGATCACGCCGACACTGATCGCGGGCACCATCCATGTGTCGCGCGGCATGTCGAGCCCGCGGAGCAGGTAGTTGGCAAAGGTTCGGGCCACGAGGCTTTCGTTGATCACCATCGACAACGCCATGAGCAGGGCGGCACCGGCAGCGACGGTTGTCGGCCCGTAGGCCTTCTGCAGGATCATCCCGATGCCGCCCGCCGAGGGGTAGGCGTTCGACATCTTGACGTAGGTGCAGGCGCTGAAGGCGGTCACGACCGCGCCGGCGATGAAGGCGAAGGGAAAGAGCGGACCGGCGAGGTCGGCGATCTGGCCGGTAAGCGCAAGGATGCCGGCGCCGATCATCACGCCGGTGCCCATGGCGATGGCGTCGAGAAGCGTGATGCTGTCTTTCCGATAGTCGGAGCTCATTCAATGCGTTCCTTGTCCTGGGTCCGTTCGGTCTGCCGTCGGCTCGCGCCCGTTCCGCCGCGCAGGGCCATCAGCACGAGCGGCACCGCGGTCAGCAGTCCGAGGCCGAGGACGATCCACTCCGCCGTGCCTAAATCACCCTCCATGGCCAGGCTCCCGAAATGCGCGAGCACGAAGCTGGCCGGCAGGATCCCGGCGAGGGTCGCCAGCGCGAAGCGCCAGAAGTGCAGGCGGCTCAGCCCGGCGGCATAGCTCATCGCGTCGAAGGACACGAAGGGCAACAGTCGGCTGACGAAGACGGTCAGCGTCAGCGCGTTCTGCGAGCCGAGCAGGCCGTAGTCGCGCTTGTTCCCGAGCATGCGCTCGACCGCGCCGCGGCCGGCCCCGCGCGCGATGAGAAAGGCCGAGATCGCGCCGGCCTCGGAGCCGAGCGCGACATAGGCCGCGCCCGCGTAATGCCCGTATGCCGCCCCGGCGGCGAGCGCGATCGGCGCACTGGGCAGCGGGCTGGCCACGACCGCCGCCGTCATCAGGCCGATCACGGCAAGCGGGCCCCACGGTCCGGCGCTCGCCACCCAGCGGGCGACGGTCTCCCGGTCGAGGCCATCGGGCGGCCAGCCGGTCAGCCACGCCACGACCAACGCAGCCAACAGCAGGGCGCGGCGCCCGCCGCGACGATCCTGAGCTTCTGCTTTGCCGTGGCTCCGGTCATTCGTTTTCGGCGCGTTGCCAGCTCTTCTGGCACACGGTGAAGAGGTAAGTCGCCGACCAGGTCAGGATCATGAAGCCGCCCAGCGATTGCAGCATGGTCACGATCCTTATGTTACCGGCCAGTTCGATCTGCGTGTAGCCCAGCGTGGTGAAGTTCACCCCGGTCAGGTAGATGAGGTCGGCCCACGACAGCGGAGCGGAGGCGGGCCCGCCCAGCCCCTCCCAGCCCAGCAGCCAACGGTTCGCCGCGGCAAGGGCCAGGATCTCGGCGACGTGGAGAAGCAGCAGACCGATGAAGGTCGACTGTATCGCCAGCGTCGCGCTGAAATCCGGCCGCGGTGCCGCCCTACCGAGGAAATAGAGGGCATAGTGGTGGACAAGGCCCACGAGGGCGACGAGGCCCACTCCGACTGCAATCGCGGCAAGTGTCATGACCGGACGGGATCAGGCGGCATCGACGGCACCGACAAGCATATCGCGGACCTGCCCGGCGACGGCGTGCAGGCGTCGTTGTCGATGGCCGTCATCCAGACGATGGGGGCGATCGCGCTGATCTCGCTCCTGCCATCGGTCTCGCGCAGGATCCCGTTGCAGGGCAGCATCGCGCCGACGCGGGGCTCGATCCCGATGGCCCCGCAGGCCATCTTGGGGTTGCAGGCGCCGAGGATGCGGTCGCCATCCATCTCGCCATCGATCTCGGTCAGGACGCCGAACCCGTCATTCGGGAGCGACGCGCGGAGGTGCGCCTGGGCATCGTCGATGGAGACACCTTTCAGCAGGCGGTCGTGCGTGTAGCTCATGGACCTGCTCCTTTCCGGATGAGCGGGCCCGGTCCGCCGGACCGGGCCTTGGGTCAAGGCAGTACTGCCGAGTCAGTTCTGGTCCGGCATGCCCTGCATCATCGGGCGGTCGCCCGTGTCATCGCCCTGCATCATCGGCCGCTTGTCCGGGTCGCCGCCGCCCATCCGGGTCACGCGGCCGGCGAGGGCTTTCATCTCCTCCGAGGTGATCGTGCCGTCACCGTCCGCGTCGAGATGCTGGAAGCGGTCCACCATGGTTTCGTGCAGCATCGCGGCGTGCCACTCGGCGAACTCGTCGAGGTCCAGCGCGCCGTCGCCGTCCGCGTCGTAGTTCTCGAGGCGCGACTGCATCATCCGGCCGGGCCTGCCCCCGGGCATATCGTTCATCATGCCCGGTCCCATCATCATCTGCATCATGTCGCGGTCCATCATGGACATTCCGCCCATGCCGGGACCGCCCATGACACCCATGCCCGGGCCCATCGTGTCCGAGCCGTGCATCAGCGTCATCATGCGCATCATGTGCTCCATCATCTCGTGCCTGTCGCCGCCCATCGGCATGGCGTCGCGGCCCATGCGAGGCCCCGAGCCATCGCGATCGTGGTGGCCGCTGTCGGCCAGAGCTGCTCCGGCGGTCAGCATGGTGATTGAGAGAATGATTGCTTTCCTTGCGAGTGTCGGCATGGAATCCTCCTTTGTTCGGGTTGGTAACCCATGACATCGGCATGATTGCGCAAAATTGAATGTCAGTGCATCAGCCGAATTGTAACGGTCTGTCGCAAACCGCTGGCCTGATACAATCCGCTACAAATCCATTGGTGAAATCCGACGGCCAATTCCGTTAAAATCAAGGGCATGGGCCAGCCTCCGCATATTCTTGTCGTGGACGATCACGCGCAGATCCGCGAAAGCGTGACGCGATACCTCGTGAAGAACGGGATGCGCGCGACCGCGGCGAAGGACGCGGCCGACATGGATGCGAAGCTCGCGGCCGGGCATTTCGATCTCGTCGTTCTGGACGTGATGATGCCGGGCGAAGACGGGCTCTCGGTCTGTCGAAGGCTGGCCGCCGAGGGCGCGGTGCCGGTCATCATGCTGACCGCTCTCGGAGAAGAGCCGGACCGAATCGCAGGGCTCGAGATCGGGGCCGACGACTACCTCTCCAAGCCGTTCAACCCGCGCGAACTGCTGGCCAGGATCAGGTCGGTCCTGCGGCGGAGCAGCCGGTCCGAGTCCCTTGCCGGCAAGCTGGCGGGGCGGAAGGTGCGTTTCGAGCATCTCGTGCTCGACACCGACCGGCAGATCCTCGTCGACGACGAGCAGGGCGAGATCCCTCTCACCGACTCGGAATTCCGGCTTCTGATCGTCATGCTCGAGCGCGCGCGGATGGTGCTGAGCCGCGACCAGCTGCTTGACCTGACGGCGGGCCGCACGGCAGGGCCGCTCGACCGGACGATCGACAACCAGATCAGCCGATTGCGCCGCAAGATCGAGCCCGATGTCCTGCGTCCGAGGATCATCAGAACGGTGCGCAACGGTGGGTATTGCCTGGCCACCGACGTGGAGGAGGAGGGGTGATATCGCGGCATCTGAATTCACTGCGGGTCCAGTTGATACTGCTTGTCGTCGCAGCACTTGTCGTGGCCCAACTGGTCAGCCTCTTTCTCTTTGCCGATGAGCGAAGTCTCGCAATTCGCGCCGCCCTGGGCTTCGAAGCTGCCGGCCGTGCGGCGAACGTGGCGCGGCTCATCGACGAGGCACCGCCCAACCTTCATCTCTCGATCCTCAGGGCCGCGAATTCCCCGCTGGTGCGCTTCGATCTGTCCGAGACCGCGTCGGTTCAGCATACGGATCATTCCGACGGCGGACTTGTCGAAGCCCGGATCCGGACCTTGCTCGACGACAGCTACAGTCGCGACATTCGCGTGGAGCTGCACCAGGTCGAAGGCGAGCTGATGCCGCTGCCCAATCTGTCCCGCGAGATGACCGACATGCACATGGCGATGATGCGGGGCGAACTGACCGCGGTCGAGATGAACCTTTCCATCGCCACCCGGGGCGGTCAGTGGCTCAACGTTGGCACCCGGTTCGAAAAACCGCCGATCCAGTGGCCGCTTTATTCCATGCTCACCTTTGCCATGTCGGCGGGGCTTCTGCTGGTCGTGGTTATCTGGTTCGTCATGACGCGTCTGACCGGGCCGTTGCGACGGCTGGCGCGCGCGGCAGACAGCCTTGGCCGGGGCGAGGACGTGGCCGAGCTTCCCGTGGCTGGGCCGACCGAAGTGCGCGATCTGACCGGAGCCTTCAACCGCATGCAGGATCGCCTGACGAGGTTCGTGGGCGACCGGACGCGGATGCTGGCCGCACTGGGGCATGACCTCCGCTCGCCGCTGACCGCCATGCGGGTGCAGGCCGAGATGGTGGACGACATCGAAACGCGCGACAGCCTCGTCGCCTCGGTCGAAGAAATGCAGGGGATGGTCGATGCGACGCTGACCTTCGCGCGCGGGCTGACCGGGTCGGAGCAGCCCGAGACCGTCGACCTGCACGATTTCCTCGAGGCTTTGTGCGCGGACATGCCCCGAGGGTTCGTCATCGACGCCGGGCCTCGGGTCGAAGCGCGCCTGCGGCCGAACGCCATGCGGCGGGCGCTGCGCAACGTGATCGAAAACGCCGACCGCTACGGGGGCGGCGCCACGGTCGGTTGGCATCGCCAGGGCGATACCCTCGTGCTGACGGTCGAGGACGATGGCCCCGGCATTCCCCGGGACAAGCTCGAGAAGGTCTTCGACCCCTTCTACCGGATCGAGGAGTCGCGCTCACGCGAAACCGGGGGGCACGGCCTGGGCCTGTCGATCGCGCGGACGATCGTCCAGGCGCATGGCGGTGACATCACTCTGCGGAACCGCGAAACCGGCGGTCTTGGCGCGGCGATCTCGATCCCGCTTGCCCCCGAAACAACCGATGAAAGGAGAAAGCGATGACCTTCAGGCTTTGGAGCATGGCTGCCGTCGTGAGCATGACTGCAACGATGGCGATGGCGGACCCCGAAGGCCCGTGGGACGGGCACATGATGTGGGGCGGCGGCTACGGCGTCTTCGGCGGTCTGATGATGCTGGTCTTCTGGGGCGTCATCATCGCCCTGATCGTGCTGGCGGTTCACTGGCTGCGCGACAACAACGGCAGCGGTGGCAGGCGGTCCCCGGACGCGCTCGACATCCTGCGCGAGCGGCTCGCCAAGGGCGAGATCGATGAAGACGAATACCGCCGTCGCAAGGCCGCTCTCGAGGAGTGAGGCACGAGGCGTGACGCCTCAGGTCCAATGGAAGACAGGCAGAGGGGCAGACATCGGCATACCTGAAATCGGGCACTTCGCTCTTGCTTTACCCGCCGGGTTTCCATCAGCACGGCGGGCATGCCTGCTTCGGTTAAGTGGCGTCGATCATGATCGTCGTCGTTTGCGAGGCCTCTGCCGCGAGCCCATCGAACATTCGAGCGAACACACCCAACCCGCGCCACCGCTTCCAGCGATTGTAGGGCGTCTCGTGCGGACCATAGGCTGCCGGCGCGTCGTGCCGCCGTAAGTCATTGTGGTTGATATCGATAACGCCGATCAGGACGCGCCGATCATCAACGCGCGGCCTGCCGTGGCTCCCAGGGAAGAAAGGTCGCAGGCGCTCCAGCGGCTCTTGGGTCAGCCAGAAAAGGTTGCTAGTGTTCAACGTCTCCTTACGGAGGCTGACGCATGACAACTGCCCGCGATCAATGGGTCCTCAGCCCAGGTCGATGCGCGTGCCGCATGGTTGGTTCACCCTTGAGAATTCGTCGCTTCGCTTTCCGCCCTTACCCCAGTGGAAGGTCAAGGATACAAACCGATACATTTCTCGCAGGCTTGTCAGATTGTCGCGCGCACCTTCTCGGTTATTCATCTTTCTTGAAGAGGCAAGAGAGCAAGACATGTGAAGATGAACGCAGATCGTTCGATCAACTTGACCCGGCGAGGGCTGATGGCGGGCGCACTCGCGCTTATCGCGAAGCCGGCTGTCGTACACGCCGCCGCCGATGGCGCGCAGCGGAACATTTCATCGTTTCGCACGCACGATTGGCGCGACCACTTTGATTGGCTCGGAAAAGGCATCATAATCGCCGACACAACGTCGAGGATGCTTCAGCACTGGACGGAAGATGGCGAGATGCGCATCTACCCGACATCTGTCCCGCTGACAGAAGAGCTCACCCGCCGTGGCTACACCGAGATTGTCGAGAAACGAAAGAACCCGGGGTGGGGACCCACGCCGGCCATGCGCGAACGTGATCCGACATTGCCGGCTTATGTCGACGGTGGCGACCCGAGAAACCCGCTTGGGACACGTGCCCTCTATCTCTCCTGGCAGTTCTACCGGATCCACGGCACGCAGGACACGCGCAAGATCGGGCGACGCTCGTCGAGCGGTTGTATCGGTCTCTACAACCGGCAGATCGAAGAAGTCTACGACAGGGCGCCCTTGGGAACCCGGGTCAAGCTCATCTGAGTTTCAAAAGAGAAAGAAAGGTTGATGGACAAGCTGAGTGTGATGGTAACCGTCGTTCTGGTGGGAGGGCTCGCGGTCGTAGGCTCGAAATTCCTGCAGCCAGAAGCTGCCCGGACGGGACATTCGATGACACCACCCGACACCAGCGAAATCGCCGAAGGCGCCCCGATTGCAGAGGTCAGCCTCCCGGCCGGGCTCTCCGGTAATGCCCGACTTGGAAAGACGGTCTTCGAGGCCAGGTGCGCAACCTGCCACGGTCAGGATGCGGCAGGACAGGACGGGGTCGCGCCGCCCCTGGTCCACAAGATCTACGAGCCCAGCCATCATTCCGACAGAGCATTCATCGCGGCGGCCCAGAACGGCGTGCGGTCGCATCACTGGGATTTCGGCAACATGCCCCCGGTCGAAGGCTTCACGCAAGGCGACGTCAAGATGGTTGTAGCCTACGTGCGCGAGCTGCAACGGGCAAACGGGATCGAGTGATGATCCTGCGGCGTGCCAACGGATTGCTGCATGCTCTGGTGCTGCTGGCGGTGCTGCTGCTGGCGGGCTTTCCGGATATCGCCCCGACCCATCAGAACGATCATGCGCCGGTGGCGTCGGCGGCGCTGCATGAGGCAGACGAGGTGCCTGTCCACCGGTCGGAAACGGAAACCGCGGGGCATTGCCATCCCGGAGTTGATTGCTTCACGGCAGCCATCTTCGCTCTGGTGGCGGAAATCGTGCCGCCTGCGGTCGTGACCTCGACGCGATACCTTGCGCCCTTCCAATTGGTTGATGACATCCGCCCGGAGATGGACCTCCCTCCGCCGCGCCGACGCTCCTGAAACACGAATGAACCAGAATTCAGGATAATGGAGTATCGACATGATGAAGAGAACGATGATTCTGGCGGCAATTGCCGTGACCGGAACGGCGGTGGCGGCCCTTGCTCACAGCGGCGCGACCGGCGTTGTGAAGGATCGCATGGAAGCGATGAAGGCAATGGGCGACGCCGTGAAGACGGTCACACCGATGATGCGGGGCGAGGCCGAGTATGACGCTGACGTCATGCGCGAGGCCGCGCGCACCTTTCAGGAGCATTCAGGCGAGGCCATGACCGAGCTTTTTCCGGAAGGTTCCAACCAAGCGCCTTCCGAAGCCAAGGACCTGATCTGGTCTGACTGGGAGCGGTTCGAGGATCTGGCCCGGCAACTCGAAGTACACGCCGAGGGCCTCGAAGGCGCGGCCGGCAACGGTCTCGCGGGCGGCGGCAACATGGGCACCGGATCGATGATGGGAGGAAGTTCCGGCATGGGGTCAGGCTCCATGATGGGAGGCAGCTCCATGATGGGCTCCGGTTCCGGCATGATGGGCGATGCCGCGACCGGCATGATGAGCGCAGAGGATATCGCCCAGATGCCGGCGGATGCGGCGTTCAACATGGCGTCGCAAGTCTGCTCGGCCTGTCATTCGCGGTTCCGGGCGGAAGACGACTGACCATGCGTCGGATAATCTATTGGTCGGTCGGGGCGGCGGCGCTGAGCGGCGCCGCCCTGGCCGCTGTGATCGCATGGCCGGTCGGCAGCGCACCTGCGCCGATCGCACCGGAGGGGAACGTTGACAGGGGCGCCTACCTGGCGCGCGCCAGCGGCTGCATCGCCTGCCATTCGAATTTCGAGGCGGGCGGTGCCCCCTTGGCGGGCGGCGCGCCGCTCGAGACGGATTTCGGCACGTTTTACCCCCCGAACCTGACCACGGACCCCGAGCACGGCATCGGAGACTGGACGGCGGAGGCCTTTGCCAAGGCGGTCCGGCAGGGCATCGGTCCGGACGGCGAGCCCTATTTCCCGGCGTTCCCCTATCCGTTCTACGCCGAGTTCTCGGACCAGGACATTGCCGATCTCTGGGCCGCGTTCCAGACCGTCGCGCCGGTGGCCGAACCCGCGCCCGAACACGACGTCAGCTTCCCCTTCGATCAGCGGTGGGGGCTGAAGCTGTGGCGCGGCGCGTTTTTCTACGAGCCCAACACGGAACCGCTGCCCGACCGCAGCGACGCCTGGAACCGGGGCCGTGAACTGGTGCGCGGTGCCGCCCATTGCGGGGCCTGCCATACGCCGCGGAACCTGGCGGGCGGCCGGGATCTCGGCGCCGTCTTCGCCGGCAATGCCGAGCTTCCGGGCGGCAGCAAGGCGCCGTCCATCCGGGCCGAAGACCTCGAACAGAACGGTTGGACGGTCTCGTCGCTGGCCTATGCGCTGCAATCGGGCCTCACGCCCTCGGGCGACGCCTTTGGCGGCAGCATGGCCGAGGTCGTCCGCGAAGGCACGCGGTTCCTGTCTCCACAGGATCGCGAGGCGATGGCGATCTACCTGTTCGACCCGGAGGCAGGCGGGGCCGACGAGATCGTGAAGGACGAAGGGGAGCCCGTCGAGCGGTAGACCTGGATCGACCGAGGAAACGGCGGGGCCATCGGCCCCGCTCTGAAAGGAATGAACCGATGACACCCACAAGACGTGATGCCGTGAAACTGGCCAGACTTGCCGGGTTTGGCACGGGTCTCCCGCGCGGGATTTTCGCCGCCGAGGACATCCCCGAACTCGCGGCGCAGGTCGCTCGGCTTCCATCGCTGCCCGAGCGCGATCCGCAGACCGAGATCCGGGGAGACGGCGGCACGATCCCGGGACGCGAAATCCGGGTGGGGCAGGGCGAGTGCGTGCGCCGACGCTTTGTCGACGACACCGCTTTTCCGCACACCATGCACCTGCACGGCATGCGTTTCCGGGAGGTGTCCGTGGACGGCGCTTTGGGGCCGCTGCGGGACACGGTCCTTGTTGACGGCAGGGAGACGCGCGAGATCGCCTTCACCGCCGACAATCCCGGCGACCGGCTGTTCCACGGCCACATGCTCGGCGACGCGGCCTCGGGCATGACGACATGGGGGCGCGTCACATGAGGGGCTTTGTCATGGGAACAGTCTTCGCGGTTCTTGCGGCTGCGGGCTTCTGGATCGTCCTCGGACAGGGGGCGACCGAGAATGCCTCTGCGGCGTCGCTGGACATCGCCGAAGGCAAGACGCTCTACGCCGAGAACTGTGCCTCCTGCCACGGGGCTGAGCTCGAGGGCGAGCCCGACTGGCGTTCACCCGGCCCCGATGGGCGTCTGCCGGCGCCGCCGCATGACGAGACCGGCCACACATGGCATCACCCCGACAGTGTCCTGTTCGACTACACCAAGCTGGGCGGTGAGGCCCTGATGGCGCAACGGGGCATGGACTTCGACAGTGGCATGCCGGGTTTTGGCGACCGCCTGACGGATCAACAGATCCGGAACATCCTGGGATACATCCGGTCGACCTGGCCCGAAGACCTGAAACAAGCCCAGGCAGAACGAACGAAAGCGGACAGCGGGGCGAACTGAAACGACGCTGAAGACACCGATCCCCGGGCTGGCGATGGCAGCCCTGCTGCCGACGCCTGCGCTCTCGCAGGAGCTTGACGAGGCGCAGGTCAAGGAACTGGTCCTCGAGGCGGTGCGCGAAACCCGAGATCAGGCCCCCGATCTGGGAGGACCCGAACATCCGGCTCGTCTACCGCGAAGGGCCCATCGTCGGCGAGGGAGCCGTCTTTGCCGCCAAGGCGGCGCTCGCAGCCCGTGAGCAAGGGAAGTCCGAGGAATTCCACGGGGCAATGATGGGGGGCGAAGGGCGCGCGAAGGAAGCCTCTGTCATGCGGGTCGCCGAGGCGGTCGGACCGGGCTTGGATCGGCTAAGGCTGGATATCGATCCTCGGGACGTCGCCGTGCACATTGAAACCTCGATGCGGTTGACGCAGGCGCTAGGGGGCAGTGGTGGGCCTTTCTTCTTCACCGGCGAGGCGCTTGTTCCCGGGTTCGTCGAAACCGATCAACTCAAGGAAATGGTCGAAGCAACGCGGACCTCCAGAGTGACGGAAGGCCCCGCGCCGACGGAGGCCGGCGCGGGAGAGTGATCACTGCTGTTCCATCTCGGTGACGGTCAGCTTGCCGTTGACCCGGTCAGCGGTGAACCGGATTTCCGTGCCTTCCGCCAAGCCGTCCAGCATTGCGGCATCGGCTACGACGAAGACCATCTTCATCGCGGGCATGTCGAGGTTTTCCAGGGGGCCGTGATCGATGGTGACCTTGTTCCACTGGGTGTCGACCTTGGTCACCGTGCCGGTGCTCATGCCATCGTCGTCCTGGGCGAAAGCTGCGGTCGCCGAGAGGACGAGTGCGGCTGCAATCGAAAGAAGTTTCATGGGGGTGTCTCCGTTTGGATCAGTTGACTGTCAGGGGGCCGTGCATGCCGGCCTCGTAATGGCCGGGCAGAAGGCATGCGAATTCGAAGGTGCCGGGTTCGCCGAAGGTCCAGAGGATCTCGGCCTCCTCGCCCGGCTCAAGGCGGACGGAGTTGGGATCGTCGTGTTCCATCTCGGGGAACTTCGCCATCAGTTCCTTGTGCTCGGCATTGGCGGCTGCGGTGTCCATGACGAACTCATGGACTTCTTCGCCAGCGTTGATGATGTGCAGACGCACGGTCTCGCCGGCGGCGAATTCGAGAGCCTTCTTGTCGAAGACGTAGACGGAGTCCGCGTCGTAGTCCTCGTTCATCACGATCTCGACCGTGCGAGTGGGCTCGCCTTCGGCAGGCGCGCCAAGCGCCATCGCGTGGCCATTCATTGCGCCATGATCGTCGTCGTGACCACCGGCGTGTTCCCCTGCCGCCGATGCAAAAGTGGGTGCGAGCAGGGTCGCGAGTGTGAGTAGTGCTTTCTTCATGAGCTTTGGTACTCCTTTGCTCGGATAGGTCAGCCCTGCCTCGTGCCGCCGCGCGGCGTGAGGATGGTCTCGGGGCTGGTGTTGGATGCGGGGTCCGGAAGTTCACCGGTCCATTCGTAGGCCTGCGTGCCGGGGGGATTCTCATACCAGCCGGGATCGCTGTAATCGCCTGCCTCGATCCCCTCGCGTACCTTCATCACGGTGAACATGCCTCCCATCTCGAGCGGCCCGTGCGGTCCCCAACCGGTCATCATGGGAATGGTGTTCTCGGGAATTTCCATGGACATCTCGCCCATGTCCGCCATGCCAGCAGTGCCCATCGGCATGTAGCCGGGCTGCTGGCGTCGCACCATTTCCGTCAGCCGTCGCTTGTCGGCGCCGATGACGGTCGGAAGCTCATGCCCCATCGCGTTCATGGTGTGGTGCGACTTGTGGCAATGCAGGGCCCAGTCCCCTTCATGCACGGCGTCGAATTCGTAGGCGCGCATGGCCCCCACGGGAATGTCGATCGACACCTCGGGCCAGCGGGCTTCGGGACGGACCCAACCGCCATCCGTACAGGTGACCTCGAAATCGTAGCCATGCATGTGGATCGGATGGTTGGTCATCGTGAGGTTGCCCACGCGCACGCGCACCCGGTCGCCCTTCCCGGCGACCAGCGGGTCGATATCGGGGAAGATCCGGCTGTTGAAGGTCCAGAGATTGAAATCCGTCATCTCGGCCACGCGCGGGATATAGGTCCCGGGATCGATGTCGTAGGCCGCCAGAAGGAATGCGAAATCCCTGTCGACGGGCATGAACTCGGGATTGCGCGGGTGGACGATGAAAAGCCCCATCATCCCCATCGCCATCTGCACCATTTCGTCGGCGTGCGGGTGGTACATGAAGGTGCCGGATTTCGTGAGGTCGAACTCGTAGACGAAGGTCTTGCCCGGCGGAATCCCCGGGTGACTGAGCCCGCCCACGCCATCCATGCCGGAAGGCAGGATCAGCCCGTGCCAATGGACCGAGGTGTGCTCGGGCAGCCGGTTGGTCACGTAGATGCGGACCCGTTCGCCTTCCACGGCCTCGATCGTGGGGCCGGTGGACTGACCGTTGTAGCCCCACAGGCGCGCGATCATCCCGTCGGCCATGATGCGTTCCACCGGCTCGGCAACCAGATGGAATTCCTTGACGTTCCCGTTCATCCGGAACGGCAGGGACCAGCCATTCAGGGTGACGACCGGATTGTAGTCCGGTCCGACACCCGGACGCTCCGGCACCTGGGTATAGGGGCTCTCGGTGCTCGCTGCCTCGGGCAGATCGCGAAAGCGCGTTTGGGCCATCGCTGCCGAGGCGAGGGTCGCCCCCGCGCCGATGCCGGCACCCAGAAGTTGTCTGCGGTTCATCATTCTTCGTCCTCCTCTTCGGAGGATGCGCCGACGGCGCCCCCCCAGATCGCGGCGGTGACATCAGTTTCGGCAAGCCAGTAGTCGCGCTTGGCTTCTGCGGTTGAGAGACGCGCATCGAGCCCTTCGCGCGCATCTTCGAGCAGCTCGAACGTCGAGGTCAGCATGCCGTTGTAGGACAGCAGGGCCTCTTCATCGATCTGCCTGCGGAGCGGCATGACCTCGTCCCGCCAATGGCGCGCAACGGCGTGTCGCCCAGTGACCGCGCGAAAGGCCATGCGGGCTTCGGCCCGCGCATCGACAGCGGTCTGCGCAAGGGTGCTGGCGGCCTGCAGATACGCCATTTGTCCGCGCTTCGAGACGAGGCGGCCGGTATCGTAGAGCGGGATCTCGAAATCCACTTCCAGAACGGGGGTGCGCTCCGTCTCGCCCTCCGCCTCCTCGAACTCGACCCCGGCGGCGAGCGCGACATCCGATACCATGCGCGTCTCGCCACTGAGCTTGTATTCGAGAGCCACGGCCTCAAGTTCAAGCTTGCCTGCCGCCAGATCGACGCGGTTGGTCAGGGCCATGCGTTCGATATCCGCCGAGGCACGGGGCCGGCCTGGCAGGGATGGCAGGGCGTCCGGCACATAGACAGTCGTGCCGCTACCCCATAGCCCCATGAGCCGCAGGAGACGGTCCTTGGCGAGTTGCGCTTCGAGTCTGGCCGCGGTGCGCTCGCCCGCGAGCTCGGCGGTAAAGGCATGTTCCCGCGCCTGGTCCGCCTTGCTCATCGCGCCAGTCCGGCCGAGTTGCGCGGCCAGTTCCGAGGCGGCGTCGGCGGTCCCTTGCGCCCGACCGATCAGAGCGGCGGCTTCGAAAGCCCCCACAGCTTCGATCCAGGCACGCCGGGTCTCGATGGCGAGCGCGATGGTTTCGGAAAGAGCGGCAAGCTCTGCCTGCCGGAAGTGGATCGCTGCGATCTCGGTCCGGGAGCGTGTTGTCGCGAGGTCGAGCAACGAGTTGATCAGCGTCGCTTCGAGAGACCGGGACACATCGCCGGCCAGCCCCGACACCGACACGCCCACCGAAGGGACAGGCCCCATCGCCGCCTCCCAGAGCTCGGCGGAAGAAAGACCGAGGTCGGCGAAGTTGGCTTGCAGCGCCCGGTTGTTGATGAGTGCGACCTGTACTGCCGTGTCCGCGCTGATCGTCTTGCCGTTGATCAGCGCATGGACGCGCGATGCGTTTGCCTCGATCTCGGCGGCAGAGAGATGCCATGCGGGAGCGGCGCCCAGAGCCTTGCGGCTCCCGGCTTCTACAGAGGCAAACCCGGCGCGGGGAGCGCTGGCGCTTTGTTGCAGTGCTGCGTCCCCGCATGCCGCGAGAAGCAGAACAGCGCCGAGTGCCGGAAGTGTCGCGCGCCTCATCGGCTTTCCTCCGATTGGGCGTCATTCAGAGCGCGCCAGTCACCGGGCTCTTCGATGGGATGACGTGTGTAGGTGACAGTCGGACCCGGCTCGACGCGTGTCGTCATGCCGGAATTTGTCGCCGCGACGAGCGTCGGCGAGGCATCAAGCTCGGCCACGGACGCGCAGCCCGCAGCGAGCAGCGGCAAGAAAGCCGCATGCAGAATTTTCATGGGATAGGTCCCGTGTTCAGAACATCTTCATTGCGCGGCCCAGGAGAGCCGCGGTCTCAGAAACGATGTTCAGGCGCGGGGAGGGCGCCGCAGCCCATCGGGGCTGGCGAGGGGCACAAGCGAGGATGCAAAGGGCTCTCTGGCCAAACGCTTCTCGGCCAAACCCTCCGACGGGGCGAGAGAGCTCTCCGAGAGCCCGAAGACGCACGCGTGGCTCGAACAGTGCTCGGCCTGATGATCCAACGAAGCTTTCACCTCGTCATGCGCCTCGTGGATGAACTGGGAGCGATGATCCGAGTGATGATCCGAGTGAAGCGACGAACGGTGAGACACCGATGACGCGTCTGCCTCGCATGCAATCATCGTTGCCGCATTTGCGGGGCCAAGAGACATCCCGACCGTGACAAGCGTCACGGCGCAGAAGATCACAATGGCTCGAATCTTGCCCAGCATGGGAAGGAATTACGCATCTGGCGCTCACCCGGGCAAGTGCTTTGCGTCGTCGGATCGGAACACGTTTATGTCAGGCGAATTTCTGCCATCAGGAAACCACCGGACGCCCGCACCGGCGCACCACTGCAGACCAGGCGATGACGAGGGCTGTCCGGTGCGGCAAAGCCCGCCAGCCCTCGTTCCCCGGACCTGCCCGGTGTCTGCTTCACGGCTCGAATGTCCGTGCAGGACCGGAGCAGGTTTGCAGGCTCAGCCGCTGCAGGACCAGAAGCCGCGATAGATCGCCTCGGGGCCAGGGGAGAGGCGGAACGTGAGATGGCTGTCGGACCGCGACGCATCGACCGGTTCGACCGCCATTTCGAGCCCCTCGGTGGCGTAGCTGCCATCGGCCTCTCCTCCGTTCAGCGGCAGGATGATGCCGTTGAGCTTGGTGACGGCAGCGCTGCCATCGGCGGCGGCGATCAGCACCGGGTCTTCGGTGCGGGTCCGGCGGAAGGCACAGGTGTTCCCCTCGGGCATGGCTTCCCCGGCCTCCTCACGGGTCAGCGGTGCCGGATCGAGCTTCGACAGGAGCGTGTTGTTCAGCGCGTCCTGCAGCGTGCCCTCCTGCGCGGGCGGATCTTCGTAAATTTCGCTCACGACGTTTCCGGCGGAGACATCCTCGATCAGCGCGCGCATCTCGGCGATCTCCTTCTTCTGGGCCGTGGCGATGCTGTCGGCGAGCTTGCGCACCCTCGCGTCATCGATGCCGGCGCGCTCCGAGGTCATGATGGCGATCGAATGGTGGGGGATCATCGCCCGCATGTAGCTTGCGCCGTTCACGGTCACCTGGCTGCGCACCAGCCACAGCGCGCCGGCGAAGACGACGATGCTGCCGGCGAAGATGGCGATGTTGACCGCTCGGCTGGGGTACATTGACGCCATGAAGGCAAGCATGACGAAGGCCATGGTCGCACCCATGACGATTGCCATATAGACGCGGGTCTCGCTGTAGAAGACATGCTCGAACGCATAGGTGTTCAGATACATCAGCCCGAACATGATCACCGTCGAGGTGAGGATCATGAGGGCGAAGCGGGAATAGGTCATCGGCACCTCCAAGGTTAGGTCTCGTCGGCTCAACGGCCTTCCAGCGCTGGAGGGTTCCCGAAAAAGTGAACCCGCTTGCAAGGAGGTGTGAAGGGGTGGCCGCCAGTTTGCAGCGCACGCAGTCCACGTCGGTACGAAAAGCCTCCTGGACTTGATGCCGCTAGTGTTCATCAAGAAGGCCGGGAGCAGCCTTCTCGACGTTTCCGCCGGTCGCCGCGGCGTGCGGATGCGCATTTCACCGGCGTCCGCCCGGTCTTGCACAGCACCGGAAAGGCAGCCATCAACTCCCCGAAATGGCACAACCTGTCACTTCCCGCCTCAGCGACTGCCTATCCGGGCGGGCTTTAGTCGGCGACAACAATGCTACGTGACGTAAGTTCTCCTGGCTCCCACCCCAGGACCGGCGCATGCGCTCTCTCGTATGCCCGGGCGCGGCCATCTCGTCCGTGCTCGACGACCTACTCCCGTCTTCGTCGAGCGCCTGAAACCTGTCGTTGAGACCGAGCGTGACCGTGGTGAGGTGGAGCGCGTTCGAACTCTTCCGCCGAAAGCGTGGCCTCGCCGGCGGAGTCTGCGTCCGCAAGGCACATGATAGAGGGCGGGCCTGAAGGACGCTCGGGTTGAACGCGAGAAGATCCATGGACACCGTGAAGTGCACGGAAGCCTTCCAGAGAAGGGGGAAGCGTTTGGCTGGCTCAGTGTGCCCGCCTGATCATTTTTCCCCGTGACTTGCCCCCGGGCAGTCTCTTCTCCAAAACGAGACGCTGAAGGCTGCTGTACTTTCCCTGAAAGCAAGGAGCTGGATCTTCCCGCTGCGTCACGATCACATGCTGGTCGTGCCATCGGGGGCAATCCCTCGCAGGCCGAACGCTGCGCTGACCAACCGGTTAAAAACGGATTTCGTCCAGCAACATCCGGTTTGGCCAGTGCCTTCACCAGCGGATTGCAGTGTGACCGGAATCATTAAGATATATATATGCCTTGATTGGCATGTTGGAGCGGGCGATGAGATTCGAACTCACGACCCTTACCTTGGCAAGGTAATGCTCTACCCCTGAGCTACGCCCGCTTCCTGTTTACGACGACCGTGGTCGCCGAAGGGTCCATCTTGGAGCGGGCGAGGCGATTCGAACGCCCGACCCTAACCTTGGCAAGGTTATGCTCTACCCCTGAGCTACGCCCGCCTCCTTGATGGTGGAGGCGATTTAGAGCCTACAGCGCCGGGCTGCAAGAGGATTTTTCACCTTTTTCGTGGAAATTTTCGACGGGCCGCCGGCGGGCTGCCGTGAAAAGGCTGACGACGCAGGGGCAACCGCCCGTGACCGTCGCCGCAACGCTCACGACAGCCGGGCAGGATCCCATGACGCGCTTTCTCAACCGCACCGCCACGCCGCTCATCACCGGGCTCTTCCTCGTCGCGCTGATCTCCGGGGTCGCGCTGTTCTTCCACTGGAACGCGGGCGCCTTCCACGCGATGCACGAATGGCTCAGCATCGTGCTGATCCTGCCTTTCGCGCTGCACCTGTGGAAGAACTGGCGCCCGATGACCGCCTACCTGCGCAAGCCGGTCTTCGGGCTGGCGCTCGGGGCCTCTGCGCTTGCCGCGCTGGCCTTCGTGCTGCCCACCGACGCTGCCTCCGGGCGCGGCGGCCGCCCGCCGCAGTTCGCGCTGGCCGAGGTGATGCTGTCGGGAACCGTCTCCGAGGTCGCGGCGATCCTCGACCAGACGCCCGACGCCCTGACCGAAAGGCTCGGCGCGGCGGGGTTCACCGTGCACGACCCCGAGGCCAGCCTGCACGAGATCGCCGTCGATTCGGACCAGCCCGACACGGCGCTCTACGCGGTGCTTGCCGTCGACTGATCCGCGGTGGCGGTCGGCCCTCAGCCCCGCGGGGCGAGCTGCTCGACCGGGCCGCCCTGCGCCACCCAGTCGGTGAAGCCGTCGCGCAGATGCGCGGCGTCGAAGCCCATGTCCTGCAGCGTGGCCACCGTCAGCGCCGAGCGCCAGCCACTGGCGCAGTGAAACAGGTAGCGTTTGCCCTGCTGGGCAAAGACCGGCTTGTGGTAGGGGCTGTCGGGATCGACCCAGAACTCGATCATCCCGCGCGGCGCATGCACCGCGCCGGGAATCACCCCGCTCCGCTGCCGTTCGCGCACGTCGCGGATGTCCACGATCACAAGGTCCGGGTCGCCATGCTGTGCGATCGCCTCGGCGGTCCCGACCTCGGGCACCCGGGCCCGCGCCTCCGCGACGAGATCCGCCGCGCTCACTCTCAGGGCCATCCTTCGCCTCCCGACGCGCCGTCGCGCGCTTCTTCTGGCCTCAAATATCCCGGGGGAGTCCCGGACGAAGGTCCGGGACGGGGGCAGCGCCCCCGATCCCCTCGGTGCCGCTCATTCGAACTCGATGAGCAGGTCCTTGGCGTCGATCTGGCCACCCGCCTGCACGTGAACCGCCTTGACGGTGGCGTCGCGCTCGGCGTGCAGGCCGGTCTCCATCTTCATCGCCTCGATGGTGAGCAACAGGTCGCCTTCCTTGACCTGCTGGCCCGGCGTCACCACGACCGAGGCGACGACGCCCGGCATCGGCGCGCCGACGTGGTTGAGGTTGCCGATCTCGGCCTTGGGGCGCGCAGCGCTGGTGGCCTTGGCCTTGCGGTCCGGCACCCGCACCGTGCGCGGCTGGCCGTTCAGCTCGAAGAACACCCGCACCTCGCCGTCGTCCTGGGTCTCGCCCACGGTGATCAGCCGGATCTCGAGCGTCTTGCCCGGGTCGATCTCGGCGGTGACCTCCTCGCCGGGCTTCATGCCGTAGAAATAGGTCAGCGTCGGCAGCACGCGCACCGGGCCGTATTCCTCGTGCCGTGCGACGTAGTCGGTGAAGACCTTGGGATACATCAGGTAGCCGTTGAAGTCCTCGTCGTCGAACTCGGTATCGGGGAAGCGGTCCTGCAGCTCCTGGCGCAGGGCGGGCAGGTCCGCCGGCGGCAGGTGCGCGCCGGGGCGCTCGGTATTGGGCTGCTCGCCCTTCAGCACCTTCTTCACGATCTTTTCGGGGAAGCCGCCCGGCGGCTGGCCGAGATTGCCCTTCATCATGTCGATGACCGAGTCGGGGAAGCTGACGTCGGATTTCGGGTCCTCGACCTGCGCCCGCGTCAGGCCCTGGCTCACCATCATCAGCGCCATGTCGCCGACGACCTTGGACGAGGGCGTCACCTTCACGATGTCGCCGAACATCATGTTCACGTCGGCATAGGTCTTGGCGACCTCGTGCCAGCGCTCTTCCAGCCCCAGCGAGCGCGCCTGCGCCTTGAGGTTGGTGAACTGGCCGCCCGGCATTTCGTGCAGGTAGACCTCCGAGGCCGGCGCCTGCAGGCCGCTCTCGAAGGCGGTGTACTGGCCGCGCACCGCTTCCCAGTAGTTCGAGATCTCGCGGATCGTGCCCACGTCGAGCAGCGTGTCGCGGTCGGTGTGGCGCAGCGCCTCGACGATCGAGCCCAGCGTCGGCTGCGAGGTATTGCCCGAGAGCGCATCCATCGCGGCGTCGACCGCGTCGACACCGGCGCGGGCGGCCTCGATGATGGTGGCGATCGACGCGCCCGAGGTGTCGTGCGTGTGGAAGTGGATCGGCAGGCCGACCTCTTCCTTGAGCGCCTTGACCAGCGCGCCGGCGGCGTTGGCCTTGAGCAGGCCGGCCATGTCCTTGAGCCCAAGCACATGCGCGCCGGCGCCCTTCAGCGCCTTGCCCATCTCGACGTAGTACTTCAGGTCGTATTTCGCCCGGTCGGGGTCGAGGATGTCGCCGGTGTAGCAGATCGTGCCCTCGCAGATCTTGCCGCTGTCGATGACCGCGTCCATGGCGACGCGCATGTTCTCGACCCAGTTCAGCGAGTCGAACACCCGGAACACGTCGACGCCGCTGTCGGCGGCCTGCGCCACGAAGCTCTGCACCACGTTGTCGGGATAGTTGGTGTAGCCCACGCCGTTCGAGGCGCGCAGCAGCATCTGCGTCATGATGTTGGGCATCCGGGTGCGGATGTCGCGCAGCCGCTGCCACGGGCATTCCTGCAGGAAACGGTAGGCCACGTCGAAGGTCGCACCGCCCCAGCACTCGACCGAGAACAGGTCCGACATGTTGGCGGCATAGGAGGGCGCCACCTTGATCATGTCGATCGACCGCATCCGCGTGGCCAGCAGCGACTGGTGGCCGTCGCGCATGGTGGTGTCGGTGATCAGCAGGCGTTTCTGGTCGGCCATCCAGTCGGCCACCGCCTGCGCGCCCTTCTCCTCGAGCAGGGTGCGGGTGCCGGCGGGCGGCGTCTCGTGCTGCGGCACCGGCGGTTTTGCCGGCTTCAGCTCGGCGGCGGGTGCGGGGCGGCCCTGCACCTCGGGGTGACCGTTGACCGAGATGTCGGCGATGTAGGTCAGCACCTTGGTGCCCCGGTCCCGGCGCTTCTTGAAGTCGAAGAGCTCGGGCGTCGTGTCGATGAACTTGGTGGTGTACTGGTTGTTGAGGAAGGTGGGGTGCTTCAGCAGGTTGATGACGAACTCGATGTTCGTGCTGACGCCCCGGATGCGGAACTCGCGCAGCGCCCGGTCCATGCGCGCGATGGCGCGCTCTGGGGTGGGGGCCTTGGCGGTCACCTTCACCAGCAGCGAATCGTAGTAGCGGGTGATGACCCCGCCGGCGTAGGCGGTGCCGCCATCGAGACGGATGCCCATGCCGGTCGCCGACCGGTAGGCCGAGATGCGGCCGTAGTCGGGGATGAAGTTGTTGGTCGGATCCTCGGTGGTGATCCGCGTCTGCAGTGCGTGACCGGTCAGGCGGATGTCGTATTGCGACGCCTTGCCGGTGGCCTCGGCAAGGCTCTTGCCCTCGGCGATCATGATCTGCGCCTGCACGATGTCGATGCCGGTGACCTCTTCGGTCACGGTGTGCTCGACCTGCACGCGCGGGTTGACCTCGATGAAGTAGAAAGCCCCCGTGTCCATGTCCATCAGGAACTCGACGGTGCCGGCGCACTCGTAGTTCACATGGGCACAGATCTTGCGGCCGAGCTCGCAGAGCTCCTCGCGCTGCGCTTCCGACAGGTAGGGCGCGGGGGCGCGCTCGACGACCTTCTGGTTGCGGCGCTGCACCGAGCAGTCGCGTTCGTAGAGGTGGTAGATGTTGCCCTGCTTGTCGCCGAGGATCTGCACCTCGACGTGGCGGACCCGGGTGATCATCTTCTCGAGGTAGCCCTCGCCGTTGCCAAAGGCGGCCTCGGCCTCGCGGCGCCCCTCGAGCACCTTTTCCTTGAGTTCCTTCGGGCCCTCGATCGGGCGCATGCCGCGGCCGCCGCCGCCCCAGCTTGCCTTGAGCATGAGCGGGTAGCCGATCTCCTCGGCCTCCTTGGCGATGGCCTCGAAGTCGTCGCCAAGGACGTCGGTCGCCGGGATAACCGGCACGCCGGCCGCCACGGCCACCTTGCGGGCGCTGGCCTTGTCACCGAGCGCGCGCATGGTCTCGGCGCGCGGACCGATGAAGGCGATGCCGGCCTCGACGCAGGCGTCGACGAACTCGGGGTTTTCCGACAGCAGGCCATAGCCGGGGTGGATCGCGTCGGCGCCGCTCTCCTTGGCGACGCGGATGATCTCGGGGATGCTCAGGTAGGCCGCCACGGGGCCGAGCCCTTCGCCGATGCGGTAGGCCTCGTCGGCCTTGAAGCGGTGAAGCCCGAGCTTGTCCTCCTCAGCGAAGACGGCGACCGTCTTCTTTCCCATCTCGTTCGCCGCCCGCATGATGCGAATGGCGATTTCGCCACGGTTGGCGATGAGAATCTTCTGAAACTCGGGCATGCGTCGTATTCCTCCGTCCTTTGGCCGGTTCGGCCATCCGGCGGATTGAACGCCATGCCGCGATGCAGCGCAAGCGGGTTATGCAAATTTGATGTAAACGCGAGATGACTTTGCAAAGTCATCCCCGACAATTCGATGCAATTCGCTGGTTCCGGGTGCCATGGCTGGTCAGAGTCTGGAAAGGCGGGTGCTGTAGGGTTGCGGAAGTTCACGGGACGAGGGCTATCATGGCGTTCAGTTTCCGCATCGTGCAGCTTGCGGACATCACCGGCACCGATCCGATTTCGGGGTCCACTTCCGACGACACGCACACCGTCGGCTCGACGGTCGGCGACCTGCTGAGCTTTTCCAGCAGCGGCGACGTGGTGGCGCAGACCGCCGACGGGGATTTCCCCGACGACGGCGGCGCGAACCTCGTGGCGCCGGTCACCATCAATGGCGTCACCTGGCCCGCCGGCTCCGAGATCGAGGCGGACTGGGAGATCATCACGGTCGATGCCGCCACGGGTCTCTACTACCGTATCACCGGTCTCTATATCGAGAACGCCCCCGTGGGCGTCGTGGTATCGCGCGCCTGGGATGCCTCCGTCGGCGACTACGTGGACGGGCAGGGCGGGCTCTACCAGCCGGGCACGGTGCTGACACAGATCGACGGCGATGACCTGGATGGCACGCCGAACGCGTCGCAATTCGCCACCGACAGCGCCTATTCGGCCTATGGCGCGCAGGAGGGCATCGGCAATGACGCGGTGCTCAACAGCTCGAACGGCGTGATGCTGTGCTTTTCGGGCGAGACACGGATCGCAGTGCCGGCTGGCACCCGCCCGGCCTGGGCGCTGCGGCCCGGGATGCTGGTCGAAACGCTCGACCACGGGGCACAGCCGTTGCGCTGGGTCGGCAGGACGGTGCCGGGTGCCGGGGAGCGCGCGCAAGAGAGATCGACCTGGCCGATGCGTATCCGCGCGGGGGCGCTCGGTGCCGGGCTGCCGGACGAGGATCTCTTCGTCTCGGCACAGCACCGGATGCTGCTGCGCTCCGCCATCGTGCAGCGCATGTGCGGCTGCCCCGAAGTGCTGATCGCCGCGCGCCAACTGCGCCACCTTCCGGGGATCGCCCCGGTGCCTCCCGCGTCGCTGGCCTACGTGCACCTGCTGCTGGAGCGTCACGAGATCCTGATCGCCAACGGTGCGCCGGCGGAATCGCTCTTTCCGGGCGACCGTGCGCTGCTTGCGCTGCCGTCGCAGGTGGTGCCGCTGCTGCCGTCGCCAGCGGTCCCGGCCCGTCCTTTCGTCGAGGGCGCGCGCGCAAGGCGGCTTGTCCTGCGGCACCGACGTAACCGGCGCCCGCTGCTCTCCGCTCCGGTCGAGACCGAAACGGCTGAGATGACGTCCGGCCTCGTGACCGTAGGGGCGGCGAGATCCCTCCAGTTTTCCCGCTGACACGCCGGAGGAAAGTGTCCTCGCGCCAATCCGTTTCGTGTGACTATTCGTATATTCGCTGCCGCCACCCGTGTTTGCTGACGAGCACAGCATGGCCACTCTGGGCGGCGTTCCGCTGGGCGGCTGTTCCGTCTGTCCCACGCGCTGGGGTCGTCCACAGCTTTCTTGCGAACATAAGGGGAACGATCCCTTCCCATCGCTGCCTCCTGCCGCTAGATTGGCGCCATGAGCAGTTTCGATGACATGGACGCCTTCGAGGGCGCTTCGCTGTCGGCGCGCGCCATGGCCGCGCGTCCGGCACCGTATCTCGACGATCTGAACGAGGCGCAGCGCGCGGCGGTCGAGCAGCTCGACGGCCCGGTGCTGATGCTCGCGGGCGCGGGCACCGGCAAGACCAAGGCGCTGACCGCCCGGATCGTGCACCTGCTGGTCTCGGGGCGGGCGCGCCCGAACGAGATCCTGTCGGTGACCTTCACCAACAAGGCCGCGCGCGAGATGAAGACCCGCGTCGGCCGGATGCTCGGCCAGCAGATCGAGGGGATGCCGTGGCTCGGCACCTTCCACGCGATCTGCGTCAAGCTGCTGCGCCGCCATGCCGAGCTGGTGGGGCTGAAGTCGAACTTCACCATTCTCGACACCGACGATCAGCTGCGCTTGCTCAAGCAGCTGATCGCGGCCAACAACATCGACGAGAAGCGCTGGCCCGCGCGCCAGCTTCTGGGCCTCATCGACCAGTGGAAGAACCGCGCATGGGTGCCCTCCAAGGTGCCCGCGTCCGAGGCTTCGGCCTACAACCACCGGGGCACCGAGCTCTACGAGCAATACCAGGCCCGCCTGCGCGAGCTGAACGCCTGCGACTTCGGCGACCTGCTGCTGCACATGGTGACGATCTTCCAGGCGCATCCGGACGTGCTCGAGCAATACCAGCGCTGGTTCCGCTACATCCTCGTGGACGAGTACCAGGATACCAACGTGGCGCAGTATCTCTGGCTGCGGCTGCTGGCGGGGGGGCACAAGAACATCTGCTGCGTCGGCGACGACGACCAGTCGATCTACGGCTGGCGCGGCGCCGAGGTGGGCAACATCCTGCGCTTCGAAAAGGATTTCCCCGGCGCCCATGTCGTCCGGCTGGAACAGAACTACCGCTCGACCGCGCATATCCTCGCGGCCGCCTCCGGCGTGATCCGGGGCAACGAGGGCCGGCTTGGCAAGGAACTCTGGACCGAGGCCGAGGGCGGGGAGAAGGTCCGCCTGATCGGTCACTGGGACGGCGAGGAAGAGGCTCGCTGGATCGGCGAGGAGATCGAATCGCTGCAGAAGGGCACCCGGGGGATCGACCCGCATTCGCTCGACGACATGGCGATTCTCGTGCGCGCCTCGCACCAGATGCGCGCGTTCGAGGACCGTTTCCTGACCATTGGCCTGCCGTATCGCGTGATCGGCGGCCCGCGCTTCTACGAGCGGCTCGAGATCCGCGATGCCATGGCGTATTTCCGGCTGGTGGTCTCGCCCGAGGACGACCTTGCCTTCGAACGGATCGTCAACACGCCCAAGCGCGGCCTTGGCGACAAGGCGCAGCAGACGATCCAGGCGACGGCGCGGGAATTCGGCGTCACGCTGCTCGAGGGCGCCAGGATCGCCATCGACGAGGACCGCATCCGCGGCAAGGGGGGCGGCCAGCTGCGGATGCTGTGCGAAAACCTCGCGCGCTGGGGCCGGATGACCGGCGACAAGGACGTCACCCACATGGAGCTGGCCGAGATCATTCTCGACGAATCCGGCTACACGACCATGTGGCAGAACGACAAGACGCCCGAGGCGCCGGGCCGGCTCGAGAACCTCAAGGAACTGGTGAAGGCGCTCGAAGGCTTCGAGAACCTGCAGGGCTTCCTGGAGCACGTCGCGCTCATCATGGACAACGAGACCGAGGAGAGCGGCGCCAAGGTCTCGATCATGACCCTGCACGCGGCGAAGGGGCTCGAGTTTCCCGTGGTCTTCCTGCCCGGCTGGGAAGACGGGCTTTTCCCGTCGCAGCGGTCCATGGACGAGAGCGGCCTCAAGGGGCTCGAGGAAGAGCGGCGGCTGGCCTACGTCGGTATCACCCGCGCCGAAGAACTCTGCACGATCTCCTTCGCGGGCAACCGGCGGGTCTTCGGCCAGTGGCAGTCGGCCTTGCCCTCGCGCTTCATCGACGAGCTGCCCGAGGCGCATGTCGAGGTGCTGACCCCGCCGGGGCTCTACGGCGGCGGCTACGGCGCGGCGGCAGCCTACGGCGGCGGCTCCGGGATCGAGACGCGGGCGGCCGAGGCGAACGTCTACAACTCGCCGGGCTGGAAGCGGCTGCAGCAGCGCTCGTCGCAGCGCCCGGTCAGCCAGCCGCGCGAGAGCCGCACGCAGGTCATCGACCTCGAGGCGGTCTCGGCCTTCGAGATGGGCCAGCGGGTCTTCCACCAGAAGTTCGGATACGGCGCGATCACCGGGATCGAGGGTGACAAGCTCGAGATCGCCTTCGAGAAGGCCGGCACCAAGAAGGTGGTCGCCCGCTTCGTGCACGCCGAGGACGACGTGCCGTTCTGAGTCTTTCGGTCGCAGCCTTGCGGCCGCTCGGACCTTTTTGAGCAAGGGTCGGGGCCGTTGCCGGCGCCGGCGTGGCGTCAGCCGTTCGGCATTTCGAGCACGATGTTGCGCCCGCCCTTGGTGAGGCGCAGCTGGTCCTCGCCGATGGCGGCAACGCGACCGCCGTCGAGCCGGTCGCCCACCTTCACGTTCTGCAGCCGCCCGTTCGAGAGCCGCACAAGCGCGCGGCGGTTCGAGGGGCTGCCGAAGACGCCGATCAGGTTCATCCGGCTGAGGTTGATCTGGTTTCGCACCGTGGCCTGCCGCGCCACGTTGGCATTTTGCGGGATGTTCGGTGCCGCCTGCCGCCGGACGGCAGCCGTCTGCACCTGCTCGGCCCGGTCCACGATGCCGGCAATGTCGCTCGGGCGGCCCTGCGGCTGCAGCGATGCGGCGACCGCCTGCGCGGTGCCCGTGGGCACCTCGGGCTCGGGGGCGGCTTCCTCGGCGGTCTCGGTGTCGGCGGTGGCTTCGGGCTCTTCCGCAGCCTCGGCGGTCTCTGTCGGGGCGGCGTCTTCCTCGGTCGCGGCCGTCTCCGGCGCGTCGTCCTCGGCCTGGGGCGCGGCGGCCGCCTGCTCCAGCACGCGCGGCGAACGCAGCACGGGCCGAATGGCCGCAAGTTCGGCAATCGAGTTGCCGCCGAGCGTCGCGCGCTCGTTCTGTTCCACGAGATCCTCGGGGCGGGCATTGGGGCGTGCCTCGCGCAGGGCGTCCTGCGCGGGGTCCACGGCGTCGGCTTCCGCCGCCTCGGGGGCGTCGTCGGTCTCGACCGGTGTGCGCAGCGGCGGCACCTGCGGCGGCGCGCCGGTAAAGACCCGGTGCCCGTCGGGCGAGATCGCCCCCTCGGGCGCCGCACGGACAAGTCCGTTCTCGTCGAGATCGAAGCGCACGTCGGGCCCGGGCGGCAGGCGCCGGGGCTCGAGCGTGACGTCCTCGTTCAGACCGGGCGCCGGGGGCAGGGCGATCGCGTCGAACTGGCCGACCTTCGGGTCGACAGAGGCGATGTAGAGATCCTCGACCAGGTCGGGAATGGGCCGCATCGGCATCTCGGGGGCGCGCTGCCAGATGCCGGTGGCGGCATAGCGGGCCGCGGCTTCCTCGGGCGAGGGCTCTTCGTGCCCCGGAACCGGCTCCATCGGCTGAAGCGCGGTCGCCTCGGAGGGCTCCGCCTCAGGCTCGGGCGGCAGCACCGCGATGTCCTCGGCCTGCGCGTCATCGGCAGGGAGGGAGGCCGGTGCTTCGGCAGGGGCCGGCGTGTCCTGCGTCTCGGGCGGGGGCGCGGCGGCGATGGTGGTGTCCTCGGACTCGGATGGCGCGAAGAAGCGCGAGATCCCCTCGTCGAGGAAGACCGCCGCCCATGCCGCGATGCCCACGAGGAAGACCAGCAGTGCCATGGTCAGCATCAGGCCGAGGAAGCGCGGCTTGCCACCGATCTGTTCCTCGCGACGGGCGCCGAAGAGGGTCATGCGGCGGCGCTCTTCCTCGGGGTCGAGGGTGCCGGCGGCGACGGTGCGCGTGTCCACGGTGGCCGCGCCCGGATCCTCGCCGTTGGCGCGGCGCATCGCGACCCGGCGCAGGGCCTCGTTCTGGAATTTCGGCGCGTCGGCCCGGGGCGTCGCGGACGCCTCTGCCGCGCCGGAGCGGGTCGAGGTCTCAGCCGTCGAAGGGACGGCTTTGGCCGGGGTCGTCGCTGTCTCGGCCTTGCGGGGCGCAGCGGCGGAAGGCGTCGCGACCTTGGGCGTGTTCGCGGTCTTCGCGGTGCTGCCGGTGGCAGAGGCGCCGACCGTGGGCGCGGCGCTGTCGGTCACGGCCTCGGCCTTGAGGCGCGGCGCGACGCGGGGCTCGTTTCCCGGAGTGACCTGCGGTGCCGCCGCAAGCGGGGCCGGGCCACCCGCGGGCGCGTCGCGCGTGGCGCGGATGCTCGAGAAGCTGGGCGCCGCCGGGGCGTCGCCGTCCGCACGTGGGGCGGCGGGGCCGCTGGCGGGCTTGAGCGGTCGCACCACGGGAGCCTCGGTCGCGGCGTCGCTCTCGCTGTCCGAGCGGGCGTTGCCGCCGGGGCCGAACATGCCGCCGCCGAAGCTCACGGGCTTCTGCACCTGCTCGGCGGGAGGGATGCGGTCGGTCGACTGCTTCTGTGCGACCGCCGCATCCGGAGCGGGCTTCGCCCCGGCCGATGGCGCACTGCCGGGCCGGGCCGTTGCATCGTTGGCGCCGGGAAGCGGCGCGAGGGCCGCGGCTTCAGCCTGCCGCGGCTCCGATGAGGCGCGTTCGGGGGACGCATTTGCCGGCGCCGGCGTGTTCGAGGCATCCGACCGGGCCGCGTCCGGGACGGACTTGTGCAGGTCAGCGTCGGACTCGGCGCTGCCCCCGGCAGCCGTGGCGCTCTCGTCCGCTTGGATCGCTTCGTCGTCGTTTAGGGGCGGCAGATCTTCGTAGTCCCAGACGATCTGCACCGGCGCGGGCAGGCGGTCAGGGGCTTCGCCGGTCCAGCCGGAAGCCGCGCCGAAGGACACGGTGCCGCTGAAGGTCTCGTGCGGCGGTGTCGCGGTGAAGCTGACCGGCACGAAACCGTGCGCGCGCACGAAGCTCTCGGCCTCGTCCAGCGTCTCGCGCGCGGCGGCGGCGACCTGAAGCCGTCCGTCCCGGCGGTGCCAGTCGTAGACCAGCTCTTCCACGTCGTAGGGGGTGGCGCCGTCGAGCGCCTTGCGCACCGCGGCTTCCTCGAGCCGGCTGTCCTCGCTCGGGGCCGGGATGTCGAGGTAGCGCAGCTGTTCGTCGGGCAGGATCAGCAGCACCTCGGCGCCATCGGGCGCGGAGGCACTGGCGGTCTCGCACAGCTCCCGTAGAGCCGCCTCGAGATCGTCCCGGTCAAGCGCCACCTCGTCGACCAGCCGCCAGCCGATGTCGGCGCGGCGCAGAAGGGCAATGCCTTCGAATGAGAGGGAAAGCGCGGAGTTCGGTACCATATGCGGTCTCTATCACTGCTCGGACCTGCTTGGGTAGTCCCAAGCGAAACGCCCACAGTCTACAGCAGCTTACCGCTCAGAGAAAGAAGGCTTGGGCGGCAGGGTCTTGCAGCCGGACGCGCGGCGTTCGAAGCTGGTGCCGGAACGCATGTTCACAGGAGGTTCCCATGCGACGTTTCGCTTTCGCTCTGTTCTGCGCCCTCGCGCTGCCGGTCGCGGCATCCGCTCAGGACAGCGCCCCGACGCTCACCGTCACCGGCGAGGGCAGCGCCGCCGCCGTGCCCGACATGGCCACCATCACGCTCGGGGTGACCGCGCAGGACGCAGACGCCGGCGCGGCGATGGCGGCGACCTCGGAGGTCGCAGACGCGATCATCGCGCGGCTCGATGCCATGGGCATCGCCGCGCGCGACCGGCAGACCTCGGACATCGGGCTGCAGCCGGTTTGGAACGACCGCAACAGCGATGAAGAGTCCCGGATCACCGGTTACGAGGCGAGCAATCGCCTGCAGGTGCGGGTGCGCGACCTGTCGCAGCTCGGCGACGTGCTCGGTGCCGTGACCGAGGACGGTGCAAACCGCCTGTCGGGGCTGAGTTTCGGCCTGCAGGAGCCGGGCCCGGTCGAGGATGACGCGCGGCGCGATGCGGTAGAGGACGCGATGTCCAAGGCCAAGGTGCTGGCCGAAGCCGCGGGCGTGACGCTCGGGCCGGTGGTCTCGATCTCCGAGCAGGGCGGTGGCTACCGCCCCGAGCCGATGATGGAGATGGCGCGCATGGCCTCGGTGCCGGTCGCGGCGGGCGAAACCGTGATCGGCGCCCGCGTGACGATGGTGTTCTCGCTCGGCGAATAGCATCGGACGAACGGCCCGGGCGGGGTGTGTCCGCCCGGGCGCTTGCGCTCAGCCCGCCTTGGCGAGAGCCTGGTCGAGATCGGCGATGAGATCCTCGGGGTCCTCGATGCCGATCGAGATGCGCACCACGTTCGGCGCGGCGCCCGCGGCGATCTGCTGTTCCTCGGTAAGCTGGCGGTGCGTGGTCGAGGCCGAGTGGATCACCAGGCTGCGCGCGTCACCGAGGTTGGCGACATGGCTGAAGATCTCCAGCGAGTCGACGAATTTCACGCAGCTCTCGTAGCCCCCCTTCAGCGCGACCGTGAACAGGCCGCCGGCGCCGTTCGGGCAGATCTTCGACACCCGGTCGTTGTAGGGCGACGACGGAAGCCCGGCATAGGTCACCTGCTCGACGGCGGGGTGGTTCTCGAGCCACGAGGCGACGCGCGTGGCGTTCTCGACGTGCTTCTGCATCCGCAGGCTGAGTGTCTCGATCCCGAGCAGCGTGTAATGCGCCGCCTGCGGGTTCAGCGTCATCCCGAGGTCGCGCAGGCCGATGGCGATGGAGTGGAAAGTGAAGGCCAGCGAGCCGAAGGTCTCGTGGAACTTCAGGCCGTGGTAGGCGGGCTCGGGCGCCGCGAGCGAGGGGAACTTGTCCGAGGCGGACCAGTCGAACTTGCCCGAGTCGATGACCGCGCCGCCGGTGACCGTGCCGTTGCCGGTCATGTACTTTGTCAGCGAGTGCACGACCAGCGTCGCGCCATGCTCGATGGGCTTGCACAGGTAGGGCGTGGCCGATGTGTTGTCGACGATCAGCGGCAGCCCGGCCTTGTCGGCGATGGCCGCGATGGCGTCGAGGTCGGTGACGTAGCCGCCCGGGTTGGCGATGCTCTCGCAGAAGATCGCGCGGGTGTTCTCGTCGATGGCCGCCTCGACGGCGGCGAGATCGTCGAAGTCGACGAAGGTGCAGGACCAGCCGAAGCGCTTGATGGTCTGGCTGAACTGGGTGATCGTGCCGCCGTAGGCGCGGGTCGAGGCGACGATGTTCAGTCCCGGCCCCATCAGCGGGAACAGCGCCATGATCTGCGCCGCGTGACCCGACGAGCAGCAGACCGCGCCGGCACCACCCTCGAGCGTCGCGACACGTTCCTGCAGTGCGGCGACGGTGGGGTTGGTCAGGCGGGAGTAGATGTAGCCCACCTCCTGAAGGTTGAAGAGCGCCGCCGCGTGATCCGCGTCGCGGAAGACATAGGCCGTGGTCTGGTAGACCGGGGTCTGCCGCGCGCCGGTCGCCGGGTCGGGCCGTGCGCCCGCGTGCACCTGCAGGGTGTCGAAGCCGTGAGTCATGGAAACCTCCCTCATGTTCCTCCGGGAAAGGGGTAAGACATTGCGGGCGCCCTCACAATACGGCGGTGGGCCGCGCGGGACGTGACACCCGAAAAACGGCCGCCCCGGGGGAAGGGGGTGACCGTCGGTTGCTCTTCGCGTCGTTCCGGCAGGTTGTTCGGGCAGGCGACCGCAGGCCGTAGGGATAGCCCGCGCGACAGGCGTGGCGCGCCATTAATCCCGAAGGCTGCAGGGATGGCGGGGGAGCATTGGGTCTATCTAGGGGACGGCCCGGGCCGAAAGGCCCGCCGACGTGGGCATCAGGCCCGTTCGAGCACCTCGACGCAGAGTACCGTTGGCAGGTGGCGCGCGATCTCGCTCCAGCTGTCGCCGGCGTCGAGGCTGGCGAAAACCGATCCCGAGTTGGTGCCGAAATAGACGCCCGCCTCCTCCTGGCCATCGGTCGCCATCGCCTGACGCAGCACGGTGAAATAGCAGCTCTCCTGCGGCAACCCCGCGCGGCAGGCTTCCCAGCTGTCGCCGCCATCGCGCGAGCGCCAGACCGCGGCGCGTGCGTCGGGCGGGAAGCGCCCCGCCATGTCGCCGTTGAGCGGCAGCGTCCAGATCGTCTGCGGGTCGTGCGGGTGCACGGCGATGGGAAAGCCGAAGGTCGAGGGCAGCCCCTTGGTGATGTCGTCCCAGCTGCGCCCTCCGTCCCGAGAACGGAAGACGCCGTGGTGGTTCTGCTGGTAGAGCAGGTCGCCGTCGCCACCCGCGCGTTGCATGTTGTGCACGCAGTGCCCGGTCTCGACGCCGTCGCCCGCCGCCGGGTGGGCGCAGGGCGTCGCGGGTGCGTTCGAGCGCCGGTTGCGCCGTTCCCATGTGGCACCGCCGTCTTCCGAGGCGAAGACGCCCGCCGCCGAGATGCCGACCCAGAGCTTCTCCGGAGCCTCCGGAGCCGAAACGATGGTGTGCAGGGTGAGCCCCGCCGCGCCGGGCTGCCAGCTGTCCGATGACGGGTGATCGGTGAGCCCGCGCAGCTCCTCCCACGTCTCGCCGCCGTCGGTGCTGCGGAAAAGCCGCGCCGGCTTCGCCCCGGCATAGAGTGCATCCGGCGTGCGGTGGATCGACCAAAGCGCGCTGATGCTGCCAGACCATGGGGCGGGATCGGCGGGGACCATGCCGAACATCTCGCCCATCGCGGGATCGTTGCGCACCCATGCGTCGATCTCGCCGTCGGCAAGCTTGGCGAGGCGCCAGTCGCGCCGGTCGTCGCTGCGCCAGACGCCGGCACCGGTCCAGTCGTTGCCGCCCGCCGCCCAGATCCGTCCGGTGTCGGGGTCTCCGGCCATGTGGTTGATGGACCAGCCGTCGCAGAACGGCCCCGAGACATTCCAGCCGGCCCGCCCGGGGCCGTCGATGACGAAGGCACCCTTGGTGGTGCCGACCAGGAGACTCGTGGGATACGCCATGGCTATGCTCCGGCAAATGCGCAGCCACAGCGTAGCATGCCCCTGGAAGTCTCCGAAGGTAAGATAGCGGAACGGGCACGGATCGGAAAGACTCCGCCAGCCGCGTCAGCGCATCCAGAAGCCTTCGCGCTTGAGCCTGTTGCGAAAGCCCTGTTCGAGGCGCGGCAGGTTCTCGCGGTCGAAGAGCGCGCGCGCCTTGTGGCCGCGCCCCTGGTAGAGCATCCGCCGGATCGGCTCGTACTCTTTCAGCACCCGCTTGATCCGGTTCGGCGCGGCGATCTCCTCGAGGAAGGTTATCACGGCGTCCTCCTCGCGCGCGTAGAGCAGCGGCAGGCTGCGGTAATGGCAGGTGACCGTGCCGTCGATCAGGCCCGGGGGCAGGGTGTCGCGGCCGCCGCCGAGGGAATGGATCACCAGCGGCAGCGCGACCTGGTCGAGCCACGGATCGAGGCTCTGGCACACCAGTTCGGGCGGCGCGTCGTCGCGGATCGAGAGCGCGTAATCGAGGAAGCGCCGTCCGAACCGGTGCGGGCACTCGTAAAAGAACACGCCCGCGTTGAAGTAGAGATGCCGGCGCCAGTGTTCCTCGGGCCAGGCGAGATCGAGCGAGCTTTCGAAATCGAGCCCGAAGCGGTCGTAGAGCGCCCGCCAGGTTTCGGTGTAGCCGGGGCCGTAGAGCTCGATCTTCGGCCAGGTGTCCTCGCGCCGCAGCGAGGCGGTGGGACGGGCGAAATCGAAGGGGATGCGGTCGAGGTCGTCGAGGACCAGCGTGTCGGTATCGAAGAAGACGAAGGGCTCGCCCTCGGGCAGGGCGAAAAGCGCCTCGATCTTGTTGCCGTAGGGATACTCCGCGCCGAAATGCCGGCTTTCGAAGGGCACGAAGGTCGCGCCATGGGCCTCGAGCAGGGCGCGCACCTCGGAATCGGTGATGCGCGGGTCGCGGGGCCAGAGCGGCCCCGGTTGCGGCTCGGCCACGAAGAGCCGGGCGCGCGGGGTGGTCAGGGCCAGCGAGACGGCGAAGAGGATCGCCTCGTACTGCAGGCGGCCGGACTGGCCGACGATCATCACGTTGAGGCGGCCTGCGCCGTCCTGCTCCTGCCCTGCCATTCCCGTCCCCGCGCCGGCGCGTGTCTGGCGCCACCATAGGCAATCGGGCGCGGGGCGGAAAGCACCGTGAGGCGCAGACCGGAAGGTGCCTTGCGGCGCAGCCCGGTCAGAGCCCGATCGGTTCGAGCACCTCGGGCTCGATCACCTTCACGCCGGGGAGCCCGGCGGCGAGCGTCTCGGCCGATTGCGCCAGCGCCGGGAAGGTGCGGTAGTGCATCGGGATCACGGTCTTGAAGTCGAAGTACTTGGCGGCGGCCCAGGCGGCCATCTCCATGTCCATCGTGTAGTAGCCGCCCGCCGAGAGCATGCCGATGTCGGGTTTGTAATACTCGCCGATCCACGCCATGTCGGCCATGATCGTGGTATCGCTCGAGAAGTAGATGGTCTTGCCCTCGCCGCGGATGATGAAGCCGGTCTCCATGCCGGCGTACTGCGGCCTGTCGTCGACCATCATCGACGAGCTGTGCGAGGCGGGGACCATGCTCACCGACACATTGCCGAAGCTGATGGTGCCGCCCTTGTTGAAGGCCTGGCCCGCCGTGGCGCCCTGGCTTTCCAGCAGGCCGACGAGCTCGAACATGCCCGAGACCGCGAGCCCGGTCTTCTTCGAGATCGAGGCGATGTCGTTGGTGTGGTCGAAATGGCCGTGGGTGATCAGGATCTCCGTCGCGCCCTCGAGCGCCTCGTCGGCGCGGTCGTCGGGCATCAGCGGGTTGCCCTCGAGCCAGGGGTCGATCAGCAGGACCTGATCCTCGATCTCGATGCGGAAGGAGCCGTGTCCGAGCCAGATGATCTTCATGATGGTAGCCTCCGGATGTGTGACCTCCGCGAGGGTAGCGCATGCGGGGAGGCGGTAAAGGGGCTCTGCCCCCTCTTGGCCTGCGGCCAATTCACCCCCGAGGGTATTTGTGCAACCGGAGAAGGGGCGGGCGTGGTCCTGCGGACCCGACGTTGCGAGGGCGGCGGCTCAGGCGGCGGGCCAGCGCGCGGCGAGATCGGCCATCAGCGCGCGGTCGGTGTCGTCGAGCGGGCCCTCGGCGCCGGGCCGGAAACGGTCGCGGAAGGCGGCGAGCAGGGCGCTGTCGTGCTCGGGGTCGGCGTGGTAGCCGGCGCGGCGTGCGTCGGCGTGGAAATCGCCCGGTGTCGCGGGCCGGGGCCGGACGGCGAGGCCGCGCCGGGCGAGGCGGGCCCAGTCGAGTTTCGGGCCGGGGTCGATCTTGCGACCCAGCGCGAGGTCGGCGTGGCCGATCACCCGCTCGGGCGGGATCCGCCAGCGCCGCAGGATGCCGGCGAGAAGCGTTTCGAGCGCGGCCATCTGCGGCTCGGGGAAGGGCTCGGCACCGGTATTGGCGATTTCGATGCCGATGGAGCGGGAATTGACCTCGGTCACGCTGCCCCAGGCGCCAAGGCCCGCGTGCCAGGCGCGCATGTCCTCGCGTACGAGCTGCCAGCAGGTGCCGTTGCGCGCCAGCACGTAATGCGCCGAGACCTGGCTTTCGGGGGCACATAGCCAGTCACGCGCGGCGATGGCGCTTGGCATGGCGGTGTAGTGCAGCACCACCATGTCGGCACACGCGCCGAGCCGGCGCGGGCCGAAGTTGTCACTGGGATGCCAGAGTGCGCAGGTCAGCCGCGCGCCGCGCGGAACGGCGCGGGATCCCAGGCGCAGGCAAAGCCGTCGCCATCGGGGTCGAGCCCCTTGCGGTCACGCTGCGGCCCGCCGGCGGCGAGGAAGGCTTCCTGCGCGAGGTCGGACGAGTTGTACGATCCGCAGGCGCGCGAGATCCGGTTGCCGTCGAACCGGCCGCGCCGCTCGTACAGCGGCGAGCCCACCGGGTTGGTGGTCTGCAGCGCGTAGGCGACGATGTTGGGCGCGCTGCTGTTGGGACGCGGCGGCAGATCGGTTGGGTTGATCACCTGGTACTGCGCCCGGTTCTGCGCGATGAGCTGCGCGTCGTCCTCGATGTCGCGCTCGGCCGAAACGGCCTCGAAGCTATTCTCGTTCGAGATCCCGGCCGAGTTGCTCACCACCTGCGGCGCGGGGTTGCCGGGCGCGGCCTGCACCGGCGCCACGCCGGAGTTCCGTGCCGCCGCGTTGGCTGCGGCGTCCGCTTCCGCGTCAGTGCCGTCGAGGGTCGTGGTCTCGACTTCGGTCGGGGCCTGGACGGTCACCTGGCCGGAGACCGCGCCCTGAGAGGCGACCTGGCGCTGCGCGTAGGTCTGGTAATCGCCGAAGCCGACGCCGGCCCCGCTGTCGGGAACTGCCGTGGTGCATGCCGACAGCGCAAGCGCCGCCACACCGCAAAGGAAAACCGTTCGCATTTCGATGCCCGTCACCTTTCTCTGTGCGCGTGCTGTTACCACCACCGGGCGGGCTTTTCCACGAAGCCCGCCGCCTGCTCGAGCGCATAGGCGGTATTCAGCAGATCGCCCTCTTCCCAGGGGCGCCCGATGAGCTGGAGCCCCAGCGGCAGGCCCTGCTTGTCCAGTCCTGCCGGAACGCTAACGCCCGGAAGGCCGGCAAGGTTCACGGTGACGGTGAAAACGTCGTTGAGATACATCTGAACCGGGTCCGCGTCCTTCATCTCGCCGAGGCCGAAGGCCGCCGAGGGCGTGGCCGGCGTGAGGATCGCGTCGACCCCCGCCGCGAAGACGTCCTCGAAGTCCTTCTTGATGAGGGTGCGGACCTTGCGGGCACGGTTGTAGTAGGCATCGTAGAAGCCCGCCGACAGCACGTAGGTGCCGACCATGACGCGGCGCTGCACCTCGGGGCCGAAGCCCTCGGCGCGCGTCTTCTCGTACATGTCGTTGATGCCTTCGCCGCTCGCCAGCGTGGCGCGGTGGCCGTAGCGCACCCCGTCGTAGCGCGCGAGGTTCGACGAGGCCTCTGCGGGCGCGATCACGTAGTAGGCGGGCAGCGCGTACTTGGTGTGCGGCAGCGAGATGTCGACGATCTTCGCACCGGCGTCGGCCAGCATCTCGCGGCCCTTCGCCCAGAGCGCCTCGATCTCGTCGGGCATGCCGTCCATGTGGTATTCGCGCGGAATGCCGATGGTCTTGCCGCGGATGTCGCCGGTCAGCATCGCCTCGAAGTCCGGCACCGGCAGGTCGGCCGAGGTGCTGTCCTTGGGGTCGTGACCGCACATCGCCTGCAGCACGATGGCCGCGTCGCGCACGTCCTTGGTCATCGGGCCGGCCTGGTCGAGCGAGCTGGCGAAGGCGACGATGCCCCAGCGCGAGCAGCGCCCGTAGGTCGGCTTGATGCCGGTGATGCCGGTGAAGGCGGCGGGCTGGCGGATCGAGCCGCCGGTGTCGGTGCCGGTCGCCGCGAGGCAGAGGTCGGCCGCGACCGCTGCCGCCGAGCCGCCCGACGAGCCGCCGGGGGTCAGCTGCGCGTCGTCGTTGCCGCGCCGCCAGGGGTTCACCGCGTTGCCGTAGGTGCTGGTCTCGTTCGACGAGCCCATGGCGAACTCGTCCATGTTGAGCTTGCCCAGCATCACCGCGCCAGCGTCGAAGAGCTGGCCGGTGACGGTGGATTCATACTCCGGGCGGAACCCCTCGAGGATGCGCGAGGCGGCCTGCGATGCGACACCCCTGGTGCAGAAGAGATCCTTGATCCCCATCGGGATGCCGCACATCGCGGGCGCGTCGCCGGCCTTGATCCGGGCGTCGGCGGCGCGGGCCTGCTCGAGCGCGCTCTCGGGGGTCTTGTGCACGTAGGCGTTCAGCGCCCCGGCCTCCTCGATGGCCGAAAGACAGGCCTCGGTCAGCTCCACGCTGGTCACTTCGCCCGCGCGCAGCGCGTCGCGCGCACCGGCGACCTTCATCTTCGTCAGTTCGCTCATTCCACCACCTTCGGCACTGCAAAGAACCCTTCGCGGGCATCGGGCGCGTTCGACAGGATCTTCTCCTGCATGCCCCCGTCGGTCACCCCATCCTCGCGGCGCTTCAGCCGCATCGGCGTGACCGAGACCATGGGTTCCACGCCCTCGACGTCGACCTCGTTCAGCTGCTCGATGAAATCGAGGATGTTCGAGAATTCCTGCGCCAGCGCGGGCAGCTGCTCTTCCTCGACCCGGATCCGGGCGAGCTTCGCCACGCGGGCGGCGGTATCGGTGTCGATCGACATCGGCGGGCTCCGTTGTCCTGAATTTGTCCCGCCCGCTTTACCGCCGCTGTCTCCGGGCCGCAAGCGCCGCGGCGGGGCAGGGGCGGGGCCCGGGCCTTCTTCTGGCTTCAAATATCCCCGGGGTGAATGCGCCGCAGGCGCAGAGGGGCAGCGCCCCTGCCGCCGTGCAGCGGCAGACCCGGCCGCCGCGGGGCGGTCGGTCGCCGCCTATTCCAGCTCGTAGGGCAGCACGTCGCGGCGCTCGGGATGGATGGAGAGCCGCTTCTCCAGCGGCGGCACCGAGCGCTGGTGGCAGTTGGTGCGCTCGCAGATCCGGCAGGAAATGCCGATCGGCTCGAAGGCCCCGTCGCGGCCGAGGTCCAGCCCGTCGGCGTAGACCAGCGCGCCTGCGTGTTTGACCTCGCAGCCGAGCGCCATGGCGTAGCGCCGCACCGGCGCGCCGAAATGGCCGCCGCGCTTGGGCACGTCGCGGGCGAGCAGCACGTAACGCACCCCGTCCGGGGTCTCGGCGAGCTGGCGCAGGAAATGGCCGGGCGTCTCGAAGGCGCGGTGCACGTTCCACAGCGGGCAGGCGCCGCCGAAGCGGGCGAACTGCAGCCGCGTGGCGGAGTGGCGCTTGGTGATCGTGCCGGCCTGGTCGACGCGGGCGAAGAAGAACGGAATGCCCTTGGCGCCGGGCCGCTGCAGCGTCGAGAGCCGGTGCGCCACCTGCTCGATCGAGGCGCCGAAGCGCGCCGCCAGCAGCTCGAGGTCGTGGCGGGTTTCCTGCGCCGCCGCGAGGAAGCGGCCGTAGGGCATCATCGCCGCCCCGGCGAAGTAGTTGGCGAGCCCCAGCTTGGCGATGGCGCGCGCCGCGTCGGACTGGAACCGGGCGAGGTCGAGCGTCGCCTCCAGAAGGTCGTTCTGGCGCAGCAGCGCCACCTGCACCAGCAGCTGGAAGGTCTGGGTCTCGGGCGGCACGAGGCTCGAGAGCGTCAGTTCGCGCTTTTCCGCGTCCCAGGCGCGCAAGGTGGTGGTGTGGGTCCGCTCGACCCGTATGCCGCGCTCGCGCAGCCGAGAGATCACGCCGGCGCGCAGGTCGCCGGCGATGCCTTCGGCGAAATGCTCGGCGGCGCGGTCCATGGCGTCGATGTAGTTGTCGCAGTAGTGGAAGAAGTCGCGCACTTCCTCCCACGGCGAGGGCTGCAGCTGCGCATCCTCGCGCCCCAGCGCCTCGTCGAGACTGGCGAGCCGCTCGTGGGTCTGCCGGTAGGCGCGGTGCAGTTCGAGAAAGGCGCGCGCCAGCGCCGGCGCGTTCGAGGCGGTGAGCCGCAGGTCGGCGAGCGGCGGCGCCTCGGCGAAGATCGGGTCGGCCAGCGCCTCGCGCATGTCGGTGACCAGCCGCTCGCTGTCGCCCTGTCCCAGCTCGGTGACGTCGAAGCCGAATTCCTGCGCCAGCGCCAGCACCACCGTGGTCGAGACCGGCCGGTTGTTGTTCTCCATCTGGTTCAGGTAGGGCAGCGAGATCCCCAGCTTGGCGGCGAAATCCTTCTGCGTGAGGCTCAGCCGGCCGCGCAGGTCGCGCAGCTTGGCGCCCGCGTAGAGCTTGCGTGTGGCCATCGGTCTCCTCCCGTGGGTTCGCTGGTTTGCGAAACGTGACGGCCAAGTTTGCAAATCCGCGCGCCGGGGTCCAGCCCGGATGCCGGGTGCCGGGCTCAGGCGGTGCCGAGCCCGCCCAGCTGCCGCTCGCGGCGGATCACCACGAGGATCGCCGCGACCGAGGCGATGCCGGTCGAGAACATCAGCCACAGCAGGGGCCAGGCGCCGGTTCCGGGATGCAGCAGGGCGCCCGCAAGTGCCGAGAGCGCAGCGCCGCCGCCGATCATGATCGCGCCGGCGAGCCCCGAGGCGGTGCCCGCCAAATGGGGACGCACCGACAGCGCGCCGGCGGTGGCATTGGGGATGGTCATGCCGTTTCCAAGGCCGACGAAGGTCATGTAGCCGAAGAACGTCCACTCCGACTGGAAGCCCATGGCAAAGGTGACCAGCGCCAGCGCCAGACCGCCGGTGTTCACGATGCAGCCCCAGAGGATCATCCGGTTGATGCCGACGCGCGCCGAGAATTTTCCCGACAGCCCGTTGCCGATCATGTAGCCCACGGCGGGCGCGCCGAAGAAGAAGCCGAGGACGGCCGGGGTCAGGCCGAAGACCTCGGAGCCCACGAAGGGTGCGCCGCCGAGGTAGGCGAAGAAGGCGCCCGAGGAAAAGGCGCAGCTCAGCGCGTAGCCCCAGAAGCGCGGGCTGCGGAACAGCTCGGGATACTCGCTGAACTGCTGGCCCAGCGACAGCCCGCGCGACACCGCGGTCTCGCCGAGGTCGCGCCAGCTCAGCCAGAAGATCGCGGCCCCCAGTCCGAACAGCAGCCAGAAGGTCGCCTGCCAGCCGAAGGCTTCGCCCAGCACGCCGCCGATCACCGGGCCGACCATCGGCACCACGGCGACGCCCATGGTGACGTAGCCGATCATCGAGGCCGCCTGGTCCTGCGGAACGATGTCGCGCACCACGGCGCGGCTCAGCACCATCGCCGAGACGATCACCGCCTGGCACATCCGGAAGGCGAGAAAGAGCGCCACGTTGGGCGCGAAGATGCAGCCCAGCGTGGCCACGAGGAACAGCCCCAGCCCCCACAGAATCACCGGTCTGCGCCCGAACTTGTCCGAGATGGGGCCGATCAGGATCTGCAGCACCGCGTTCACGCCGAGGTAGATCGCGACCGAAAGCTGCATGAGCCTGTACTCGGTCTCGAAATGTGCCGTCATCTTGGGCAGCGACGGCAGGAACACGTTCATCGCAAGCGCCGAGATTCCGGCCAGCAGGATGAGTGTGACAATATGTGGCGGCGTGGTTTGATCCAGGAACCGGATGCGGGGCGGATTTTCCATGTAAGGAGGGGTAGGACCGAAACCGGAGTTTGTCCATTCCGCTTGCGATGCGTGCCTGCGCTTTGCGAGTTTGCAATTTGCTCGACAAGTCATTTTCCAAGTTTGCAAATTTGCCGAATTTGACTTGAGCGGGAAGGACGCCTCTGTATGGTCACGCCAAACGAAAGGGACGGCCATGAAAGACATTCTGCATGAACTGGAAGACCGGCGTGCCGGTGCCCGCATCGGCGGTGGTCAGAAGCGGATCGACGCGCAGCACGCCAAGGGCAAGCTGACCGCGCGCGAACGTATCGAGCTGCTTGTCGACGAGGGCAGCTTCGAGGAGTACGACATGTTCGTGGCTCATCGCTGCACCGACTTCGGCATGGAGAAGAACCGCCCCTACGGCGATGGCGTGGTGACCGGCTGGGGCACGATCAACGGCCGCATGGTCTACGTCTTCAGCCAGGACTTCACGGTGCTCGGCGGGTCCGTTTCGGCCACCCACGCGATGAAGATCTGCAAGATCATGGACATGGCGATGCAGAACGGCGCGCCGGTGATCGGCCTCAACGACTCGGGCGGTGCCCGCATCCAGGAGGGTGTCGACAGCCTCGCGGGCTACGCCGAGATCTTCCAGCGCAACATCATGGCCTCGGGGGTGATCCCGCAGATCAGCGTCATCATGGGCCCCTGCGCCGGCGGCGCGGTCTACAGCCCGGCCATGACCGACTTCATCTTCATGGTGAAGGATACCTCCTACATGTTCGTGACCGGCCCCGACGTGGTGAAGACGGTCACCAACGAGGTCGTCACCGCCGAGGAACTGGGCGGGGCCTCCACCCACACCAAGAAGTCGAGCGTCGCCGACGGCGCCTTCGAGAACGACGTGGAGGCGCTTGCCGAAGTGCGCCGTCTCGTGGACTTCCTGCCGCTCAACAACCGCGAGAAGCCGCCGGTGCGGCCCTTCTTCGATGACGTGGCGCGGGTCGAGAGCTCGCTCGACACGATCATCCCCGAGAACGCCAACCAGCCCTACGACATGAAGGAACTGATCCTGAAGGTCGCGGACGAAGGCGATTTCTACGAGATACAGGAAGAGCACGCCAAGAACATCATCACCGGCTTCATCCGGCTCGAGGGTCAGACCGTGGGCATCGTGGCGAACCAGCCGATGGTGCTGGCGGGCTGCCTCGACATCGACAGCTCGAAGAAGGCCGCGCGTTTCGTGCGGTTCTGCGATGCCTTCGAGATCCCGCTGCTGACCTTCGTCGACGTGCCGGGCTTCCTGCCGGGCACCGGTCAGGAATACGGTGGCGTCATCAAGCATGGCGCGAAGCTGCTCTTTGCCTACGGCGAGGCGACGGTGCCGAAGGTGACCGTCATCACCCGCAAGGCCTATGGCGGCGCCTACGACGTGATGAGCTCGAAGCACCTGCGCGGCGACGTGAACTACGCCTGGCCGACCGCGGAAATCGCGGTGATGGGGGCCAAGGGGGCGACCGAGATCATCCATCGCGCCGACCTCGGTGACGCGGAGAAGATCGCCAAGCACACCGCCGACTACGAGGACCGCTTCGCGAATCCCTTCGTTGCCGCCGAGCGCGGGTTCATCGACGAGGTGATCCAGCCCCGCTCGACCCGCCGCCGGGTGAGCCGTGCCTTCGCCATGCTGCGCAACAAGAAGCTCAGCAACCCGTGGAAGAAGCACGACAACATCCCGCTCTGATCCGGTCGCGGGGGAGTCATGGGCCGCAAGGGCTGGCATACGCATGCGCAGGGCGGGGCGCTGATCCTCGCCCGCCGGTGGCCGGCGCGCTTCGACCTGAGCGTCGAGACGCGGCTGCTGCCGGTGCGCCGACGCGCGCGCCTGGCCCACCAGGTGCGGCAGGATCTGTGGCGCGCGCTGCAGGACCTGCGTGGCTTCTCGCCCTGCGTGCTCGTCGAGGACACGGGGCAGGGCACGCTCGTGCGGGCCGGTGGTCAGCTCGACGCGCAGGCCCCGAGGGCCCGCGCCGAGGCCGGCATCGCCGAGTTGCTCGAGGATCCGCGCCGTCGGGCGCGCTGGCTTCGGTGGGCGTCATGAACCGCGCCGGAGCTCGTCTCCTGCCCGGCGTGGCGCTGGTGCTCGGTCTCGCCGGGCCGGCGTTTCCGCTGGCCGAGGCCGCCCTGATCGAGGTGCCTTCGGGCATGCCGGTGCGCTTCCATGACGCCATCGCGGGCGAGCAGGGGGTGGCTTCGGTCTACCGGTTCCGCTTCGTCGCACCGGAGATCGGCGGTGCGGCGCCACGGCCTTACGAGGAGGTCGCCCCGGACATGGACGCGCTGTGCCAGGGGTTCGCACTGTCGCAGCTTGATGGCGGCGATCCACCCGCTGACCGTATCGTGATCTCGCTCATGGCGGAGGTGGTCGCGTTCGGCGATCCTTCGCCGGGCACACCACAGTATTTCGAGGCCTACAGTCTGCGTGACGGCCGCTGCATCTGGGAAGCTTTCTGATGTATCCACAACATCTTGCGGAAAAATCTGCAGGCATGACGCGAATTGCGTCTTTGTCGCCACAAATATCGCATCCGGAGCGCGAAAGATATTGTCCCGCTCACAATTGGGCTATGTTTGGGGTCGGTCACCCCAGAGTGATCGACATAACGGAACGAGGACAGGCAGGGCCGTCAGGCCGTGTCGGTTCCAAAGAACCAGACAGGAGTATAACATGTCCAAGAGCATCAAAGTTCTGGCAATGCTGGGTCTCTTCGGCCTTGCAGCGTGCGGTGGTCAGCAGGAAGAAGAGTTCGTCGTGGTCGACCCCGAGCCGATCTCGACCGAGCCGGTCTACACCGGCAAGTACAAGTGATCTTGCGGGGCGGGCCCGCAAGCCCGCCCCTCTTCGACCCCGCGCGGTGGCCATTTCCTTCGGGGAGGGCGGGTCATGCTGAAACACCGCGGTTTCCCGAGCCGGCTCACCGGCACCGACTTCCAGTTCACCATTCGTCGCGCCAACCCGCGCGGGATCACGCCGCTGACCCGCCGCGAGCGCTATCGCGACCGCAAGGCGGTGGACAAGCGCGCCGACCTCGCCTTCGTGGCGGCGCTCTGGGCGCATTTCGGCAACGAACCCTTCGAACGCGGCAACCTTGATGCCGGTCGGCTCTCGTGGCTCTTCGGACGCGAGGTGCTGCCCTATGACGACCCCTTCGATCCCGAAAGCTACGACGCGCTCCTGATCATCGACGAGCAGGCGGCCCGCGCGAGCTATCCCGAGGCCTTCGAGGAGGGCGACGAATGGGTCTGAGCCGCGCCCCCCGTGCCCCCGGTTGGCGGAATGGCGCTCATCTTGAGGGTGGGCGAGGACGCCTCTTTCAACCGCAGGGTGAATCGGTCAGTGTGGACGTGTTGCGAGTCGCCGGGCGCCAACGCAGGGCGCCCGGGATTCACCGTTACCCTTCCCCTTGCGGACGGTCCGGTTCATCCCCTTGCCGGCCGTCCGCCTTTCTTTCCGTAGCTTCCCCGTATCGCCGCGCGCGACATCCCGCCGATATTCGGCGTGTCCCCGCGCATGTGGTTGGGCGCGCGAAAAAAATGGCATGGAACTCCGCGCCCAGACGTGGCGTTGTGTCGTGGAAGGTTTTCACGGAACACAAGGAGTTTCCATCATGGCAAAGACCGCCATTCGCCTCGCAGCCATCCTCGGCCTTTTCACCGTCGCAGCCTGCGAGACCTCGGATCTCGGCCGTGCCGGCATGGGCGCAGGCACCGGTTACCTGGTCGACCGCGCAACCGGCGGTGACGGCACCGTGGGCGCAGCCGTGGGCGCGACCGCAGGCATCGTCTGCGACGACGTCACGCCGCAGTACTGCAACTAAGACAGTTTCGATCGCCACCGCGCCCGGCGCGGTGACCGATCCGTTTTGCCAGCCATCGGAGCCCACGCGGGCCCCGGTGGCTTTTTTTGTGGCCGCGCGCACCTTCGCGTCGCGTGCGCCTGGGAATACCGTAGGAAAGGGACAGACATGTTCGACAAGATCCTGATCGCCAACCGGGGCGAGATTGCCTGCCGGGTCATCAAGTCGGCGCAGAAGATGGGCATCAAGACGGTGGCCGTCTACTCCGAGGCCGACAAGCACGCGCTGCATGTCGCCATGGCCGACGAGGCGGTGCACATCGGGCCGCCGCCGGCGAACCAGTCCTATATCGTGATCGACAAGATCATGCAGGCGATCAAGGACACCGGTGCGCAGGCGGTGCACCCGGGCTACGGCTTCCTGTCCGAGAACCCGAAGTTCGCCGATGCGCTCGAAGCGGCCGGCGTCGCCTTCATCGGACCGCCGAAGGGCGCGATCGAGGCGATGGGCGACAAGATCACCTCGAAGAAACTGGCGAAAGAGGCCGGCGTGAGCACCGTGCCCGGCTACATGGGCATCATCGAGGACGCCGACGAGGCGGTGAAGATCAGCCAGGAGATCGGCTACCCGGTGATGATCAAGGCCTCCGCCGGCGGCGGCGGCAAGGGCATGCGCATCGCATGGAACGACGAGGAAGCGCGCGAGGGCTTCCAGTCGTCCAAGAACGAGGCGGCGAGCTCCTTCGGGGACGACCGCATCTTCATCGAGAAGTTCGTGACGCAGCCGCGCCACATCGAGATCCAGGTGCTCTGCGATGCGCATGGCAACGGCCTGTGGCTGAACGAGCGCGAATGCTCGATCCAGCGCCGCAACCAGAAGGTCGTCGAAGAGGCGCCGTCGCCGTTCCTTGACCCCGAGACCCGCAAGGCGATGGGCGAGCAGGCCGTGGCTCTGGCCAAGGCCGTCGATTACACCAGCGCGGGCACGGTGGAATTCATCGTCGACGCCGACAAGAACTTCTACTTCCTCGAGATGAACACCCGTCTTCAGGTGGAGCACCCGGTTACCGAGCTGATCACCGGCATCGACCTTGTCGAGCAGATGATCCGCGTCGCCAACGGCGAGGCGCTGAGCATCACGCAGGACGACGTCAAGATCAACGGCTGGGCCATCGAGAACCGCCTCTACGCCGAGGACCCCTATCGCAACTTCCTGCCCTCCATTGGCCGGCTGACGCGCTACCGTCCGCCGGAAGAGGGCAAGCTGGGCGAGGGGATCGTGCGCAACGATACCGGCGTCTTCGAGGGCGGCGAGATCTCGATGTACTACGACCCGATGATCGCCAAGCTCTGCACCTGGGGGCACACCCGCTCCGAGGCGATCGAGACCATGCGCAACGCGCTCGACAGCTTCGAGGTCGAGGGCATCGGGCACAACCTGCCGTTCCTCTCGGCCGTGATGGATCATCCGCGGTTCATCTCGGGCAACATCTCGACCGCCTTCATCGCCGAGGAATATCCCGACGGCTTCGAGGGCGTGACGCTGGGCGAGGACAAGCTGCGCGACATCGCCGCAGCCGCAGCCGCGATGAACCGCGTGGCCGAGATCCGGCGCGCGCGGATCTCGGGCGTGCTCGACAACCACGAGCGCACCGTGGGCGAGGAGTGGAACGTCGCGCTGCAGGGGCAGAGCTTCGACGTGACCGTCGCGGCGGACAAGTCGGGCTCGACCATCACCTTCGCGGACGGTGACGAGATCCGGGTCGACGGCGACTGGACCCCGGGTCACGCGCTGGCCCACATGAGCGTCAACGGGCGGCCGCTCGTGCTCAAGGTCGGCAAGATCTCGGGCGGGTTCCGCATCCGCTCGCGCGGCGCCGATCTCAAGGTGCACGTGCGGACCCCGCGTCAGGCCGAGCTCGCGCGGCTGATGCCCGAGAAGCTGCCGCCGGACACCTCGAAGATGCTGCTCTGCCCGATGCCGGGCCTGATCGTCTCGCTCAACGTGGCCGAGGGCGACGAGGTGCAGGAGGGCCAGGCGCTCTGCACCGTCGAGGCGATGAAGATGGAGAACATCCTGCGGGCGGAACGTCGTGGCGTGGTCAAGAAGATCAACGCCGGGCCGGGCGACAGCCTCGCCGTCGACGACGTCATCATGGAGTTCGAATGATGTCTGCCGCTTCCCGCACAGAGTTCCCGTCTCCGGCCCACGCGGCCGGGGCGCGGAGCGTGTGGGGAGCGGCACAATTTTTCCTGAGCGTCCTGCCGGAGCCCGCGAGATGACACCCGACCGCCCCAATGTCCAAAGCCTGCGGAAACCCGTTTCCGCCATGCTGGCGTGGGGGCGTCGGGCAGGGGACCGGTGCGATGCGTGGTATCTCGGGGATGGGGCGTGGGCTGCTGCTGGCGGTGCCGCTCATGCTGTCGGCGTGCTTCTACGGCACCGAGGGGCAGCTGCGCGGAAAACTGTCCGACACGCTCTACCTGCGCGATACGCTCTACTTCCGCGACCGCCTGGGCTGCACGGCGGCCCTGTTCTCGATCTACACGCGCCATCCGAGACCCCGGGTGATGCGGGCCGGCGACGTGGCCGCGGCGCTGTCGCTGCTCGACCGGGGCAAGCCGGTGGCCTTCGAGACCGGGCTCAGCCCCGACGGTATCTCGCGCGCGGTGCTGGAACACGAGACCCGCAGCGGGCTGGGAATCGTCTCGGCCGGGGTGTCGGGGGCGACGCAGTGCCTCGAGCCGGCGCTCGAGGAACCGCTCTACAGGGCCATGCTCGACCCGCAGGTGGTCACGGTCTACGACCCGCAGGCAAAGGTGCTGGCGCTGATCGAATGGTCCGAGAAACGCGCCTGGGTGCTGCGCTCCTTCGACTGAGGGCGGCTCACTCGGCGGGCGGTTGCGGCGCGTTCAACCGGTCGCGCACCTCCTGCTGGCGCAGCGGCTGCTTGTCGATCGAGCGCGAGATTTCCCGCACGTGCCAAGGTGCCGGCTTGCGGAACAGGATCGTGCCGTCCTTGGCGATGAGCGCGAGCATGAAGCCGTTCGGGCGCAGCGCGCGGCGGATCGGCGAGCGGGCCGACGGGTCGGTGTCGGTGATGACCACCACGTCGCGGTCGACCAGCGCATCGAGTCGGTCGGTGACGAGTTGCATCTGCTGCACGAAACGCGGGTCCGCCGGGTTGTCGGCGAAGACCACGAGCGGCCGCTTGATCCAGAGGAAGTCTTCGAGTGTCGCCTCGCCAGCCGGGCGGATCGTCTCGGCCTCGGGGGTCTCGGCACCCTGTGCCGCACCGAGGCCGGCGGTGAGGGTCAGCCCCGCGAGCAGGGCGAGAAGCATGCGGCGTGTCATGCCTCAAGATATAGGCGCGCCGACCGGCGTCGCACAATGTTTCGCGGCGTCTGCGTCGAAATTTTCCTGTCTTAACCGCTTTCTCACCGGGAGGGCCGCATGATGACGCGATCCCTTCACACGGAGACGGCGGTTCATGGACATCATCCTGCACCCGGGCGCGCACCGCACGGGCACGACCACGTTCCAGTCCTACCTGCGGGGCGCAGAGGGCGCCCTGACGGCGCAGGGGCTGGTGGCGTGGGAGCCCCGGCGCACCCGCAAGGGGCTGTTTCACGGGCTCTTCGATCCGTGCCCCTGCGCCTGTCCGACGGGCAGGGCGGAGGGGCGCGTACGGCTCGCACTTTCGTCCGCCACGCGGCAGGGGGCCAAGGCGCTGATCGTGTCGGAAGAGAACATGCTCGGCACCCCGCGGGCCTGCCTGCGCGCGCGGCGGCTCTACCCGGACGCGGCGACGCGGCTGGCGCGGATGGGCGCGGCCCTTGGCGCGGTGCGGCGCGTGGTGCTGCAGATCCGCTCGCCAGAGATGTGGTGGGCCTCGACGCTGGCCTTCCTGCTGCCGCGTGGTGCCCCGCTGCCCGATCCATCAACGCTTGCCACGCTGGCAGAGGCCCGGCGCAGCTGGCGGCACGTCATCGGCGACATCCGCGCGGCGCTGCCCGAGGCCGAGATCGTGGTCACCCCCTTCGAGCGGCTGGTCTCGCGCCCCGATCTTCTGCTGCGCTGCGCCACCGGGCAGGCCGGCCCGGCGCTGCCGCCGGGGGGCATCTGGACGCACCGCAGCCCGCGGCTCGCAGAGCTGCGCGCGGTGCTTGCGGCGCGCGGCGAGGACCCTTTGCGGCTGCCCGAGGGCGAGGGGCGCTGGATGCCGTTCACGCCCGCGCAGGCAGCGGCGCTGCGCGAAAGGTATTCCGACGACCTGTTCTGGCTGCACGCCGGGGCGGGTGGTCTGGCCCGACTGACAGAGGACCCGGAGCACGGAGAGGACAGCGCAGCCTGGCCCCCGGCTCCACCAAGGAGAGGACAGGACGATGACAGCCAAACTGGACAACTGGCAGGCACTCGCTGAAAAGGAACTGAAGGGCCGCCCGCTGGAGGGCCTGAACTGGAAGACGCTCGAGGGCATCGAGGTCAAGCCGCTCTATACCCCCGCCGACATCGAGGGGCTGCCGCAGATCGACGAGGTTCCGGGTGTCGAGCCATTCACCCGCGGCGTGCGCGCGACCATGTACACCGGCCGTCCGTGGACGATCCGGCAGTATGCGGGCTTTTCCACCGCCGAGGAGTCGAACGCCTTCTACCGCAAGGCGCTGGCCGCCGGTCAGCAGGGCGTGTCGGTGGCCTTCGACCTCGCCACCCATCGTGGCTACGACAGCGACCACCCGCGCGTCGTGGGCGACGTGGGCAAGGCCGGCGTCGCCATCGACTCGGTCGAGGACATGAAGGTTCTCTTCGACGGCATCCCGCTCGATCAGATCTCGGTCTCGATGACCATGAACGGCGCGGTGATCCCGGTGCTGGCGAACTTCATCGTCACCGGTGAAGAGCAGGGCCACGACAAGTCGGTGCTGTCCGGGACCATCCAGAACGACATCCTGAAAGAGTTCATGGTGCGGAACACCTACATCTATCCGCCCGAACCCTCGATGCGCATCATCTCGGACATCATCGAGTATACCTCGAACGAGATGCCGCGCTTCAACTCGATCTCGATCTCCGGCTACCACATGCAGGAAGCGGGCGCGAACCTCGTGCAGGAGCTCGCGTTCACGCTGGCCGACGGCAAGGAATACGTGAAGACGGCGATGGATGCCGGCATGGACATCGACAAGTTCGCCGGCCGGCTGTCGTTCTTCTTCGCCATCGGCAAGAACTTCTTCATGGAGATCGCCAAGCTGCGCGCCGCGCGGATGCTGTGGTCGCGCATCATGACCGAGCTCGGCGCCAAGTCGTCGCGCTCGAAGATGCTGCGCACGCACTGCCAGACCTCGGGCGTGTCGCTGGCCGAGCAGGATCCCTACAACAACGTCATCCGCACCGCCTACGAGGCGATGAGCGCGGTGCTCGGCGGCACCCAGTCGCTGCACACCAACGCGCTCGACGAGGCGATCGCGCTGCCGACCGAGTTCTCGGCCCGGATCGCGCGCAACACCCAGCTCATCCTGCAGGAAGAGACCGGCGTGACCAAGGTCGTCGACCCGATGGCCGGCTCCTACTACGTCGAGAAGCTGACCGCCGACCTTGCCGAGGCCGCGTGGAAGCTGATCGAGGAGGTCGACGAGATGGGCGGCATGACCAAGGCGGTGGCCTCGGGCATGCCCAAGCTGCGCATCGAGGAGACCGCCGCCCGCCGGCAGGCCGACATCGACCGCGGCGACGACGTGATCGTCGGCGTGAACAAGTATCGGCTCGAGAAGGAAGACGAGCTCGACATCCTCGACATCGACAACGCCAAGGTGCGTGACGGTCAGGTCAAGGCGCTCGAGCGCATCCGCGCGACGCGCGACCAGGCCGCCTGCGACGCGGCGCTGGCCGAGCTCGAGCGGCGGTCGAAGGAGGGCGGCAACCTGCTGGAAGCCGCGGTGGAAGCAGCCCGTGCCCGGGCCACGGTCGGAGAGATCAGCATGGCGATGGAAAAGGTGTTCGGCCGTCACCGGGCCGAGGTGAAGACGCTCGCGGGCGTATACGGTGCCGCCTACGAGGGCGACGAGGGCTTTGCCGCCATCCAGAAATCCGTCGAGGATTTCGCCGAGGCAGAAGGCCGCCGTCCGCGCATGCTGGTGGTCAAGATGGGCCAGGACGGCCATGACCGTGGCGCCAAGGTCATCGCCACCGCCTTTGCCGACATCGGCTTCGACGTCGACGTCGGCCCGCTGTTCCAGACCCCGGAAGAGGCGGCGCAGGACGCGATCGACAACGACGTGCACATCGTCGGCATCTCGAGCCAGGCGGCGGGGCACAAGACCCTTGCGCCGCAGCTCGTCAAGGCACTGAAGGAGCAGGGGGCCGAGGATATCATCGTGATCTGCGGCGGCGTGATCCCGCACCAGGATTACCAGTTCCTGTATGACGCCGGGGTCAAGGCGATCTTCGGACCGGGCACCAACATCCCCGACGCGGCGCAGGACATCCTGAAGCTCATCGGCTCCTCGCGGGGCTGACGCGCCGCTGTTGTGACGTGTTTGGCGCGGGCCGGGGCAACCTCCGGCCCGCGATGCGTTTTTGCATTTGCTTGCCGGGGGCCGTGCCCTATCGTTCCACAGCTGAACGAACGACGGGCGGGGCATGACGCTGAAGCTGGAACTGGACCACATCGCGGTGCTGGGCGAGAGCCTGGAAGAAGCCGTCGCCCACGCCGAGTCGGCGGTGGGGATGCCGTTGCTGCCCGGCGGCACCCATCCACGCTACGGCACCCACAACCAGCTTCTCGGGCTGGGCGGCGTCTACCTCGAGGCGCTGGCCATCGACCCCGCAGCCGAGCCGCCGACCGAACCACGCTGGTTCGGGCTCGACCGCTTCAAGGGGCCGGCGCGGCTCGACAAGTGGATCTGCCGGGTGCGCGACATGGACGAGGCGCTGGCGGCGCTGCCGATGGCGGGCCGCCCGGTCGAGCTGTCGCGCGGGCGGCTGCGCTGGCTGATGTCGGTGCCCGGGGACGGGATGCTGCCCTATGACGGCATGTTCCCGGCGCTGATCCAGTGGCTGAGCCCGGTGCCCGCCGGGGCGATCCTCTCGGCGTCGGGCGCGCGGCTCACCGGTCTCGAGGTCATCCATCCCGAGGCCGAGGGGCTCGAGGCGCTGCTGGCGCCATATCTCGATGCGCCGCTGGTCCGGTTCGCGACCGGCGCCCGCCCCGCGCTGCGTGCCGAGTTGCGCACCCCGCAGGGCCAGCTTCGCATCCTGCAATGACCGTCCCGCGATGATCGTGCGCCCGGCCCGCGCGGAGGACGCCGCGCCGCTCGTGGCCCTCTGGAACCCGTGGATCCGCGACACGGCGATCACCTTCACCACCGACGAAAAAACCGAGGCCGGACTCGCGGCCGACATCGCCGCGCGCGGTCCCGCCTTCGTGGTGGCGGAGGACGGCGGCGCGCTCCTGGGGTTCGCGACCTTCTTTCCGTTCCGCGCGGGGCCGGGCTACGCCTGGACGAAGGAACACACGGTCATCCTCGCCCCCGAGGCAAGAGGTCGCGGGGCGGGACGCGCGCTCATGGCGGCGCTCGAAGACGAGGCGCAGCGGCAGGGGGTGCATGCGCTGATGGCCGGGATTTCGGCGGAAAACCCTGCAGGCGTGGCGTTTCACGCCGCCATCGGCTTTCACGAGGTCGCACGGCTGCCGCAGGTCGGTCGGAAGTTCGACCGCTGGATGGACCTTGTGCTGATGCAGAAATTTCCGTGATCCGTCCTGACACCGCCGCGCAGAGCGCGTAAACTCCGCCCATGTCGATCTGGACCCGCATATCCGAGGCGCTTTCCGCGCTGGCCAAGGGCGAAGGGCTGGGCGCGGTCTTCGACCGTCTCCGCCAGCCGCCCGAGCGCACCGTTGCCTTCACCATCGCGGTGATCGCGCTGTCTGCGAAGATGGCCAAGGCCGACGGCCGGGTCACGCGCAACGAGGTGGCCGCCTTCCGCGAGATCTTCTCGATCCCGCCGGAAGACGAGGCCGCCGCTGCGCGGGTCTTCAACCTCGCGCGGCAGGACGTGGCCGGCTTCGAGGAATACGCGCGCCGCATCCGCCGGATGTTCGACGGCAACAAGGGGCCGATCTGCGACCTGATGGAGGGGCTCTTCTACATCGCGGTGGCCGACGGTCAGTATCACCCGGACGAGGCCGAGTTCCTCGAGCGGGTGGCCGAGATCTTCGAGATCCCGGCGTCGCAGTTCCGTGCCATCCGCAGCCGCTTCGTGCCCGATGCAGAGCCCGATCCCTACGCGGTGCTGGGCGTCTCGCACGACGCGCCGCTCGCCGAGATCCGCCGCCAGTGGCGGCAACTCGTCCGCGACAGCCACCCCGACGTGATGCAGGCGCGCGGCGTGCCGGAAGAGGCGGTGAAGCTCTCCGAGAAGCGCCTCATCGACATCAACCGCGCCTGGGAGGAAATCTCGGCGCAGCGGGCCGCCTGAGCGCGAGCCGGTGCGGCTGGCCACCTACAACGTCGAATGGTTCGACGCGCTCTTCGACGACGCGGGAACGCTGCTGGCCGATGACCGCTGGTCTGCCCGGCATGACATAACGCGGGCGCAGCAGATCGAGGCGCTCGGCATCGTCTTCACCGCCGTCGATGCCGATGCTTGGATGATCGTCGAGGCCCCCGACAGCAACACCCGCCGCAACACCACCCGGGCGCTGAACGCTTTTGCCGAGGCCTTCGACTTGCGCACGCGGGCCGTGCTGACCGGTTTCCTGAACGGCACCCAGCAGGAGATCGCGCTGCTCTACGACCCGGCGGTGCTGACCGTGCGGCATGCGCCGGAGGGCACGCCCGGGGGTGAGGTGCCGCGCTTCGACGGGGTGTTCCGAATCGACCTCGACATCGACGAGACCGAGGACCGCGTGACCTTTTCGAAGCCACCGCTCGAGGTCGCGGCGGTCACCGCCCGGGGGCACGAGCTGCGGCTGATCGGTGCGCACCTGAAGTCCAAGGCGCCGCATGGCGCCGAGACCCGCGACCAGATCATGCGGCCGGGGATCGCCAACCGGCGCAAGCAGTTGGCGCAGGCGATCTGGCTGCGGCGGCGCGTCCGCACGCATCTCGAGGCCGGCGACAGCGTGATCGTGATGGGCGACCTGAACGACGGCCCGGGTCTCGATGAATACGAGCATCTCTTCGGGCGCAGCTCGGTCGAGATCGTGCTGGGCGACGGCGGGCCACGGCTCCACGATCCGAACGCCGTGGCGACGCTGGGCTCGAAGCTTGGGCCGCATCCGACCTCGGCGCGGTTCTACCTGAAGGGCGAGAAGCGGTTCCTGCAGGCGATGCTCGACTACATCATGGTGTCGCCGGACCTCGCGGCGATGGGGCCGCGCTGGCGGATCTGGCACCCGTTCGACGATCCGGTCTGCTGGAAGACGCCGGAATTGCGCGAGGCGCTTCTCGTGGCATCGGACCATTTCCCGGTGTCGCTCGACATCGACCTGTGAGGGCAGGGGCGGTGGGTTGGTAAACCCACCCTACGAGGCGCTGCGACAGGTCTCATGGGCGGGTTTCGATCATCGCCGGTCGGGACGCGGCTGCCGGGGCAGCTCGTGCAGGCCGTCGGACCGCAGCGCGATGGCGTAGGGCGAGTTTGCAACCCACCCCCGTCCGGGATGAACGGATAACCGGAGGTCAGACCTTGAGCAGCTTCAGCGCTTCCTTGAGGTCGATGGCCCCGTCGTAGAGCGCGCGGCCCGAGATGGCGCCATTGAGCGTGGCGCCGCAGTCGCGCAGCGCGCGCAGGTCCTTGAGCGACGAGACGCCGCCCGAGGCGATCACCGGGATCGTCACCGCGTTGGCAAGCGCTGCCGTGGCCTCGATGTTGGGGCCCTGCATGGCGCCGTCGCGGTTGATGTCGGTGTAGATGATCGCGGCGACGCCGGCGTCCTCGTAGCTCTTGGCGAGCTCCACGGCATCGACGTCGGTGACCTCGGCCCAACCCTTGGTGGCGACGCGGCCGTCGCGGGCGTCGATGCCCACGGCGATCTTGCCGGGGAAGGCGGCTGCGGCCTCGCGCACCAGCGCCGGGTTCTCGACCGCCACGGTGCCGAGGATGACCCGCGCCAGCCCCTTGTCGAGCCAGCGCTCGATGGTGGCCATATCGCGGATGCCGCCACCAAGCTGCGCCGGGGTGTTGGTCGTGGTCAGGATCGCCTCGACCGCGGCGGCGTTCACCGGCTCGCCGGCGAAGGCGCCGTTCAGGTCAACGAGGTGCAGCCATTCGCAGCCGGCCGCCACGAACTCCAGAGCCTGCGCGGCGGGGTCGTCGTTGAAGACGGTGGCCTTGTCCATGTCGCCGCGAAGCAGGCGCACGGCCTTGCCGTCCTTGAGGTCGATGGCGGGATACAGGATCATGATGTCTGCTCAGCTTCGATTTTTTCCCATAGTCGCATGACGTGAGGTCTTGTGCAATCCGACCCCGCGTCATTGTTGAACGGAAACGGGCGCTTGCCGCAGGCTCGGGGCCATCTCGACGGAGGAGGAGAGAGATGAGAACCACGATACTGGCGGCGGCGCTTGCGCTTGTCGCGGGGGCGGCCGCGGCCGACCCGGTCGAGGGCGTCTGGATGACCCAGCCCGACGACAACGGCAACTACGCGCATGTGACGATCGCGCCCTGCGGGGCCGAGATCTGCGGGGTGCTGGGCAAGGGGTTCGACAGCGCCGGCAGCCCCATCGCCTCGCCCAACATCGGGCGGCAGATGATCTGGGGCATGGAGCCGCGCGGCGGCGGCGAGTATCGCGGCGGCAAGATCTGGGCGCCGGATCGCGACAAGACCTACAACGCGCGGATGACGCTCGGCGGCAACCGCCTCAAGGTCGAGGGCTGCGTGCTCGGAATCTGCCGTGCCCAGACATGGCGGCGGGTGCAGTAACGGGCGAAAGGGACGGGGCCCTTCAGCCCCGGCCCGCTCCCCGGTCAGGGGCGCCAGTTGAGGAAGTTGGCGATCATCTGCAGGCCGGTGGCGGCGCTCTTCTCGGGGTGGAACTGCAGGCCGATGACCGTGTCCTTGCCGACGATGGCGGTCACGTCGCCGCCATAGTCGACATGCGCCAGCCGCTGTCCCGGATCGACCAGGCGCATCTGGTAGGAATGCACGAAATAGGCATGGTCCCCGGTCGAGATGCCGTCGAGCACCGGGTGGGGCGTGTCGATCACCAGGTCGTTCCAGCCCATGTGCGGCACCTTCAGCGACGGGTCCGAGGGCACGATCCGCTCGACCTCGCCGTCGATCCAGCCCAGCCCGTCGGTCTCTTCGTACTCGTGGCCCTTGCGCGCCAGAAGCTGCATGCCGACGCAGATGCCGAGGAACGGCACACCGCGGGTCTCGACCGCCTCGACCATCGCCTCGAAGCAGCCCGAGCGGCGCAGCGCGGTGGCGCAGGCGGGGAAGGCGCCATCGCCGGGCAGCACGATGCGGTCGGCGTTCGAGACGGTGTGCGGATCGGTGGTCACGGTGACCTCGCCCGCGCCGGTCTCGGCCGCCATGCGCTGGAACGCCTTCTCAGCCGAGTGCAGGTTGCCGCTTTCGTAATCGATGATCGCCGTCAGCATGGCAGGGCTCCTTTCGCCCGCGACAGGCGGGCAGGGGCGTATGGGCCGACCCGCGCCGGGGCGCGGGCCGGAGCCGTTCAGAGGTTCTCGTACTGCGGCATGCCGAGCACGTGGAAGCCGCCGTCGACGTGGATGATCTCGCCGGTGGTGCAGGCGCCGGCGTCCGAGCAGAGGTAGACCGCCGTGCCGCCGACCGCCTCGAGCGTCGCGTTGGCGCCCATGGGGGCGTTCTGGTCGGTGTGCTTGTAGGTCTTGCGGGCCCCGCCGATGGCGGCCCCGGCCAGCGTCTTCATCGGGCCGGGCGAGATCGCGTTCACCCGGATGCCCTCGCGCCCGAGATCGTTGGCAAGGTAGCGCGTCGCCGATTCCAGCGCCGCTTTGGCGATGCCCATGACGTTGTAGTTGGGCACCACCCGCTGCGAGCCGTCATAGGTCAGCGTCAGCATCGTGCCGCCGTTCTCGACCATCAGCGGATGCGCCCGGCGGGCGACGTCGATGAAACTGTAGCAGGAGATGTCGAGCGAGTTCTTGAAGTTCGTGCGGCTGGTGTTGAGGATCCGCCCCGTGAGCTCGGACTTGTCCGAGAAGGCGATGGCATGCACCACGAAGTCGATGGTCGGCCAGCGCGCGCCGAGCTGCTCGAAGGCGGCATCGAGCGAGGCGTCGTCGGTGACATCGACATCGACCATGAAATCGCTGCCCACGCTCGCCGCCAGCGGCTCGAGGCGCTTGCCGAAGGCTTCGCCCTGGTAGGTGAAGGCAAGCTCCGCCCCCGCGCCGTGCAGGGCCTGCGCGATGCCCCATGCGATCGAGCGCTCGTTGGCTACGCCCATGACCAGCCCGCGCTTGCCCTTCAGAAGCTCCGACATGTTTTCAATCCGTTGTTCTTATTGGTTGTTCAGTCACGGTAACGGCTCAGCAGCATCGAGCCGTTGGTGCCGCCGAAGCCGAAGGAGTTGGTCATGACCGTGTCGAGTCCCGCCGCGTCCTTGTATTCGGTGGCGATCTCTTCCGGCTTCAGCGCCGGGTCGAGCGTGTCCACGTTGATCGAGGGGATGATGAAATCGTCGCGCAGCGCCAGCAGGCAGTAGATCGCCTCCTGCGCGCCGGTGGCGCCCTGGCTGTGGCCGGTCATCGACTTGGTCGAACTGACCGGGGGCGTGCTGCCGTCGCCGAAGACGCGGCGCACCGCCTCGATCTCGCCGACGTCGCCGACCGGGGTCGAGGTGCCATGCGCGTTGATGTAGCCGACCGAGCGGTCCTCGGGCAGGGTCTGCAGCGCCAGCCGCATCGCCCGCTCGCCGCCCTCGCCGGAGGGGGCGACCATGTCGTGGCCGTCCGAGGTCGCGGCGAAGCCGGTCACCTCGGCGTAGATCTTCGCGCCGCGCGCCTTGGCGTGCTCGAGATCTTCCAGCACGACGATGCCGCCGCCGCCCGAGATCACGAAGCCGTCCCGGCCCTTGTCGAACGCGCGCGAGGCCTTCTCGGGGGTGTCGTTGTACTTGGACGACATCGCGCCCATGGCGTCGAACAGGCACGACAGCGTCCAGTCGAGCTCTTCGCCGCCGCCGGCGAACATCACGTCCTGCTTGCCCATCATGATCTGCTCGGCGGCGCTGCCGATGCAGTGCAGCGAGGTCGAGCAGGCCGAGGTGATCGAGTAGTTGATGCCCTTGATCCTGAAGGCGGTCGACAGGTTCGCGGAGATCGTCGAGCACATCGCCTTGGGAACCGCGAAGGGGCCGACACGCTTGGTGCCGCCGCTCTTGAGCACGGTCTGGTGGGCGGTGAGCAGGGCCGAGGTCGACGGCCCGCCGGAGCCGGCGATGAGGCCGGTGCGCGGGTTCACGACCTCTGCCTCCTCGAGCCCCGAATCCGCGATCGCCTGCTGCATGGCGATATGGGCGTAGGCGGCGCCCGGTCCCATGAAGCGCAGCGTGCGCTTGTCGACGTGTTCCTTCACGTCGATGTCCACGGCGCCCGCGATCTGGCTGCGGAAGCCGTGTTCCTTCATCTCTTCGTTCGCGGTGATGCCTGAGCGGCCCGCCTTCAACGAGGCGAGCACCTCTTCGGCATTGTTGCCGATGGACGATACGATGCCCAGTCCGGTGACGACGACGCGGCGCATATGGCCTCCCTTTCTTGGTTGGGCGCTATCTAGGACATGCGGGCGGGGGGACGCAAGCGGAGGATGCGGCCACCCTCGGGCCATCCTGCCCCCGGCAAAGGGTCTCCGCCCCGCAAGGGGGCCGGGAAACCGGTCGCTGTGGCCCGGCCCTTCTTCTCTTTGAAAATACCTCCGCCGGAGGCATGCCGGACGCCGGGCCCGGGCACCGCGCCGGTGGGGCGCGGCCCGTTGGAGCCGGTCCCCCGCGCGCCGGGCTCAGCTTTCGCTGAGCGCGACCTTCATGTCCTTGACCTGGTAGATGACCTCGCCATCCGCCTCGACGATGCCGTCGGCGACGCCCATGGTCAGGCGGCGGGTCTGCACGGCCTTGGTGAAGTTGACGTAGTAGGTCAGCATCTTGCGCTCGGGGCGCACCATGCCGGTGAGTTTCACCTCGCCCACACCAAGCGCGTAGCCGCGCCCCTGCCAGCCGCGCCAGCCGAGGTTGAAGCCGGTGAGCTGCCAGAGCCCGTCGAGCCCGAGGCAGCCCGGCATGATCGGGTTGCCGGGAAAGTGGCACTCGAAGAACCACAGGTCCGGGGTGATGTCGAATTCCGCCACCACGTGGCCCTTGCCGTGCGGGCCGCCATCACCGGAAATGTCGGTGATGCGGTCCATCATCAGCATGGGCGGGGCGGGAAGCTGCGCGTTGCCGGGGCCGAAAAGCTCGCCGCGGGCGCATTTCAGCAGGTCGTCCTTGCCGAAGCTGGTGGGGTAGTCGGCCATGTTTGGCGGGCCCTTGTTCCGTGGGTTTCAGATCGGGGCCTCCCTTACCACCCGCCGTGCGCGGCATGCAAGCCTGCCGCGGGGGAGGGCACCCGCGTCGTCGTGGCGCGGACCACGGGGTATTTTCGTTTGAAATCGGGGCGCTCTCTCCGCTATATGAGGAACGATGCGTAAACAGCCGGAAACAGAGATGACCACAGAGGCCGTTCAGAAGGGCACCGACTGGCTCAGCGGGGCCGGTCTGCGTCCGACCCGTCAGCGCGTCGCGCTGGCCACCTTGCTGGTGGGCGATGGCCGCAACCGCCACGTCACCGCGGAAAGTCTCTTCGCGGCGGTCAAGGCAGAGGGTGAAAGCGTTTCGCTCGCGACCGTCTACAACACGCTGCGGGCCTTCTGCGACGCCGGCCTCATGCAGGAAGTGACGGTCGACGGCACGCGCAGCTACTTCGACACCAACACGCACGATCACCCGCATTTCTTCTGGGAGGACGACGGCCACCTGACCGACGCCCCGGCCGAGGATATGGTGATCTCGCGGCTGCCCGACGCCCCCGACGGGGCCGAGATCGCGTCGGTCGACGTGGTGATCCGGCTGCGCAAGCGCAGCTGATCCGGCGCGGCGCTTTCCCGCGCCGCTGATGGCTGTCTCCGACACGTGAACGCGGCCGCCACCGCCGGCGCGGAACCCGTCGGCTTGCGGGTTCGTTTGCCTCTCAAAGGAGGCACCCACATGACCACCAAGCTGAAGATCCGAGCTGTCGAGAGCGTCACCCACGACACCCGCAAGATCACCTTCGACAAGCCCGAGGGGTTTTCCTACGAGGCCGGCCAGGCGGCGCATATCGCGCTCGACGAGGATGGCTGGCGCGACACCTGGAAGTCCTTCACGATGACGTCGCTGCCCGAGGATGACCATCTCGAGTTCGTCATCAAGAGTTATCCCGAAGAGGCCGAGGGGCACGATGGCGTCTCCGAGCGCATCGCAAGGCTGCAGCCGGGCGACACCATGGTCTTCAAGGACGTCTGGGGGGCCATCGACGACGAGGGCGACGGCGTGTTCATCGCGGGCGGTGCCGGCGTGACGCCCTTCATCTCGATCCTGCGCGACAAGCTCGACAAGACCGGCTCGCTCGAGGGCAACACGCTGATCTTCTCGAACAAGACCGAGCGCGACATCATCCTGCGCGACGAGTTCGACAAGATGCCGGGGCTCAAGACGCGCTACATCGTCACCGACGAGCCCGACAGCCCCTTCTACGGCGAGCAGATCGACGGGGAGCTGCTGAAGGAATACGTCTCGGCGGACGACACCTGCTACGTCTGCGGCCCGATGCCGATGCTCGACGACATGAAGACGCAACTGCAGAAACTCGGCGTCGCCGAGGAGCGCATCATCATGGAACAGTTCGACTGACCTGAGCGGAAGGCCCCGCCCGGGGCCTTCTTCAGAACCACTGTCCCGGTTCCATCAGCCCCAGGTCCAGCAACTGACGCGAATGCCATTCGAACGGCGTGGAATTGTGCCAGCGGAAGCTGTGGATGTCGGAGCTGCTGCCGGGGTTGCGCTTGAGCGCCTTGGCGGTGCGGAACGACACCAGCGCCGCGGTCAGGTTGTTGTGCCAGGGGCAGGCGTAGGTGTTGTATTCCTCGTCGCTGAAAGTGTGATCGTCGCGCAGCCTCAGCCCCGGCTTCGCCCGGAACAGCGAAATGCGGTCGATCTTGCGCCGCGCGGGCGGGACATGCTCTTCGTAGCGCCAGCGCAGGCCGCCGAAGAAATCCAGTTGCCGCTGCTTCGGGTGGTTGTGCTTCTGCGGATCCTTGCGTGCCAGCGCGTAGTAACCCGAGCGGTCCATCCATGCCTCGTCGAGCGACACCGCGTCGGGATGCCGGTCGAGGTCGGAGGCGTAGAGGTCGATGACATAGGTCAGCATGGCGTCGCGGCGTTCCTCGGCGTGGAACGCCAGCATCTCCGAGACCGTGCGGGTCTCGCAGAACGGGTAGAACAGGTATTCCGCGTTGTAGCAGTAGAACATCCACTGGCCCGGCGCGGCGTCGCTGACCGCGTCGACCGCGCGCGGCACGGCCCGGTCTGCGGCCGGGTCGTGGTCGATCCGGTGGACGCGATCGCGCAGGTCCGGTGCCAGCGCGAATTGCGGGGGCATGAAGGCCAGCACGCATCGAAACCCCGACTGCAGGTGGTGGCGCAGCGTGGTGTCGATCTCGGCCGCGTCCTCGCAGAAGACCATCGCGACGGGGCCGGTGCCGAGCGCCGCTTTCGAGCTCCTGAGAAAGGCGTCGAGGCCGGGGTGGTGCATGGGCGGTTTCTCCGGGCGGGGTCGCCGCAGGATTCCGTGAAAGTCGCGCCCGATGCAAGCCCGGCGCGGTCCGGGGAGGGAAACGCGGGGCAGGGGCCGCGACCCGCCGCGTCGCTCCCCTTTTCACGGGCCGCGTTTTGCGCTATCCGCCGCGACTTGAACCGCGCCACCGGGAGCACATCATGACCCAGCCCAAGAAGCTCTACATCAAGACCTACGGCTGCCAGATGAACGTCTACGACAGCGAGCGCATGGCCGAGGCCATGGGCGGGCAGGGCTACGTCCAGACGGACCGGCCCGATGACGCCGACATGATCCTGCTGAACACCTGCCACATCCGCGAGAAGGCCGCCGAAAAGGTCTACTCGGAGCTGGGCCGCTACAAGGGCCTCAAGGCCGAGCGCCCGGATCTCAAGATCGGGGTGGCGGGCTGCGTCGCGCAGGCCGAGGGCGAGGAGATCGTCCGCCGCCAGCCGCTTGTCGACATGGTGGTCGGCCCGCAGAGCTATCACCGGCTGCCCGACCTGCTGGCCCGCACGAACAACGGCGCCAAGGCGCTCGACACAGACTTCCCCGAGGAGGACAAGTTCGAGCACCTCAAGGCCCGGCCCAAGGCGAAGCGCGGCCCGACCGCGTTCCTCACGGTGCAGGAAGGCTGCGACAAGTTCTGCGCCTTTTGCGTGGTGCCCTACACCCGTGGTGCCGAGGTGAGCCGCCCGGCGGCCCGCGTGATGGACGAGGCGCGCGACCTCGTCGAGCGCGGCGTGCGCGAGATCACCCTGCTGGGGCAGAACGTCAACGCCTACCACGGCCACGACCGGGGGCTCGCGGGGCTCATCCGCGAGCTTGCGACCATCGACGGGCTCGAGCGCATCCGCTTCACCACCTCGCATCCGAACGACATGGACGACGCCCTGATCGCCGCCCACGGCGACTGCGAGAAGCTGATGCCCTACCTGCACCTGCCGGTTCAGGCGGGCTCGGACCGTATCCTCAAGCGGATGAACCGCCAGCACACCGCCGAGCAATACCTGCGGCTCATCGAGCGGCTGCGCGCGGCCCGTCCCGACCTGCACCTGTCGGGCGACTTTATCGTCGGCTTCCCGGAAGAGACCGAGCAGGACTTCCGCGACACGCTCGCGCTGATCGAGGCGGTGGAATACGGCTCTGCTTTCTCGTTCAAGTACTCCGAACGGCCCGGCACGCCGGCCGCCGAGCGCGCGCAGGTGCCCGAGGAGGAAAAGGACGACCGCCTGCAGCGGCTACAGGCGCTGCTCACGCAGCAGCAGCGCCGCCTGCAGGACGCGATGGTCGGCCGCGAGCTCGGCGTGCTTTTCGAGAAGCCGGGCCGGATGGCCGGCCAGATGGTCGGCAAGTCCGACTACCTGCACGCGGTTCACGTCGAGGCCGAGGGGCTGTCGCCGGGCGACCTGCGCCGCGTGCGCATCGTGGATAGCGGGCCGAATTCGCTGCGCGGCGAGCTGGTCTGAGACCCGGTCGCAAGGGGCGGCCGCACCGGCGCCGCCCCTCCGTCGCGGCCTTGCGAACAATGCTGTGGGCGGGGCTTGTTTGTCCCGGCATTAACCACAATATGTAGTAGATTTCGCTTCACAGAACGGAATTCTCTGATAATCTCTTGGTTTATAGTATGTTTGCACCGTTCCGCCGATCTCCGGCTCCGGGGCATCTGGGGAACCACTTTTAGAACAAGGGACAGAGGCTGTGGCGAATTGCATTTCCAAAGCCCTCCGCGGCATCTTCGGTGCCGTGGCGATCGCCGGCCTCGCTGCCACCGCGGGGATCAGCCCTGCCGCGGCCGGCAGCGACGGCTTCAAGGAACCGACCATCTCCACGCAGAGCACGCGCACCATCAAGGGTGAGCGCTACGTTCCGGGGATCTCGATCTCGCCCGACGGCTGCGAGATCTGGGTGATGGACGACGGCGTCGAGGGCTACGCCGTTTCGCGCATGACCCCCGACGGACGGCCGGTCTGCCGAGATATCAACGTCTGCGGCACGCTCAACACCGACCAGTATTTCGCCACCGACAAGTACAACATCCACGCCGGCGGCCGCGACCGCCTGCGCCAGTTCTTCCAGAGCGCCAGCGCCTTCGGCTTCATCATCGTCGGCCACACCGACGCGCGCGCCAGCAAGGAATACAACATGCGGCTGAGCTACAACCGCGCCAACGCGGTGGCCCAGGTCGCCCGCGCCTCGGGCGCCCGCATCGTCGACGTGCGCGGCTACGGCGAGGACTACCCGGTCGCGACCAATCGCACGGCCGAGGGCATGGCGAAGAACCGCCGCGTCGAAATCCTGTGTGTGCGCTGAGGAGACCGGCCATGAAACTTGCTAAACTCGCTCTCGCGCTCGGCACCGTCGCCGCGCTCTCCGCCTGCGCCACCGACGTGCCGATCGGTCCCGACAAGAGCAAGGACCTCAACCTCATCGACCGTGACGACCTCAGCCAGCTCAAGTGGGGCGTCTGGGTCGATCCGGACGGCTGCGACAACTGGATCGCCGATGACGGGGTCGAGGGCTATCTCGCCCGCCGCTACGACCGCTACGGCAAGCCGGTCTGCTCGGGCGTCGCGCCGCCGACCGTCGCGTCGGGCAACTTCAAGCAGGGCTCGACCAGCGTCATCGGCGACCCGCTCTGATCCTGTCGCACACACTGCCATGTTACCGGCCGCGCGGTTGCCCACCGCGCGGTCTTTCTGCATTTGGCGCAGGCAACGCGGTGGTGCGGGGCTTGCCCTTCCGCCGCCCGCTTGGCACGATTGAGACAGACTCGAGGCGCAGGAGACATGCGTGACCACAGGCACCCTCACAGAAGCCATCCTTGAATTCCCGGACAACCGGCTGCTGATCGACCTTTGCGGCGAGTTCGACCGCAATCTCACCGACATCGAGACCCGCACCGGCGTGCAGATCCTGCGCCGGGGCAACCAGCTGGCGATCCACGGCCCGGAAGACGCACAGACCGCCGCGCGCGACGTGCTCACCGCGCTCTACCAGCGGCTCGAGCAGGGGCGTGCGGTCAGCCGGGCCGACATCGACCGCGAGTTCCGCCTCGCCCCCGAGGAAGAAGACTCCGAGGCCCAGCTCGAGATGTTCGACGGCGGCAAGGTCGAGATCAAGACCCGCAAGAAGCTGATCGAGCCGCGCACCGACGCGCAGAAGGCCTACGTGCGGTCGCTCTACGGCAACGAGCTCGCCTTCGGCATCGGCCCGGCGGGCACCGGCAAGACCTATCTCGCCGTGGCGGTTGGCGTGAACATGCTGATCACCGGCGCCGTCGACAAGATCATCCTCTGCCGCCCGGCGGTGGAAGCGGGCGAGCGGCTGGGCTTCCTTCCGGGCACGCAGGAAGAGAAGGTCGACCCCTACATGCAGCCGCTCTACGACGCGCTGAACGACTTCCTGCCCGGCAAGCAGCTCGCCAGGATGCGCGAAGAGAAGACCGTAGAGATCGCGCCGCTGGCCTTCATGCGCGGCCGCACCCTGTCGAACGCCTTCGTGGTGCTCGACGAGGCGCAGAACGCCACCACCATGCAGATGAAGATGTTCCTGACCCGCCTGGGCGAGGGCTCGCGCATGGTCATCACCGGCGACCGCACGCAGGTCGACCTGCCGCGTGGCGTGCCCTCGGGCCTGTGGGATGCCGAGCGGCTGCTCAAGGGCATCGAAAAGATCGGCTTCAACTACTTCACCGGCAAGGACGTGGTGCGTCACCCGCTTGTCGCGGCGATCATCGAAGCCTATGAGAACGACGCCGAGGGTGCCGCCTGACAGGGCGGTCCCCGGTTTCTTCTGGCCGGAAATATCCCGGGGGTGAGGCACGCATGTGCCGAGGGGGCAGCGCCCCCTGCGACCCCGGCGGAGACATGATGCTCACCGATCTCATCTGCGAAGACGACCGCTGGGAGGCCCTGGGCCTCGAGGACCTCGCCGAGCGCGCCGCCCGCGCGGCCCTGAGCCATGTCGGGCTCGATCCCGACGGCTTCGAGATTGCCGTCCTCGCCTGCGACGATGCCCGCATCGCGGCACTCAACGCCGATTTCCGCGACAAGCCAAAGCCCACCAACGTGCTGTCCTGGCCGTCGGAGGAGCGCACGCCCGACCGGCTTCCCGAGGGCGACCCGGAGATGCCGGAAGAGCTTGGCGACATCGCCATCGCCTACGAAACCTGCCTGCGCGAGGCCCGCGATCAGGACAAGACACCGGCCGACCATCTCACCCATCTGATCGTTCACGCCACCCTGCATCTGCTGGGCCACGACCATGTGAGTGACGAGGAAGCCACGGTGATGGAAACTCTCGAGACAGAAATACTTGGCAAAATGGGTATCGCGAACCCATATTCCTAAGACTTGGGGTTCGGCCCCGCCAACGGAAAAGGATCTATGGGCGACACCGACGGCTCGTCTATGGCGGCGCACAGCGCGCGGCCAGGAGCATACGAACAAGGCGGCGACGGATTTTTCCGCCGTCTTTTCAGAGCGTTCAAACCGGCGCCGGATCAGGTCGCCCCGGTGGACAATACCCCCGTGCCTCAGGCCATGACCCCTCCTCCGGGGCTCATGAACCTGCGCCGCATGCGCGTCGAGGACGTGGCGATTCCCAAGGCGGACATCGTGGCGGTGCCTGACACCAGCACGAAATCCGAGCTTGTGAAGGTTTTCCGCGAAAGCGGCATGACCCGCTTGCCGGTCTACTCCGGCACGCTCGACACGCCGATCGGCATGGCGCACCTCAAGGATTTCTCGCTGCGCCACGGCTTCAACGGCAACGGCGACGAGGATTTCGACCTCACCAAGATCCTGCGCCCGCTGGTCTTCGTCCCGCCCTCCATGCCCATCGGCGTGCTGCTCACCAAGATGCAGACCGAACGCCGGCACATGGCGCTGGTGATCGACGAATACGGCGGTGTCGACGGGCTCGTGACCATCGAGGACCTGATCGAACAGGTCATCGGCGAGATCGAGGACGAGCACGACATCGACGAGGGCCGCAACTTCTTCCGCGAGAAGACCGGCAGCTGGCTGGCGCTCGCGAAGACGCCGCTCGAGGAGTTCGAGGCCGACACCGGCATCGCGCTCACTGCCGACGAGGACATTGACGAGGAAGAGATCGACACGCTCGGTGGCCTCGTGTTCATGCTGGCGGGGCACGTCCCCGCCCGGGGCGAGGTGATCCCGCATCCGGCGGGCATCGACTTCGAGGTCGTCGACGCCGATCCCCGCCGCATCAAGCGGTTGCGCATCCGTCCGCACACCACGGTCGCGGCGCTGCCCGCCCCCGAGCCGAAGCCGGCGGCCGTGCCGCAGGCCCAACGCTCCGAGACGGAGGCGCCGCGTGCTTGACGTCGCGCGCCGGCGGCTCGACGGGCTGCCGGGCTGGGCAAGGCTGACGCTGGCCGTCGCGGCTGGCGCGGTCATGGGCTTCGGGCAGGCGCCCTTCGATCTGCCGTGGCCGGCCTTCGCCGGCCTCGTCGCGGCCTTCCTGCTGTTCGACGCGGCGCGGGGCACCCGCGGCGCGCTGGCGGCGGGCTGGGGCGTCGGGCTGGGCTACTTCGGGCTGGTGCTGTCCTGGGTGGTCGAGCCGTTCCAGGTCGACGCGGTCACGACGGGCTGGATGGCCCCCTTCGCGCTGTTCTTCCTCGCGGCGGGGCTGGCGCTGTTCTGGGCGCTCGCCTTCTGGGGCGCGGCGCAGGTGCGGCGGCGGCGCCGGCTCTTCGCGCTGGTCGTGCTCTGGGCCACGGCCGAGCTGGCCCGCGCCTATCTCTTCACCGGCTTTCCCTGGGCCATGGTCGGCTCGCTCTGGACGCCCGTCGACGCGATCCAGTGGGTCGCGGTCATCGGTCCGCACGGGCTGACCTTCGTCACCCTCGGGGCGGCGGCGCTGCTCGCCGTTGCCCTGCGCGGGGGCGCCGCGAAGGCGTGGCGCCCGGCGCTTGCCGGGGGCGCGCTGCTGGCCGTTCTGGTCTTTGGCGGGATGGCGCTGGTGCCGCCGCTGCAGGATCTCGACGGCCGGCCGGTGGTGCGGCTGGTGCAGCCCAACGCCCCGCAGCGCCAGAAGTGGGACCCGGCCTGGGTGCCGACCTTCTTCGACCGGCAGGTCGAATTCACTGCCGCCCCGTCTCACCAAGACCTCGCGCGCCCGGCGCTGACCGTCTGGCCGGAGACCGCGCTGCCGATGCTGCTGAACCGCGCCGACCGCGGGCTCGAGATCGCCACCGACGCGGCCTTCCCGGGGCGGCTCGTGGTCGGCATCCAGCGCGAAGAGGCCGGTGACTACTACAATTCGCTGGTTCTGGCGGAGCAGGGGCCCGAGGTGCTGCAGGTCTACGACAAGCACCATCTCGTGCCCTTCGGGGAATACATGCCCGCCGCGTGGTTCTTCAGCCATTTCGAGATCGGCGGGCTCGCGCAGCGGGCGGCGGGCGGCTACGCCGCGGGCCCGGGGCCGCGCACCATCGACCTGGGCGAGGAACTGGGACGGGCGCTGCCGCTCATCTGCTACGAGGCGGTCTTTCCGCAGGACCTGCGGTCGCCGCAGCGCCCCGATTTCCTGCTGCAGCTCACCAACGACGCATGGTTCGGCACGTTCTCGGGGCCCTACCAGCATCTCGCGCAGGCGCGGGTGCGGGCCATCGAGCAGGGGCTGCCGATGGTGCGCGCCGCCAACACCGGCGTCTCGGCGGTGATCGACGGGGCCGGGCGCGTGCTCGACCGTCTGCCGCTGGGCGAGGCCGGCTATCTCGACACCGCGCTGCCGCCGCCGCTGCGGGTGACCCCCTACAGCCGCACCGGCGACCTGCCGGCGCTCGGCCTGTTTCTTGTGCTCGCCCTCGCGGCTTTCTGGCGCGTCCGGCGCGTTTCCGATTGACGCCCCTGTCGGCACGCCGTAGCCATAGTGCGTTACATCCCCGTCACAACGGCTTCCTGGCGTGACGGTCGGTACCCAATGGAGCGCAAATGTCCCGACAAAACTACACTTTCACCTCGGAGTCCGTGTCCGAGGGTCACCCTGACAAGGTCTGTGACCGTATTTCCGATGCGGTGCTCGATGCGCTGCTCGCGGAAGACCCGCTGGCGCGCGTCGCCTGCGAAACCTTCGCCACCACCAACCGCGTGGTCATCGGGGGCGAGATCGGCCTGTCCGATCAGGCCAAGCTCTCCGAGTACATGCAGGCGATCCCGGACATCGCGCGCGCGTGCATCCGGGACATCGGCTACGAGCAGGACAAGTTTCACTGGGAAACGGTCGAGATCACCAACCTGCTGCACGAGCAGTCGGCGCATATCGCGCAAGGCGTGACCGGCGAGCGCGGCGACGAGGGCGCCGGCGACCAGGGCATCATGTTCGGCTACGCCACCAACGAGACGCCGGAGATGATGCCGGCGCCGATCCTGTTCTCGCACGCGGTGCTCAAGCGGCTCGCCGAGGCGCGCAAGTCGGGCGAGGCGCCGATGCTGGGGCCGGACGCGAAGTCGCAGTTCTCGGTCCGCTACGAGAACGGCAAGCCGGTGGGCGTGACCTCGGTCGTGCTGTCGCACCAGCACCTCGACCCGGATCTCAGCTCGGCCGACGTGCGCGCGATCGTCGAGCCCTACATCCGCGAGGTCCTGCCCGAGGGCTGGCTCACCGACGCGACCGACTGGTGGGTGAACCCCACCGGCACCTTCGTGATCGGCGGGCCCGACGGCGACGCCGGCCTTACGGGGCGCAAGATCATCGTCGACACCTACGGCGGCGCGGCGCCGCACGGCGGCGGCGCCTTCTCGGGCAAGGACCCGACCAAGGTGGACCGCTCGGCGGCCTATGCCTCGCGCTACCTCGCCAAGAACATCGTCGCGGCGGGGCTGGCCGAGCGCTGCACCGTGCAGCTGTCCTATGCCATCGGCGTGGCGAAGCCGCTGTCGATCTACGTCGACAGCTTCGGCACCGCCGAGGTCGACCCGGCGGCCATCGAGGCGGCGATCCCCAAGGTCATGGACCTGACGCCGCGCGGCATCCGCACTCATCTCGACCTCAACAAGCCGATCTACGAGCGCACCGCGGCCTACGGCCACTTCGGGCGTGCGCCCGACGAGGACGGCGGTTTCTCGTGGGAGCAGACCGACCTTGCCGAGGCGCTGAAGAAAGAGATCTGAAGCGCAAAGGCGTCGAAGGACAACAGGGGCGGCCGTCGCGGGCCGCCCTTTTTCGTGCGGGATTGCCCTGCGCGGGGCTTGGCGCTAAACGCGCGGCCATGACCACGTCGAACAAGCATCCCGGCGCCCCCTGGCGCAATTTCTACGGCCGCGTGAAGGGCAAGACCCTCAAGGCGTCGCAGGAGGCCTATCTCGAGGAAGATCTCGGCGCGCTGTCGCCGGGACCGGTGGACTGGGACGTGAACCCGGACCGGGTGCCGCTCGACACGGGGCGGCTCTTCGACGGCAAGCCGCTGTGGCTCGAGGTGGGCTTCGGCGGCGGCGAGCACATGGTCCACCAGGCGGCGCAGAACCCGCAGGTCGGGATCGTCGGCTGCGAGCCCTACATCAACGGCGTCGCGATGTTGCTGGGCAAGATCCGCCGCGCCGGCGTCGGCAACGTGCGGGTCTACCCGGGCGACGTGCGCAACCTCTTCGACGTGCTGCCGGACGGCTGCATCGAGCGGGCCTTCCTGCTCTACCCGGACCCCTGGCCGAAGAAGAAGCATCACCGCCGGCGGTTCGTGACGCAGGAGCACCTCGAGCCGCTGGCCCGGGCGATGACGCCGGGCGCGATCTTCCGCGTGGCCACCGACATTCCGGACTACGTGCGGCAGACGCTGGTCGAGGTGCCCAAGGCGGGCTTCGAGTGGCTGGCCGAGCGGCCTGAGGACTGGCGCGAACCCTGGGACGACTGGCTGTCGACCCGCTACGAGCAGAAGGCGCTGCGTGAGGGCCGGGTGCCGCATTACCTGACGTTCCGCCGGGTGTGAGCGGGAGAGAGGGGGCGCTGCCCCCTCGGCCTTGCGGCCTCACCCCCGAGGGTATTTGGAAAGAGAAGAAGACAGGGGCGCGGGGCGCTGCTATCAGCGCCCGTGAGCGATAACAGGAGAGGGTGTCATGTCGAGCCACGGGGAAGCCATTCCGATGATTGCGCGCCGGTCGCAGGGTCTGCGCGGCGAGGCGCATGTGCCGGGGGACAAGTCGATCTCGCACCGGTCGCTGATCCTCGGGGCGATGGCGGTCGGCGAGACGAAGGTCACCGGCCTGCTCGAGGGGCAGGACGTTCTGGACACCGCGAAGGCGATGCGCGCCTTCGGCGCGGAGGTCGAGAAGCGCGGCGACACATGGCACGTGCAGGGCGTGGGGGTCGGCGGGTTCTCGGAGCCGGGGCAGGTGATCGACTGCGGCAACTCCGGCACCGGGGTGCGGCTGATCATGGGGGCGATGGCGACCACGCCGATCGCCGCGACCTTCACCGGGGACGCGAGCCTCAACAAGCGGCCGATGGCGCGGGTGACCGATCCGCTGGCGCTGTTCGGGGCACAGGCGCATGGCCGGTCCGGCGGGCGGCTGCCGATGACCATCCTCGGGGCGCGCGATCCGCTGCCGGTGCGCTACGCGACGCCGGTGCCGTCGGCGCAGGTGAAATCGGCGGTGCTGCTGGCGGGGCTGAACGCACCGGGGCAGACCGTGGTGATCGAGCGCGAGGCGACGCGCGACCATTCCGAGCGGATGCTCACCGGGTTCGGCGCCGAGGTGGTCACCGAGGACACGCCCGAGGGCCGGGTCATCACCCTGACCGGACGACCGGAGCTGAAGCCGCAGGTCATCGTGGTGCCGCGCGATCCGTCCTCGGCGGCCTTCCCGGTCTGCGCCGCGCTGATCACCGAGGGCTCGGACGTGCTGGTTCCGAACATCGGGCTCAACCCGACGCGGGCGGGGCTGTTCTTCACCCTGCAGGAGATGGGCGCCGACCTGACCTTCGAGAACCCGCGCGAGGAGGGCGGTGAGCCGGTCGCCGACCTGCGCGCCCGCTTCTCGCCGGATCTCAAGGGCATAGAGGTGCCGCCCGAGCGCGCGGCGAGCATGATCGACGAGTACCCGGTGCTTTCGGTGGTCGCGGCTTTTGCCGAGGGGCGCACCCACATGCCGGGCGTCCGCGAGCTGCGGGTGAAGGAGAGCGACCGGATCGACGCCATGGCGCGCGGGCTGCGTGCCAACGGTGTCGAGGTCGACGAGGGCGAGGACTGGTGGACGGTCACGGGGCGCGGTCATGGCAACGTGCCGGGCGGCGCCGAGGTGCAGAGCCATCTCGACCACCGCATCGCCATGTCGTTCCTCGTCATGGGGCTTGGCACCACCGAGCCGGTGTGGGTCGACGACGGCGGACCCATCGCGACTTCGTTCCCGGTGTTCGAGCCGCTGATGACGGGGCTTGGTGCGGACATCGCGCGGGGCGCATGAGCCGGCTGCTGCCGGTCGTCGCGGCGCTGGCGACGGCGACCTTCCTGCTGATGGGCTGGTTTTCATGGACCGTGCTGGTGCCGGCCGCGGGCGGGCAGCTGCCGCTCGACGCGCGGCTTGCGGGCTACGACGGCGCGGCGGTGCTGGACTATCTGCGGGCACTCGATGACGGCGGGCGCGGGGTCTACCTGCTCGAGATGCGCTGGCTCGACGCGGCCTTCATGGCAAGCTTCGCGCTGTCGCTCGGGCTAGGGCTGCAGATCCTCGCACGCGGGCGGGGGCGGCTGCTGCGGGCGCTTCTGGTCCTGCCGCCGCTGGCCTATTTCTGCGCCGACTGGGCCGAGAACGCGGTGGTGCGGGAACTGCTCCTGCGCGGGGCGGAGGGGTTCCTGCCGGAGCTTGCGGCCTGGGCCTCGCGCTTCACGCAGGCCAAGGTCGGGCTCGTGCTGATTTGCGTGCTCGGTCTCGGCGCGCTCTGGCGGCGTCGTCCGTGCGAGGCTTGAAGCCTGCTCTCGGGGCCGCCATAAGCGGCGGAAGGGCCGAATTCAGGAGGCTGACCCATGAGCTTTACCATCGCCATCGACGGGCCGGCGGCTGCCGGCAAGGGCACGATCAGCAAGGCCGTGGCCGCGCATTTCGGCGTCGGACATCTCGACACCGGGCTGCTCTACCGCGCCGTGGGCCGGCGCATGCTCGACGGGGTCGAGCCGATCGAGGCCGCGCAGGCGCTCGTGGCCGAGGATCTCGAGGCCGAGGGGCTGCGCAGCCCCGAGGTGGCACAGGCGGCGAGCAAGGTCGCGGTGATCCCCGAGGTGCGCGCCGCACTCGTCGACTTCCAGCGGGCCTATGCGCGCCGCTCGGGCGGGGCGGTGCTCGACGGGCGTGACATCGGCACGGTGATCTGTCCCGAGGCCGAGGCCAAGCTCTTCGTCACCGCCAGCGCCGAGGTGCGCGCGCGGCGTCGCTTCGACGAGCTGCAGGCTGCCGGGGTCGAGGTCGACTACGACACGGTGCTGGCCGAGACCCGGGAGCGCGACGCGCGCGACGCGTCCCGCGCCGACGCCCCGTTGCGCCCGGCGGAGGATGCGGTGATCATCGACACGTCGGAGCTCGACATCGCGGCAGCCGTCGCCCGTGCGGTGGCGGCAGTGGACCTGCGTCGGGCCATTATCCAGGGAGACGGCGAATGAAACAGCGGCGGATCGGCGCGGCCGAGGTCTCGTGCCTCGGGGTCGGGGGCATGTCGTTCTCGGACATGTACGGTGCCACGACCGAGGAGAATTCCTTTGCGGTGCTGGACCTCGCGCGCGAGGTCGGGGTCACGCATATCGATACCTCGAACATCTACGGCATGGGCCGCTCGGAGACGACCATCGGCGCGTGGCTCAAGGCCAACCCCGGCGCTCGGGACGGGCTGCATATCGCCACCAAGGCGGGCATCACCAAGGACGCCGAGGGCAACCGTTGTTTCGACAACTCGCCCGCGCACATGGAGGCCGAGCTCGACGGGTCGCTGAAGCGGCTGGGCGTCGATTGCGTCGACCTGTTCTATGCCCATCGCTACCAGGCGGAGATCCCGCCCGAAGAGGTGGCCGGCACGCTCGGCCGCCTGGTGGAAAAGGGCAAGTGCCGCGCCATCGGCCTGTCGGAGATCGCGCCCGCCACCCTGCGCCGGGCACATGCCGAACACCCGGTCGCGGCGGTGCAGTCGGAATACTCGCTCTCGACCCGCGCGCCCGAGCTGGGGCTCCTGCAGGCCTGCGCGGAACTGGGCACGGCGCTGGTCGCCTTCTCGCCGGTGGGGCGCTCGCTGCTGACCGACCATCCGCTCACGCGCGAGGCGATCTCGGAGAGCGTGTTCCTGCGGACCAACCCCCGGTTCACCGAGCCGAACCTCACCGCCAACCTCGAGATGGTCGCGGGCTTCCGCGCGCTGGCCGCCGAGATGGGCCTGAGCGCCGCTGCGCTGGCCATCGCCTGGACGCTGCACAAGGGGCCGCATGTCATCCCGATCCCGGGCACCCGCTCGGTCGCGCATTTCCGCGAACTGGTCGAGGGGGCGGAGGCGTCGCTGTCGGACGCGCAGTTGGCCCGGGTCGAGCAGGTGCTGCCGATGGGCTGGTGCCACGGCGACCGCTACACGGCGGCGCAATGGGTCGGCCCGGAGCGCTACTGCTGAGCGCGCGGCGGCGGGGCAGGGCTGTTCGGGCTTGATCCCGGGCCGTGCATTGCGTATATCGCGCGCGTCAAGACAGGCATAAAGCCCGCGACGAAGAGGCGAGCAGGGTCGGCACCAAACCGGCCCTCTTTGTCATATGCGGACGTCTGAAGAGACCAACCCGTTCAAGACCGGCGGAGACAACCGCCCGGCCAGTAAAAGACAGATGTGAAAAGGATCAGAACGCCACATGGCTAACGCAACCATGGAGGAATTCGAGGCCCTCCTTAATGAAAGCCTCGAAATGGACACGCCCGATGAGGGCACTGTCGTCAAGGGCAAGGTCATCGCCGTAGAGGCAGGCCAGGCCATCATCGACGTCGGCTACAAGATGGAAGGCCGCGTCGATCTCAAGGAATTCGCGAATCCCGGCGAAGCACCCGACATCTCCGTCGGTGACGAGGTCGAAGTCTACCTCCGTTCCGCCGAGAACGCCCGCGGCGAAGCCGTCATCTCGCGCGAGATGGCCCGTCGCGAAGCCGCATGGGATCGCCTCGAGAAGGCATATGCCGACGACGCCCGCGTCGAAGGCGCGATCTTCGGCCGCGTCAAGGGCGGCTTCACCGTCGATCTCGGCGGCGCCGTGGCCTTCCTGCCCGGCTCGCAGGTCGACGTGCGCCCCGTGCGCGACGCAGGCCCGCTCATGGGTCTCAAGCAGCCGTTCCAGATCCTCAAGATGGACCGTCGCCGTGGCAACATCGTTGTCTCGCGCCGTGCGATCCTCGAAGAGAGCCGTGCCGAGCAGCGTGCCGAGGTCATCGCCGCACTGCATGAAGGCCAGACCGTGGAAGGCGTGGTCAAGAACATCACCGAGTACGGCGCATTCGTCGACCTCGGCGGCGTCGACGGCCTGCTGCACGTGACCGACATGGCATGGCGCCGTGTGAACCACCCGTCCGAGATCCTGTCGATCGGCGAGACCGTCAAGGTCCAGGTCATCAAGATCAACAAGGAAACCCACCGTATCTCCCTCGGCATGAAGCAGCTGCAGGAAGACCCGTGGGATCTGGTGGCGGTCAAGTACCCGCTGGCCTCGGTCCACAAGGGCCGCGTGACCAACATCACCGATTACGGCGCCTTCGTGGAGCTGGAGCCGGGCGTGGAAGGTCTCGTGCACGTCTCCGAGATGTCCTGGACCAAGAAGAACGTCCACCCGGGCAAGATCGTGTCGACCTCGCAGGAGGTGGACGTCATGGTGCTCGAGATCGACCAGGCGAAGCGCCGCGTGTCGCTCGGCCTCAAGCAGACCATGCGCAACCCGTGGGAAGTCTTCTCCGAGACCCACCCCGAGGGCACGCAGGTCGAGGGCGAGGTCAAGAACATCACCGAGTTCGGCCTGTTCATCGGTCTCGACGGCGAGATCGACGGCATGGTGCACCTCTCCGACCTCAGCTGGGACCAGCGCGGCGAGGAAGCCATCCAGGAGTACCGCAAGGGCGACGTGGTTCAGGCCGTGGTCACCGAGGTGGACACCGAGAAGGAGCGCATCTCGCTCTCGATCAAGGCCCTGGGCGGCGACAAGTTCGCGGAAGCCATCGGCGGCGTGAAGCGCGGTGCGATCATCACCGTCGAGGTCACCGCGATCGAGGATGGCGGCATCGAGGTGGAATACGAGGGCATGAAGTCCTTCATCCGCCGCTCCGACCTGTCGCGTGACCGTTCCGAGCAGCGCCCCGAGCGTTTCTCGATGGGTGACAAGGTCGACGTCCGCGTCACCAACATCGACAACAAGACCCGTCGTCTTGGCCTGTCGATCAAGGCACGCGAGATCGCCGAAGAGAAAGAGGCCGTTCAGCAGTACGGTTCCTCCGACTCGGGTGCATCGCTGGGCGACATCCTTGGCGCCGCGCTGAAGGGCGACGAGTGATCCGCCGGGCCGAGTGCCCGACCGCATGAAACGAGAGGGCCCCGCCGGAGCGATCCGGCGGGGCCTTTTCCTGTGCAGGGCGGGGGTCAGCCCCGCCTGGTCGCGGCGGCGCGAATCGCGGCCCGCCCGCAACCGGGTTCCGTGGCGCTGCGGCGCAGCATCGCTGGCGGCCTGACCGCGAAGCCCGGCAGTAGCGCCAACCGAATCCCCAAACGGCTGCCATGGAAGGTTTTTCGCGCAATCTCCCGGTTTTCCTTTGAACTTCTCCGCGCTACTGTTCACGACACAGACACGGCGCGACAAGACGCCATGAGGGGATGTGTGAGGATGATCAGATCTGAATTGATCCAGAAGATCGCGGAGGAGAATCCGCATCTCTACCAGCGGGACGTGGAGCGGATCGTGAACACGATCTTCGAGGAGATCACGAATGCCATGGCCCGGGGCGACCGGGTCGAGCTGCGCGGGTTCGGCGCCTTCTCGGTGAAGAAGCGCGACGCCCGGACCGGGCGCAACCCAAGGACCGGTGAAGCGGTCGAGGTCGAGGAAAAGCACGTGCCGTTCTTCAAGACGGGCAAGCTTCTCCGCGACCGGCTGAACGGAAAGTAAGACAGGATATGCGTTACATTCGCTATGCGTTTCTGGGCGTCCTCGCCGTCGTCCTCGTTGCCATTGCCATGGCCAACCGGTCCATGGTCGACCTTCAGCTGTTGCCCGACCAGCTCGCGGCACTGCTGAGCTTCCAGGCCGGGATCTCGGTTCCGGTGTTCCTGGTGTTCTTCGCCGGTATCGTGGCCGGGCTGCTCATCGGCTTCTTCTGGGAGTGGCTGCGCGAGCACAAGCACCGCGCGGCGGCCGCCGAGCGCAAGGCCGAGCTGCGCCGTCTCGAGCGCGAGCTGAAGCGCACGCAGGCCGAGCGCGACAAGAACAAGGACGAAGTGCTGGCGATCCTCGACCAGAGCGCCTGAGCGGACGGTCGGGTCTCGCCGGGGTGGGGGCTCTGCCCCCGTCCGCGCGCTGCGCGCACGGACTCCCCCGAGGTATTTGTCGAACCGGAGAAGATCCGGTCGGAGTAAAGCGGAATGACCGACATTCGGGTGAAGATCTGCGGGCTCACGCGGCCCGGAGACGTGCAGGCCGCCGCCGAGGCGGGCGCGCGTTACGGCGGCTTCGTGTTTTTCCCCAAGAGCCCGCGCCATGTCGAGATCGCGCGTGCGCGTGAGCTGGCGCTGGAGGCGCCGCTCGGGCTGGCCAAGGTCGGGCTCGTGGTGAACGCGGACGACGCGTTGCTCGATGCGATCCTCGCCGAGGTTCCGCTCGACATGCTGCAGCTTCACGGGTCGGAGAGCGTCGCACGGGTGGCCGAGATCAAGGCGCGCTACGGGTTGCCGGTGATGAAGGCCGTCGGGGTTGCCGGAGAGGATGACCTTGAGGCGCTGGCCGACTACGGTCGGGTGGCGGACCAGCTTCTGGTGGATGCCAAGGCGCCCAAGGGCGCGGCGCTTCCGGGCGGAAACGGGCTCGCCTTCGACTGGCGGCTGGTGGCGAATCGTCGCTGGCCTTGCCCGTGGATGCTGGCCGGGGGACTGACGCCTGCGAACGTCGCGGAGGCGGTGGCGCTGACCGGGGCGCCGCAGGTCGACGTCTCGTCCGGGGTCGAATCGGCGCCGGGCGTGAAGGATCCGGCGCGCATCGCGGCCTTCGTGGCGGCCGCGCAGGCCGGAGCCGTCGAGAAAGCCGTTCCGCGGCTTTGAGCCTCGGGTCGCATCTGGTGAATTTTCGGGCGGTGGGCATGGCGCCTTTGACGTGGAGCGGCACGGGCACTGGGCCGGCGCCGCGCAGGGTGGTCTGATGCCCGTCGTGCGCTGCTGACGCGGAGTGAGCCGGAATGCGCTTTTCGGTCCGTCACGAGACCCTTTACAGCTACGAGAGCCCGGTCTCGCTTGGCCAGCATCGGTTGCGCCTGTCGCCGCGCCCGGGCGCCGGGCAGCTTTTGCAGCGGGCGCTGGTGGTGGAGCCCGAGCCGCGTGCCCGCGAGGAGCGCGAGGACAGCCATGGCAACCTCATGACGGTTCTCGACTTTGGCGCACCGAGCCGCTTGTTACGTGTGGAGAGCCGCTTCGAGATCAAGACAGCCGTGCCGCCTCCGGTGGAGGAGGCCGGACTGCCCGCGCTGCCCTGGTCCAGAGCGCCTGCCGTCCTTGCTGGTTGTCTCACGCTCGACCGGCCGCCTGGCCCGGCGGTGGTCGATTTCGCGCAGGCGCTGGCGGCGGAGCAGGGCCAGAGGCCGCTGCGGTTTCTCGACGCGCTGACGGAGACACTCTATCGCCGCACGGACCGGCGCATCCGGGACACGGGCTATGCGCAGGCGCCCGAGGAGACGCTGCTGCGGGCAGAGGGCGCCTGCCGCGACCTCGCGGTCCTGTTCATCGCCTGCTGCCGTCTCGTGGGTCTTCCCGCGCGATTCGCCAGCGGTTACCAGGCGCAGGCCGAGAGTGTCGACGGTCAGCGGCATCTGCACGCCTGGCCCGAGGTCTTCCTGCCGGGAGCGGGCTGGCGGGGGTTCGATCCGACCCATGGGCAGCGTGTCAGCGATGGCCACGTGGTGCTTTGCGCCGCGCCGGGGCAGGGCGAGACCATGCCGGTCGAGGGCAGCTATTACGGGCCCCCGGTTGCGGCAGAACTGCGCTACAGGGTGGAGATCGAGACGAGCGAATAGGATCGCCGCACCGGTCCGGTTTTACCGCATGGCGCCGCGCTCTGCGTAGGGCGTTGTCGCCGGTCTTCCAAAAACAGAAAAGGCCGCCCGAGGGCAGCCCAATCCAAAGTCCGCTTCCGTTGCCGGTTCAGCCCTGACGGGCCTTGAAACGGCGCTGGGTCTTGTTGATCACGTAGACGCGGCCCTTGCGGCGCACAACGCGGCAGTCGCGATGGCGCTTCTTGAGCGAGCGGAGCGAGTTTGCGACCTTCATTCCGGTCTCTCCTCTTGTCGCGGCGCGCGAGCGCCTGGCGTTGCAATAACCCTCGGACCGAAGCCGCGAGGGAAGTTATAAGGACCATGGTGGGCGGTACTGGGATCGAACCAGTGGCCCCTACGATGTCAACGTAGTGCTCTACCGCTGAGCTAACCGCCCGTCATGGCCTGCGCTGTTCCCGTGTCCGTTGCCCCTTGAAGTAAAGGGGCGCGGGAGAACCGCGCCGGTGGAGAGCGCTATAAAAGGAGTCGGAAGTGGTGGCAAGCAGTTTTCCGGCTCATTCTTCATGTTTCCTAAGGGCTTTCGAAACAGTCTTTTGGCAGTCGCCGAAATCGGCCTATTATCGGCGGAAAGGAGTGCGGATGCCCAAAGTCGCCTATCATCTCGAGCTGCCGGAGGCGGCCACGTCCTGCGTGGTCTTCGCCTCGCCGCATTCCGGGCGTGACTACCCGTGGAGTTTCCTTCGCGGCACCGTGCTCGACGAGCATTCGATTCGCTCGTCGGAGGATGCCTTCGTCGACCGACTGTTCGACTGTGCGCCGCAGTTCGGCGCGCCACTGCTGCGGGCGGTTGCGCCTCGGGCCTTCATCGACCTCAACCGGGCTGCCGACGAGCTCGATCCGGCGCTGATCGAAGGGGTGCGCCGGGGCGGGCACAATCCGCGAATCGCGAGCGGGCTGGGGGTTGTGCCGCGGGTAGTGGCGAACGGGCGGGCGATCTATCGGGGCAAGTTGCCCATGGCCGAGGCGGAGCGTCGGATCACCCGCTACTGGCATCCCTACCACGCGCAGCTGCGCACGCTGCTGGAGCGCGCCCGCGACCGCTTTGGCGAGGTGGTGCTGATCGACTGCCACTCGATGCCGCACGAGGCGCTCGACGGCGTGGCGCGCAACTCCGCCCGGCGGCCCGAGATCGTCATCGGCGACCGGTTCGGCGCCTCTGCCGCGCCCGAGATCGTGGCGCGGATCGAGGGCGCCTTTGCCGGGGCGGGGTTGTCGGTGGTCCGCAACACGCCGTTTGCCGGCGCCTACGTGACGCAGACTTACGGTCGTCCGTCGCGGCGCCAGCATGCCATCCAGGTCGAGATCGACCGGTCCATCTACATGGACGAAGAGCGGATCCGGCCGAACGGCAATTTCCACGCCTTCCGTCGCCTGCTGCGCGGCGTGGTGGCCGAGATCGCGGCCATCGGTCATCGCGAAGAGGAGCAGCCGCTGGCGGCGGAGTGAATGCCGCAGTTCAGTTTGGAAACAGCCGGTCGAGCGCCGCGTCGAGCGGCGCGGAATCGGAGATCTGCAGACGCACGGGCAGGCTGAGCACCTTGGGGCGGAACGCCTCGGGCAGGCGCACGGCATCTTTCTCTGTGGTCACGAGCTGGGCGCCAAGGCGGGCGGCGTCGGTTTCCAGCCGCGTCAGAAGGGCCTGCGTGAACGGCTGATGATCGTCGAGCGCGTGCGTGGCGCGCAGCTCGGCGCCAAGGCCGCGCAGGGTGGCAAAGAACTTCTCGGGGTGACCGATCCCGGCGAAGGCGAGCGTCGGCAGTCCCTCCCAGTCCATGCCGGTCTGCAATGGCTCGAGCGTGCCGGTGATGTGGGGCAGGGCGATGCTTTGCCGCCAAGCCTCTGCAAAGCGGGCCTGGGCCGGGGTCGGGCCGATGGAGAGCAGCAGGTCGGCGCGGGCCAGGCCGGGGCCCACCGGCTCGCGCAGGGGGCCTGCGGGCATGCAGCGCCCGTTGCCGAAGCCCTTGGCCGCGTCGACCACGACGATGGACAGGTCCTTGCGCAGTGCCGGGTTCTGGAACCCGTCGTCCATGACGATCACCTCGGCCCCCGCAGCGACGGCGGCGCGGGCGCCCGCAGCGCGATCCCGCGACACCCAGACCGGCGTGAAGGCGGCGAGCAGTAGCGGCTCGTCGCCCACGTCCTCGGCGGTGTGTCCCTGCAGATCGACCCGGGCAGGGCCCTCGAGCTGCCCCCCGTGGCCACGCGACACCACGTGGGTCGCCAGGCCGCGCGTGCTGAGCCGTTCCAGCAGCGCGATCACGGTGGGGGTCTTGCCGGTGCCGCCGGCGTTGAGGTTGCCGACGCAGATCACCGGCACACCGGGCGCAAGGCCGGGCGCGGCGACGCGGCGCGCGGTCAGCCGCGCGGTGAGCGCGCCGAGCGGCGCCAGCAGCCGGGCGCGCAAGCCGGGACGGTCCGGCGGGGTATACCAGAAGCGCGGCGGACGCATCAGGCCACCGCCCCGTTGCCGCTGCCGTCGCCGCCGTCGAGCCAGTCGAAGGCAAGCGCCGTGACCTCGTCGGTCAGCGCCGCGCCCTGGCTCACCACGTCCCAGCCGGCGTGGGCCATGGCGGCGGCGCGATCGGGCGCCACGAGCTGCGAAATGGCGGTCGCGAGCGTGTCGAAGTCGCGCACGATCCGCGCGGCGCCCGCCTCGACGAGCCGGGTGTAGGACGACAGGTGGTTGCGCACGTTCGGCCCGTAGAGCAGGGCGGCGCCATGGGCTGCGGCCTCGAGCGGGTCTTCTCCGCCGTGACCGGGCCGCAGCGAGCCGCCGAGAAAGACGATGGGCGCGAGCCTGTACCACAGGCCCAGTTCCGAGGCGTCCTCGGTCACCAGCACCTGGGTGTTCTCGTCGGGCATGTCGCCCCCGTCCCAGTCCGCCGCACGCAACTCGGAGCTGCGGACCAGCCCGGCGATCTCGCGGCCATCCTCGGGCGTGGCCGGGACCAGCACCAGCAGCAGACGGTGGGCAAGGCGCGTCGCCCGCATGTGCGCCTGCAGGATGTCGACGGCCTCGCCCGCGCGCACCCGTGCGGCCAGCCAGATCGGTCGGCCGGAAAGCGTCGCGGCCATTTCCTCGTGCAGGTCCTCGGAGCAGTCGAGCGGCGGCGCGGTCTCGGCCAGCGGACCGGCGCGGCGCAGGCGGCGGTCGGGGATGCCGGCGCGGCGAAGCCGCCGCAGGGCAGCATCGTCCTCGGCGAAGATGCGGTCGAAGAACGACAGCGCGGAGGTCGTGCTGTCGGGCACCCAGAGCGGCGCGGGCACCTCCCAGACATCGTCACGCGCACCGAGATGCACCAGCCGCGTGCCGCCGGCGGAGACGCGGCTGAACAGCGCGGGATAGAGCACCTGCCCGGTCCAGAAGCCGATGTCGGGGCGCCAGTGCGCGGCAAAGGCCTGCGCGTCGGCAAGCCCGTCCGTCGCCAGCGGCAGGGTATGACAGTCGGGCAAGGTCTTGCTCAGGTCGGGCAGGGCGCCCGAGGCGGTCATCAGTGCCGAGATCTCGGGCCTCTGAACCTGTATCCGTGCAATCAGCCCCGCAAGCGCGCGCGCGGTCTCGTCCCGCTCTGCGTGAGCCCAGATCAGCGGGCCCTCGGGGCGGGGTGGTGCGGGCGCCGCCGTGGCGGGGCGCCCCCGGGCAAAGGCCAGGTAGGCGGAGAGCGCGAAAGGCTTGCGGGACAAGGGGCTCAGCCGAGTTCCTCGGTGGTCGAGGCCTCGGTCTCCTCGTCACGCAGGCGATGCAGATGCGCGATGTAGTAACGCATGTGGGCATTGTCGACGGTCTTCTGGGCCTCGGCCTTCCAGGCGTCATGGGCGCTGGCGTAGTCGGGGAAGATGCCGACGATGTGCAGGTCGTCGACGTTCTTGAACACGTTCTTTTCCGGGGTCACGAGTTCGCCGCCGAAGACGAGGTGCAGTCTCTGAACCATGCTCTGTCCTTTCTCGCGATGATGCGCGCAACCTACGATCTTGCCCCGCCGCGTCAAGCGCACAGCGTCCGGTGCCGCGGGCCGGGGCCTCTGTCGCCACATTTCCGGACGCCCGGCGGACCGATTGCCGTTTATCCGCGGCGGCTCAGTGGTCGGGCCGGAGCTGGGCGAGGATGTCGTCGTGCAGGGCGGGATTCGCGGCGACGACGCCGTCGTGCAGGGGCCGGGCCGCGTTGAACCGGATCGGGGCGCCGCGCCGGTCGGTAAGCCGCGCGCCGGCCTCGGAGAGCAGCAGCGCACCGGCGGCGATGTCCCACTCCCAGGACTGGCGGAAGGTGAACATGGCGTCGAAGCGCCCTTCGGCCACGAGCCCGAGCCGGTAGGCGATCGAGGGACGGTGGCTCCGGCGGATCTCGGGGGTGCTGGCGCGCCAGTGCTCGGGCGCGAGCGTGGGCCGCGTCGCCAGCACATGCGCCGAGGCAAGCGCCGGCACGTCGCTTGCCTGCACGGGCGCGTCGTTCAGCCGGGTGCCCTCGCCACGGGCGGCGCTGTAGAGCTTGTCGCGCATCGGCAGGAAGACCACCGCCGCGGTGATCTCGCCATCGCGCGCGACGGCCAGGGAATGCGACCAGCTGTCCGAGCCCTCGATGAAGCTGCGGGTGCCGTCGATCGGGTCGACGATGAAGACATGCTCGGCGCCCAGCCGGTCGGGATCGTCGGCGCTTTCCTCGCTGAGCCAGCCGTAGCCGGGGCGCGCGGCGCGCAGGATATCGGCGAGCACGGTGTTCACCGCCATGTCGGCATCGGTCACCGGGCTGCCGTCGGCGGCCTTGTGGCGCACGTTCATCTCGGCGCCGATGTAGCGTGTCGCGGTCTCGGCCGCGGCCTGCGCCGCGCGGCTCAGCAGGGCAAGATCACTCTCCGGCAAGGGTGAGCCCCTCCACCAGCAGCGACGGCACCACCCGCGACAGCCACGGTCGCGCGTCGTTCGCGGGGGTCATGCGACGCAGGAAGTCGCGCAGGTTGCCGGCGATGGTGACGCCCGACACCGGGTAGGCGGGTTGGCCGTTCTCGACCCAGATGCCGGCGGCCCCGCGCGAGTAGTCGCCGGTGTTGGGGTTGATCGTCGCGCCGATCATCGAGGTCACGATGAGCCCGGTGCCCATCTCGGCAATCAGGTCGGCGCGGCTCTTCTCACCCTGCGTCAGCGCGATGTTCCACGGGCTCGGCGACGGCCCGCCGCTGGTCCCGCGCGCGGCGTTGCCGGTGGGCGCCATGCCGAGCTTGCGGGCATTGGCGAGATCGAGCGTGAAGCTCTTCAGCACCCCGTTCTCGACGATGGCGCGGCGCTGCGTGGGCAGGCCCTCGGCGTCGAACGGGCGGCTGCCCGAGATGCGCGGGCGGTGCGGGTCCTCGATCAGCGACAGCTCCGGGGGCAGCACCTCCTCGCCGAGCGCGCCGCGCAACCACGAGGCCCCGCGCGCGACGGCGGCGCCGTTGGCGGCGGAGAGCAGATGCGCGATGAGCGAGCCCGAGATGCGCTCGTCGAAGAGCACCGGGTAGGCGCCAGTCTTCGGCTTGCGCGGGTTCACCCGCTCGAGCGCCCGTTCCGCGGCGCGGCGGCCGATCTCCTGCGCGCTGCGCAGTTCGGCCTGGAAGGTGCGGCTGTCGCCGTCGTAGTCCCGCTCCATCGCGAGCCCTTCGCCCGCGATGGCAACGCAGGACAGCGCCCGCGAACTGCGCGTGTAGCCACCCGAGAAACCGTTGGTCGCGGCCAGGTGCACGTCGCGCCGACCGTAGCCGGCCGAGGCCGACTGCACCTGCGCGATGCCCGCAACGCCGAGCGCCGCCGCTTCGGCCTCGGCCGCATCCTGCTGCAGCTCGGCGGGGGCGGGCTCGGGCGCGGGGTCATACATCTCGAGCGCTCCGGCGTCCCGGTCGCGCGCAAGCTGGTCAGGATCGGCAAGCCCGACCCACGGGTCCTCGGGCGCCTCGCGGGCCATGGCGACGGCGCGTTCGGCCATGGCGGTGAGCGTCTCGTCCTTCTCGTCCGAGGCCGAGACCACGGCCACCCGCTTGCCGAGCAGCACCCGCAGCCCCAGGTCCGTCCCCTCCGAGCGCTCCGCCTGTTCGAGCGTGCCGCCCCGCACGTCGATCTCGATCGAGCTGCCGCGCACGGCGAGCGCGTCGGCGGAATCGGCTCCCGCGGCCTTGGCGGCGGCGAGCAGCGCCTCTGTCAGGGTGTCGAGTGGTCGGGCCATGTGTCCTCCGGGTGGGTCGCCTTCGGAGGTAGGCCGCCGGGGGCCGGGGTGCAAGGGAAAGGGGCGCAATGGCCCGCGCGGGCGCGGCCGGGAGGCGCTTACTGCGCCTCTTCCACCACGCCGACGATGGGGCCCAGCGTCCGGCCGAGATCGCGCCGCCCGGCCTCGGGCGCGTAGAGCCGCGAGACATTGCCGTCGAGGAACAGCGCCTGGTCGATCTCCAGCGTGTCGCGGAAGAAGCTGGCGAAATCGTGGAAGGTCACCGCGTTCTCGGAAATCACGAAGACCGCGCGGGTGCCGTCGTCCGAGGTGCCCACGCCGTTGCGGACGTAGCGCGAGTCGCTGTCGGCGAAGAAACGCGGGTGCAGCGCGCCGTCGATCACCAGCATCGGCCCGGACTGGGTTGCGTAATCGCACTCGGGCTTGCGGCGCAGGAAGGCGCGGGTCTCGATCACGTCCGCGCGGTCATCGCGGATGCACAGCAGCCCGTTCGGCAACAGGCCGAAGTTGCCCGGCCCCGCGTTCGAGACCACCTGCATCGCTTCCTCGCCGTCCTCGACGTAGTAGCCCACGGGGTCCCGGTCCTCGTGGTACATGCCCGCGTTCATCGCGAAGGCGAGCCGCTTGCCGTCCTCCGACAGCGCCGCATCGAGCGTGCCGAACTGGCCCCAGGGCACGCCCTCGGGATCGTAGAGGAAGGTCCGCAGGGTCTCCTGCGCGGCATCCACGGTGCAGACGGTGTAGCGGTTGCCCGCGTCCTCGGCGCCTTCGCAGGTGACCGCCCCGGCGGGGGCGGCGACCATCAGACCGAGAAGGGCGGCGGCGATCCGGCCGCGCACGGCGCCTATTCCTCCACGTCGCGGCGCACCGCGTCCTGCGAGAAGATGCGGCGGGTCTCGTCGAGCCGGTCGAAGGTCTCGTCGAGCTTGAAGCGCAGCTCGGGGGCGTATTTCAGCGTCATGTTCTTCGACACCGCCCGGCGCAGCTCGGACTTGTTGCGCTTGAGCAGCTCGAACATCTCGTCCTCGTGGCCGCCGCCGAGCGGCACCACGTAGGCGGTCGCGACCTTGAGATCGGGCGACACGGTGACCTCGCCCACGGTGATCGAGAGCCGGTTGAGCTCGGGGTCATGGATATCGCCGCGCATCAGCACGTCCGAAAGCGTCCGGCGAATGAGTTCGCCGACCCTGAGCTGCCGCTGGCTGGGCCCCGGCCCGTCGTGGAATCTGTTCTTTGCCATGCATCCCCACTTAGTGCGCGGCCGCCCCTTTGCCAAGCAGGACGCCGCGCGCTAAGGAGAGCCGGAACAAGCAAGGCGGAGAACAGGATGACCGAGAAGCCGGGTGTCGTGGTAACGGGCGTGTCGGGCCGCATGGGCCAGATGCTCGCAAGCGAGGTGCAGAAGAGCGAACGGCTGGCGCTGGTGGGCGCGCTCGAGCGCGAGGGCCACCCCTGGGTGGGCCGCGATCTCGGCGTCTGCATGGGTGGCACGGAAAACGGTGTCATCGTCACCGACGACGCGCTCGACGCCTTCGCGAAGGCGCAGGCGGTGATCGACTTCACCGCGCCGGCGGCGACGGTGGCCTTCGCCGAACTCGCCGCCCAGGCCCGCGCGGTGCATGTCATCGGCACCACCGGCCTCTCCGAGGACGACCTGAAGAAGCTCCACGTCGCCGCGCGCCACGCGGTGATCGTGCGCGCCGGCAACATGTCGCTGGGCGTGAACCTGCTCACCAGGGTCACCCGGCAGGTCGCGGCCGCGCTCGACGCCGACTGGGACATCGAGATCGTCGAGAGCCACCACAACCAGAAGGTCGACGCGCCCTCGGGCACCGCGCTCATGCTGGGCGAGGCAGCGGCCGAAGGCCGCGGCGTCGATCTCTCCGAGGTCTCCGACCGGGGCCGTGACGGGATCACCGGCAAGCGCGAGCGTGGCCATATCGGCTTCCACGCGCTCCGCGGCGGCGACGTGGTGGGCGAGCACGAGGTGATCTTTGCCACCGCCGGCGAGCGCATCAGCCTCAAGCACATCGCGTCCGACCGTGCGCTCTTCGCCCGTGGCGCGCTCAAGGCCGCGCTCTGGGGACAGGACAAGGGCCCCGGCGAATACGACATGCTCGACGTGCTGGGCCTCGACGACTGACACGGCCCACCGGCACCACATCCGAAGGGTCCGGGGCGGGTGCCCCGCCCTTCTTCTCTTTCCAAATACCTCGGGGTGAATTGGC